>Ga0116226_10002552_pt1 | contig 15919 bp, 13 predicted proteins | sample S1TSphfallax_FD_89692 | JGI IMG/M metagenome (GOLD analysis project Ga0116226, IMG submission 89692) | Host-associated microbial communities from peat moss isolated from Minnesota, USA - S1T2_Fa - Sphagnum fallax MG | ecosystem: Host-associated > Plants > Peat moss > Unclassified | place: USA...
TGTGCGCCGGGGTGGCGAGCCTTGGACCAACCCCCGCCGGCGCCACCTTGTTCGGGCTGACCGTCGTCGGCGCCCTGCTGCGGGTCTATGGCGCGGAGGTTTCGACTCTTTCCAACATCTTGCTGGTCGATGCTGTCTACACGGTGTCGCGGCCGATCGCCTCCTGGGGCGCCCTGATGGTGTTCGGGCTGCTGTTCCTGGCGGGATGTATTTGGGCGAGCGCGTTGAGTCTGACCGTGTGGCGCATCCACCCTTTCGCCGCGCCGCGACGCGCTTTAGCGGGGGCGTACCGCGCGCTGGCTGCTCTCGCCATGGGTTTGGCGGAGGTGATGCCGGCGCCGGCCGGCGATCCTGGCTGGACCGCGCACGCCCAGCATGACCGCCGCGCCGCGCGAGAAGCCATTGAGGCGGCCCGCGCCTCCATCGCCCAGACGGCAGGCGAACGCGGCGGCATGGGCGCCGTCGGCGCAGGGCTGTCCGCGGGCCTGAACGTCGCCGAAGGTGAGTTCGCCCGCATGATCGCCTTGGCCGACACGCTTGAGCGCCGGCCCATTGGCGATCCCGATCAGCGTCGCCGAACCGTCCGGCTGATCAAGCAACTGGCCTCGGTGTTCCATCGCATCGACCGCCATATCGACGCCGCGGACGACGGCGCTGCGCCGCCCGTGCTGCTGGCGATAAACCGGGTGGCGCTCGCGTCCGTAGCGGCGCCGTCGCCCGTCCGCAATTTGATCTTGGACTGCGTCCACGAAGCCCTGCATGTTCTGGACGATACGCCGGATAAAGGTGATCTTGGTTTAAAACCCGCAGGCGGCGACCAAGACGGGTGGGCCTCTGGTCGTTCATCTCCCGCAACAGGGGCGTTGAGGGCTTGGGTGGGGCGGAGCCTCGCGCCCCTGCGCGCCGAATTACACCCTGGGTCGCTGATCTTTCGCCATGCCCTTCGGATGGCGATTTCCGTCTCATTCGCCTACCTGCTGACCCAGTTGTTCCACATTCCTTACGGTTATTGGATGACCATGACCGTCGTCATCATCCAGCAGCCCTATGTGGCGACCACCTGGACACGCGCCTTGGAGCGTGTGCTGGGCTCGGTGCTAGGCGGGGGGCTGGCGGCCCTGCTGGGGCTGGCGTTTCATTCCCAGGCGACGCTGTTGGTGCTGATCTTCCCCCTGGCTGTGGCGACCATGGCGTTTCGGCCGGTGAACTACACGCTCTTCGTGTTCTTCCTGACGCCGCTCTTCGTCTTGATCCTGGACCTGACCCATCCCGGACAACGAGAGCTGACGCTGGCGGGGGTGCGCGCCATGAATACCGTGATCGGCGGGGGGATTGCGCTGGCGGGCGTGACCCTGCTTTGGCCCGCATCCGGCGCCAACCGCATGCGGCTCGACCTGGCCGCCGCGATCGAAATGAATGGACGCTTCGCCAGCTTGGCTGTGGCCAATCCCAGGGATGTCGGGTCAGGGGATGGGGGGCCAAGGGATTTCAAGCCAAACGACTCGAGTCCGGCCAGCCTTCCCGGCATCGACGCCGCCCGGCGTCGGGCGGGCTTGGCCAGTAACATCGCGGAGGCGTCGCAGCAGCGCGCGGCGCTGGAATCCTGGTGGAGGCGAACCGAATTGAACGGCGCGGCCAATGTTCTCGGCGGTTTACGGCGGCTAGCCGGCACGGCCACCACATTGTGGCTGCAGGAGCCAGATAGAGATCACGAACCTTTGGGCGCGGCGTCCCGTCCCGACGCGCGGTCCGAGATCGCACGCTGGGCCGAGACGGCGACAGCCGAACTGGCGGCGGCCGTCGGGTGCGCGCGACCGGTCCCTGCCCTACCCCCTCGGTCCTGGACGCCGAACCGCGACGAGGATGATGTCCTCGTCCGTGAAATCGAAGATCTCTATCGGGCCGCCGGGGCGCTGGGCGCGCGCGCCCCTCGGCGGCGGTCGCCCAGCTTCAGCGCCTCAACGGATTAGGGCCGCATATTTTGGCAGCCCCACCGTCTTGCGCCCGGCTTTTGCACAATCTGAAGCCTATTTACTGCCTGAATGCATCGGTTTTGGAGCCGACTGGCGACTCATGCGTACGAGGGGGCGCCATGCTCGTTCTCTCTCTGCATCACACAACCCGCTACAGCTATCGCAAGTCGGTGGGCTTTGGCCAACACCGCATGATGTTCCGACCGCGCGAGGGCGTGGATCAGCGCGTGATCGCCAGCCGGCTGATCATCGATCCTGAACCCATTGACCTGCGCTTCAGCCAGGATGTGTTCGGCAATTGGGTTGGGCGTGCTCGGTTCGACACCCACGCCGACGCTCTGACGTTCGACAGCCATGTCATGTTGGAGCACACGCCCAACCTCGCCGCCGAAGCCGCGAGCGACGTCATTCGTGCGCGCTCCGCACGGTTCGATGGCTATGGCGAGGACGAAGCCACAGACCTCAGCGGCTCGATTCGGATGCACTTCCCAGACCCCGACGGGGCGTTGAGACGGTGGGCTGGCGGGTTCCTCTCGCACCACGGACCCACCGACGTGCTCAAAGCGCTGTCGGCCATGACACAATCTATCCGTAGCGATTTCCGTTATGCCCAGCGACTTCAGGGTGGATGCCAGCCGCCTCTGGAGACCCTGCGCCTGCGCCGCGGCAGTTGCCGCGACTTCGCCATGCTGATGATGGAGGCGGCGCGCAGCCTGGGCTTTGCGGCCCGCTTCTGCTCTGGTTACATTTATTGCGGCGACGTGGCGGCGGGCCGTGCGATGTCGGCGCGGCGTGGGGGCGGCCATACTCACGCCTGGGTCAGCGTCTATCTGCCGAGTTGTGGCTGGATCGAGTTCGACCCAACCAATGGCATCGTCGGCAACACCGATCTGGTTCGCGTGGCTATGGTGCGCGATCCCCGCCAGGCCGCGCCCCTGACAGGTTCCTACATCGGCGCGGCGGACGACTTTCTGGGAATGGAGGTTGCGGTCGATGTCGATGTGGCGCTGCCCCATCACAGCGGCGCCTTTATTGTCGGAGCGTCTAATTCGGGCATGTCTCCAACCCCGCCGCCGTCTCAGCAGGCGCCAGCGCCGGTCCTGCGGCAGGTGGCCTAAGACGAACGCAACCGAACTGCGCTTTGAGAGTTGCTGAGCGATGCAAATTCGCGCGGGCTACGAAATCTCCTACAACTGCATCGGGCCGACTCCGATGCTCCTGGTGCTCAGCGTGAGGCCGGAGCGCATCTCCGATCTCATAACGCCCCAGACCATGACCATCGATCCCTTCGTCCCGGTCAGTGAGTACCGCGACGGATTCGGCAATATCTGTCACCGTTTGCTCGCCCCGCCTGGCCGCATCACCTTTTCGGCGGATTTCAAAATTCACGACTCCGGCCTTCTCGACGAGGAGAACCTGGACGCCGTTCAGCATCCCATCGAAGAGCTGCCGCCCGAAGTCTTGGTCTATTTGTTGGGCAGCCGCTACTGCGAAACAGACAAGCTTATCGATATTGCGTGGTCGCTGTTTAGCGGTACGCCGCCCGGCTGGCGACGGGTGCAGGCGATCGTAGAGTACGTCCACAACCGGATCCTGTTCGGTTATCCTCATGCCCGGCTCGATCGCACGGCCCACGGCGCCCATATGGATTGCGTGGGCGTATGCCGCGACTTCGCCCATCTGGCGGTCACCTTGTGCCGCTGTATGAACATTCCGGCGCGCTACTGCACGGGCTATCTGGGCGATATCGGCATCGACCCCATCCCAGGCCCTATGGACTTTTCCGCCTGGTTCCAGGTGTTCCTCAGCGGCCGCTGGTACACCTTCGACGCCCGCCACAACAAGCGCCGCGTCGGCCGCGTGCTCCAAGCCTGGGGTCGAGACGCCACCGACGTCGCCATCGCCACCACCTTCGGCTCCGCCGCCCTGCTCAGGTTCGATGTGATCGCTGAGGAGGTGGTTTAGGGCTAAAGCTCTGGGTCGCCCAAGCTCTTATTCCGCCGCCTGTTTTAACCGGGCATGGGGAAATAGCCGATCGAAGCGGCCGAGCGCCGGCGGGTCCAACCTGACGCAAAGGTCGAGCGTCCCATCGTCAGTCTCGCGGCGGTCGACAACCCGACCATTGCGATAGAGCCAGGCCAAGGCCTCGCCCTCGTCGGCGCCGAGCCTTAGGTCAACGGGGTCGGCGACATCGACACGCGACGCGACCAGGTGGAGAAGCTCCGCCGTCCCCTCGCCTGTCAGGGCCGATACGGCGACCGCAGCTGCGCCCTGCGCGGCGGCGCTGCGATCCGCGCGGGTCAGGACGATCAGGCGGTCGTCTTCGGGCAGCTGGTCGATCTTGTTCCAGACTTCGATCAGGCGCCCCGCCTGCTCATCGACGCCCAGTTGATTCAGCACCTGGCGCACGTCGGCGGCCTCAGCCGCGCTCGACTCGCCAGCGATATCGCGCACATGCAAGATGACGTCGGCCTCCAACACCTCCTCCAGGGTGGCGCGGAAGGCGGCGACGAGCTCGTGCGGCAAATCCGAGATAAAACCGACGGTATCGGACAGGATGGCCGGGCGACCGTCCGGCAACTTCAACATCCGTAGCGTCGGATCAAGCGTCGCGAACAGCATGTCCTTGGCCAGCACCTGTCCGTCGGTCAGCCGATTGAACAGGGTCGATTTGCCCGCGTTCGTGTAGCCCACCAGGGCCACCACCGGAAAGGGCGTGCGCTTTCGCGCCGAGCGATGCAGCGCGCGGGTGCGGCGCACGTCCACCAGCTCCGCCTTGAGCTTGGCCATGCGCTCGGCCAGCAAGCGACGGTCCGCTTCGATCTGGGTTTCACCTGGGCCGCCAAGGAAGCCGAAGCCGCCGCGCTGGCGCTCCAGGTGGGTCCAGGTCCGAACCAGACGGGAGCGCTCGTAGGACAACCGGGCCAGTTCGACCTGAAGCTTGCCTTCGCGGGTGCGGGCGCGACGCGCGAAAATTTCCAGAATCAACCCGGTGCGATCGACCACCTTGGCGTTCCAAGCTTTTTCCAGATTGCGCTGCTGCACTGGCGTCAACGCATCATCGACCACCACGACATGAACGTCCAAGGCCCGCACGCGCTCGCCCACCGCCTCGACCCGGCCCTTGCCGAACAGGGTCGCAGGCGTGGAGGTCCGCAACGGCGATATCGCAGCCTCCGCCACCAAAAGATCGAGCGCCCTGGCTAGACCCACGGCCTCGTCGAGCCGCGATTGCGGCTCGCGAAGTTGATCGCCCCGTTCGCGTAGAGGATGGAGCACGATGGCGCGCTCGACGCCGGGACGTCGGTCAATCGACCGCGGCTTTCCCGTTGGCCGGATATTCTCGGCGTCGGCGTCGTCAGCAGAGAAGGGATTTGGGGTCAATCGCGGCCTAGTCTTCGTCCTCGACAGAGGGCTCATAGAGTTGCACCGGCTGGGCCGGCATGATGGTGGAAATCGCGTGCTTGTAGACCAACTGGGACTGGCCGTCGCGGCGGAGCAGCACACAGAAATTATCGAACCAGGTCACCACGCCCTGGAGCTTCACGCCGTTGACGAGAAAGATGGTGAGCGGGGTCTTGGTCTTGCGCACACTGTTGAGAAAGGTGTCCTGAAGATTCTGCTTCTTTTCGTTCGACATCTTGAGTCCTGATTAACGCCGCAGCGCAGGTTTGGCTGCGGCACACACAAAGGGAATTAGGCGACGCTGGCGCCCCAAGATCGATAGGAAAAATTAGAGCGGGATGAAGGAAAACCGCTCTGCACATTTCCTCGTCCCGCTCCGGGGCGTCCGCAAAACGACTGCCGATTAAACGGCGGTTCGCTTCGCAGCCTCTAGATATAGGGCGCGCAAACGTTTTGCGACAGGGCCAACTTGACCATCCGCGACCTCGACGCTGTCGATCTTCACCACCGGCGTTACAAAGGCGGAGGCGGCGGTGATAAACGCCTCGCGCGCCTCCTTCGCCTCGGCTACGGTAAAAGGCCGCTCCTCGATCGTCATCTGGAGCTCGGAGGCGATCTGCAACAGCGCCGTGCGGGTCACGCCCCGCAAAATATTGGCGCTGGTGTCGCGGGTTCTCAAGATTCCCGCCGCATCGACGATCCAGGCGTTGGTGGAGGCCCCCTCGGTGACCAGGCCTTCGCCATCGATCAGCCAGGCCTCGTAGGCTCCGGTCTCACGCGCAGCCTGTTTCGCAAGCGCATTGGGCAAAAGACCCACCGTCTTGATATCGCAGCGACCCCAGCGCTGGTCGGGTTGGGTGATGACCGCGACGCCCTTCGCCGCCTTGGCCGCGGCTGCGGCGAGATCGACGGCGCGCGCCGTCGCGACCACCGTCGTGGGCGTACCCGGCTCTGGAAAGGCGTGATCCCGACGCGCCGCGCCCCGGGTGACCTGCAGGTAGACAATCCCGTCCCTCACACGGTTGCGGCGCAGCGTCTCGCGCAGCACCCGCTCCAGCGCCGCTCGCGTCATGGGCGCGTCGATCCTCAACTCGGCCAGGCTGCGCGCCAGCCGCGTGAAGTGGCCGTCCGCATCGGCGAGACGACCGTCGAACACCGCCCAGACCTCATAGACGCCGTCGGCGAACTGAAAGCCTCGATCCTCGATATGAACCGCGGCCTGGGCGTGAGGGGCATAGCGACCGTTGACGTAGGCGACGCGAGACACGGCTCAGTCCTCTCCGTCGTCGGCGCCCCGAAGCGGCGACACCCCCAAGGACTTCAGCTTGCGGTGCAGGGCCGAGCGCTCCATGCCGATGAAGGTCGCTGTACGGGAAATGTTGCCGCCGAATCGCAGGATTTGGGCAGTGAGATACTCGCGCTCAAACACCTCGCGGGCGTCGCGGAGCGGCAGGGCGATGATGCGCTCTGGACCCATGGACCCTGCGGCGCCGGCCGACGACACCTCCGACGGCAGCATATCGGCCGTCACCACCTCGCTCGGATCGCCAGACGCTAGGATCAGCAGGCGTTCTATATTGTTGCGAAGCTGGCGGACGTTGCCGGGCCAATCGTGGACCTGGAGCGTAGCGATAGCGTCTTCGCCCAGGATACGCCGAGGCAGGCCCGTCGCTTCGCTGATCCGGTCGATGAAATAGGTTACGAGCTCGGAGATATCCTCCCGCCGCTCCGACAGGCCAGGCACGCGCACCGGCACGACGTTGAGGCGGTGGAACAAGTCTTCGCGGAACCGATCCGCCTGGATTTCTTCACGCAGGTTGCGCGCCGTCGCAGAGATCACCCGCACATCGACCTGCACGTTCTGGTCCCCGCCGACCCGTCGGAAGCGCTGTTCGACCAACACACGCAGGATGCGGCCCTGGCTCTCGCGCGGCATATCGGCCACCTCGTCGAGGAACAGGGTGCCCCCGTGAGCCCGCTCGAACACGCCGATCTTGCGGGGTCGGCCGCCCTCTCCTTCCTCGCCGAAAAGCTCGAGATCCATTCGCTCCGGCGTCATGCCGGCGGCGCTGAGGGCGACAAACTCGCCCTTGGCCCGGGGGCTCTGTTCGTGGATCAGCCGCGCGACCAGCTCTTTTCCTGAACCCGGCGGGCCGGCGATCAGGACCCGGCTGTTGGCCGGGGCGATTTTGGCGATCAGTTGCTTGAGCTGTTGGACCGCAGCCGATTGGCCCACCATCCCGTCGGGCGCCAGGGCCTGGGTGCGAAGGCGGCGGTTCTCCCGCTTAAGGCTGGTCGCCTCCAGCGCCCGCTCGACCAGGAGCAGGAGACGATCGGACTTGAAGGGTTTTTCCAGGAAGTCGTAGGCGCCGCGGCGGATGGCGCTGACAGCCGTTTCGATCGTGCCATGGCCGGAGATCATGAGAACCGGCAAATCAACGTCTAGCGTCTTGATCAGATCGAGCAACTCCAGCCCATCCAGGCCGCCGCCCTGCATCCAGATGTCCAAAATCAGGAGCGCGGGCCGACGCGCACGGATCGCGGCCAACGCGGCGTCTGAATCGGCGGCTGTGCGGACGGAATAGCCCTCATCTTCAAGAATTCCGGCTACCAGGTCACGGATATCGGCCTCGTCGTCCACGACAAGGATGTCAGTCGCCATCAGTTGAACCTCATGCGGTCGCCAGGTTGGACTGGTTCGACCGTGTCTGCTGCAATTTATCCGATAGACTATGGCGTGCGAAGCGCAGCACCACTTTTGCGCCCGGGGCCGCCCCAGGCATCGCCCCGGCTAAGGCGTCGGCGTCGCCGAGTAGCAGTTCGCCGCCATGCTCTTCGCAGATTCGCTTGACGATCGCCAAACCCAGCCCGGTCCCCTTCTCGCGGGTGGTGACATAGGGTTCGGCCAGCCGGTCGCGATTCTTGGTCGGCAGGCCAAGACCATTATCCTCGATCTCGAAGGCGATCGACGTCTGATCCTGGATCAGACGCGTTCGAATTCGGCCCGGCGGCAGTGGCGTTGCGGCCACCCGCGCCGCGACGGCTTCACCCGCGTTCTTCAACACATTGAGCAGGGCCTGGGACGTTAACCCGGCGTCGCACATGATCGGAACGGCCTCGCCACAGACGTCGCAGTCCACCTCGATGTCGGGATAGCCGACCCGCTGCGAGAAACAGGCCTGGCGGAGCAACTCCGCCGCGTCGGCGGCGGCGAACCGAGGCGCCGGCATCCGGGCGAAGGATGAAAACTCGTCCACCATCCGGCCGATATCGCCGACCTGACGAATGATGGTCTCGGTGCAACGATCAAAGGTTTCGACGTCAGACTGGATCTCGCGCCGATACTTGCGCCGGATGCGCTCGGCGGAGAGCTGGATCGGGGTCAGGGGGTTCTTGATCTCATGGGCGATACGTCGCGCGACGTCGCGCCAAGCCGCATTGCGCTGGGCGGTGATGAGGCGTGTGATGTCGTCGAAGGTCAGGACGACGCCGCCTTCGCTTCGGCCCGAGGCCCGTACGCGCAATCGCCGTGTGTCCGCGCCTCGCACCACATCGATCTCCGCTTCGGCGTCGTGAGCCGCCGCCGCTCGAGTCATCACGTCCGTCAACTCTGGCGCCACGTCGGCGAGCGGTCGGCCGAAAGCGCCGCCTTCGCCCAGGCTGAGCAGCGTCAGCGCCCGCGCATTTACGGCGGAGATGCGTCCCGACGGATCCAGGCCGATCACCCCTGCGCTGACGCCGGACAACACCGCCTCGATAAAGCGACGGCGTGACTCCGCCTCCATGCTGGCGGCGCGCAACTCCGCCTGCTGGGTCTGAAGGTCTCCGGTCATCCGATTGAAGGCGCGGGACAAGACGGCGATTTCCTCTGGATCGCGCCGGCTATCGATCCGCACGCTGAGATCGCCGCCCGCCACCCGATCGGCCGCCTGAACCAGGCGCGCCACGGGTCCGGCAATCTGGATCGCCACGGCCATACCGATCCAAATCGCGCCGACCAGCACCAGGAGAGCGATCGAGAAATAGCTGAGGGTGAAGATGGCCTGCACCCGCATACGGTTTCGGTCGGCCAGGCGGTAGTCGACCACCGAAAGCTGGGCGCGGCGCAACTGAGCCATGATGCCCTCGCCAAACGGACGGGCGACATAAAGATATTCGTCCGGATAGGCCCTCAACCGCATCAGACCGCGGATATAGTCGGAACTGAACGGTGTGCCGACTTCGCCGTGCGCGGCCGCAGCGATCGCAGACATAGGGGGCGCCAGATAGGGCGGCGCCGAAGACTGCTCGGCCCGAGCGAGAACACGGCCCTCGCCGTCGATCACATAGACGGCGCCCATGTCCCGCGCCGCGGCCTCTTCGTAGAGAAAGGCGGTGAATTGCATCCGGCTTCGGTCGAAGCCTTCGACGTTGCGGTTCAGATCGGTGGCCATCGAGTCCATCCGGTCGCGGATGAAGGCCTCCTGCTCGGCCAGATAGGCCTTGGTGACGGTGGTGGCGTTGTCCACCACCGTGCGCACGCGGCTGGAGAACCAGGTTTCCATACCCTGAGTCACCACCAGACCAAAAAAGAGGGCGATGATCACCGCCGGGGCCATGGCGGCGATGGCGAACAAGATGACGAAGCGTCGGTGCAGCCTGACGGCGGCGTCGCGCGCCTTAGACCCGAAAAGGCCCAGCACGCGCCAGCCGGCCACACTGGCCAGGCCCAGAATAATGATCAGATTGGCCGACAGGACGATCAGGATCGCCTTACTCGGCGCGGCGACGGGATGAGAGCCCGGGGCGCCGACGCTGAGCAGGGTGCAGACGACCGTCACCGCCGCAGCCAAGACGTAAAGTGTGGTGAAGACGTAGCGCGCGAGAGGTTTGGTCGCCGCTTCGAGCGGCGCGCCCGGATAAGACGGCTCTGCCGAGGACTGCGCCATCGTGAGGTCGGACATGTGGCCTAGGTTAAAGCACTGTGCTCCGTTTTCAACAGATTGTTGCCCTAAAGCCAGATTTCGGTGGGTTGGCGACGCCGCTTTGAGCCACGCGGCGCACGCGGCGCTTCCTCCTGGACAACCACGCCCTGGCCCTGCAAAAGCGCGCTCATGAAATTTTCGGCTGTCATCGTCGCGGCGGGCGCCGGCTTGCGGGCGGGAGGCGATCTGCCCAAGCAATGGCGCCCCCTGCTCGGCAAACCCGTGGTGCGGTGGTCGGCTGAGGCCCTGCGTGACGCCGGCGCCGATCCCCTGGTCGTGGTCTGCCCGGCGGGGGATGAAGATCGCGCCCGCGCCCTGCTGGGCGACCTGCAGGGCGTGATCCTGGTCAATGGGGGGAAGGAGCGGATCGATTCCGTCCGCGCCGGTCTGGCGGCCTTGCAGGCCGCGCCAAAGGTGGTGCTGATCCACGACGCCGCGCGCCCCTTTGTGACCCAAGCCCATGTGGAGGCCCTGATTGAAGCGCTGGCGGACGCCGACGCCGCCCTGCCCGCCCTGCCCGTCAGTGATACAGTCAAGCGCGCGGGTCCGGACAAGCGGGTGACCGCCACGGTGGACCGCAGTCATCTGTGGCGCGCCCAGACCCCGCAGGCGTTTCGTTTCGACGTGCTGGCGAAGGCTTACGCCGCTTGGCCGGCCGATGAGACTCCGACGGACGACGCCGGCGTGGTCGAACGGTTCGGCGGCGTCGTGGCGCTGACGCCGGGCGACCCCCTACTGATGAAGCTGACCTATGCGGAGGATTTTCCCATGGCCGAAAAGCTGGCCGAGGCCCATGGCGCCGTCGCCCGGATCACCCGGGTCGGCCAGGGCGTGGATGCTCACCGCTTCTGCGAGGGCGATTCGGTCTGGCTCTGCGGCGTGCAGATTCCCCATACACAGGCGCTGCTGGGCCATTCCGACGCCGACGCCGGTCTGCACGCCCTGACCGATGCAATCCTGGGCGCGATTGGCGAGGGCGATATCGGCGATCACTTCCCCCCGTCCGACCCGAAATGGCGCGGCGCGGCGTCCGACCAGTTCTTGGCTCATGCGGTCGAGCTCGTGAACGCGCGAGGCGGCCGAATGATCAACGCCGACGTCACGCTGATCTGCGAACGACCGAAGATCAAACCCCACCGCGCCGCCATGCGCCAAAGACTGGCGGAACTCTTGAACCTGCCTCTGGACCGCGTCAGCGTGAAGGCCACCACCCTGGAGGAGATGGGCTTCACAGGCCGAAGCGAGGGCCTCGCCGCCCAGGCCGTCTGTACGGTCGAAACACCGGCATGAGCGGGGTGAGCGCCGCCTCCATGCCCGGCCTGTTCACGCCCGCCATCCTCTCCCTAGCCGCCGAGGTGCTGGACGGGTGTCGGCGGAGAAGCTGGCGTGTGGCGACCTCCGAAAGCTGCACCGGCGGGCTGGTCGCCGCCGCCCTGACGGAGGTCGCCGGCTCATCGGCGGTGTTCGATCGCGGTTACGTCACCTATTCCAACGACGCCAAGGCGGCCCTTCTCGGCGTGCCAGAGCACCTTTTGGCCATCTACGGCGCGGTCTCGTCGCAGGTCGCGGCCGCAATGGCGCAAGGCGCGCTGTCGCGGGCGGATGCGGATCTGACCGTCGCGGTCACAGGCATAGCCGGACCCGGGGGTGGCTCGGCTGAAAAGCCGGTCGGCCTGGTCTATTTCGCCACCGCCGTGCAGGGCGGCGACATTATGGGGCATGTGGAGCAGTACGGCGATCTGGGCCGAAGCGCCGTACGCCAAGCGGCGCTGAAGACGGCGCTCACGCTTCTCCGGGCGCGGCTGATCTGAGCGCTGCGGGTGCAGCCGATCCACGCGCCGGCCCATAAAGCGCCCTGGCGCGGCTTTCGAAACAGGCGATCAGCCGATCCACCGCTAGACCGAAGTTGGTCTTGAGCAACAGCTCGAGCACCCTGGATTTGAACTCGAAATCAATATCGAACACCACTTCGCAGCCCTGAGGATGCGGACGGAAGGCCCAGGCGTTTTGCAACCGCTTGAACGGCCCCGAGACTAGCGACACCTCGATTTTGCGGCCTGCGCCGTCGCGCGTCACGTTCGTGCCGAACCGCTCTTTCAGAAAGGAAAAGCCGACGCCGGCCTCGGCGAATAGGCTCGACCGCCCCTCACCCAGCTCGCGCGTCTGATCGACCCGCATGGTTGTGATCCAGGGCACGAACTCTGGATAGCACGCCACGTCGCCGACCAGATCGAACAGCTGGTCGGGGCTATAGGGCAGGATGCGGCTGACATGATGGCGCATGACGTCGAACCTTGGCTGATATCCAGGCGCTAAGCCTGGGCCAGCGTGGCCTGAGCGACCCGGGACTCTCGGGCGGCCTTCAGGCGCGCGAAGTCCTCGCCAGCGTGATGGGAGGAGCGCGTGAGGGGACTGGCCGACACCATGAGGAACCCCTTGGCGCGGGCGATCGCCTCAAGGGCTGCAAATTCATCGGGCGATACGAAGCGGTCGATGGGGGCGTGTTTGCGGGTCGGCTGCAGATACTGGCCGATGGTGATGAAATCGACGCCGGCGGAGCGCATGTCGTCCATAACCTGCATCAGCTCCTCCTTGGTTTCCCCGAGGCCGACCATCAGGCCCGACTTGGTGAACTGGGCCGGGTCGCGTTCCTTCACCCGTTCGAGCAGTCTGAGCGAATGATAGTAGCGCGCGCCTGGACGGATGCTGAGGTAGAGGCGCGGCACGGTTTCCAGATTGTGGTTGAAGACGTCGGGCTTGGAGTCGATCACGCGCTCGGCGGCGCTGGTGGGCTTGCGCAGGAAGTCCGGCGTCAGGATCTCGATGGTGGTGCCGGGCGCCGCTCGGCGTATGGCGCCCACCACGTCGGCGAAGTGGGCGGCGCCGCCGTCGTCCAGGTCGTCGCGGTCCACCGAGGTGATGACGACGTGCTTAAGACCCATGAGGGCGACCGCATCGGCCACCCTTTGGGGCTCGCTGGGATCGAGCGGTCCCGGCAGGCCGGTGGAGACATTGCAAAAGGCGCACGCTCGCGTGCAGGTCTCGCCCATGATCATCATGGTGGCGTGACGCACCGACCAGCATTCGCCGATGTTCGGGCAGGCCGCCTCTTCGCATACGGTGGTCAGGCCATGGGCCTTGACGATACTTTGTGTTTCCAAATAGCCGGCGGAGCCCGGCGCGCGCACCCGGAGCCAATCCGGTTTGCGCAGCACAGCCGAGTCTGGCCGGTTCTGTTTTTCCGGATGGCGCGGCTTGACGGCGAGGGTGTCGATCAGGGTGGCCATCGGGCTACTTGAACGAAAACAGCGACTTCAAGAAATTCGTGCGGGCGTGGCGCTTGTCTTTCCGGGCCGCGGCGTCGGCGTCCTTCAACCAAAACACCTGCACCACCCGCCGCTCGCCGGTGAAGGGCTTGTGGCCATGCCAGGAGTCGTCCGCGCGAGCAAAGGCTGCGAACCCACCGTAGCGCGCCGGGATCGGATCAGTGCCCGGCCCATCCAGGTCCGGCCCTTCCAGAAACCGCAGAGCGCCCGCGCCCTGGCCCCAGTCGTCGTTCAGATAGATGAGCGCGGTCGCCACCTTGTCCTCGCCATCGGTGTGAGGACGGCCATCCTTGGCCGCGGACCACTTGCGCACCACGATCATCTTGGGGCGGTTCACCAGATCGCGGTCCAGCTTCTCGCCTACAATCGCAGAGAACTCCGGCGTCCGTAGGTCGTCCAACAAGGCTGCGAAGCTCGGCCCATAGCTCAACTGCTCGACCGGAAAGAAACCGGCCTTCGACTCATCGGGAAAATCCCGCGCGAGGTCGGCTTTCAGCGTCTCCGGCAACAGACCTTGCGCCGTCAGATGCGGAAACGGCGCGTCTGTGGTCGGGCGCGCCGCCAATTTTTCGAGACTCAGCAAAGAGGCGTCTCCCGTCATGACGCTGTCTATTTAGCGAGCCTGGCGCCCCTGCGCCATTGATGTGGCGCATTTCATGGGAGTCAGGTGTTCAACACCATGCCATAGGCGTCCAGGCTGGCCTCGTGCATGGCTTCGGACATCGTGGGATGGGGGAAGACGGTGGCCATGATCTCGGCCTCAGTCGCCTCCAGAGTCATGGCCAGAGCGAACCCCTGGATCATCTCCGTCACTTCAGCCCCAATCATGTGAGCGCCGAGAAGTTGGCCGGTCTTGGCGTCGAACACCGTCTTGACGAAACCCTCGGTCTCGCCTGCCGCGATCGCCCGGCCGTTGGCGCGGAAGGGAAAACGGCCGACCTTGATCTCGCGGCCGTTCACCTTGGCCTGGGCCTCCGTCAGGCCCACCGACGCGATCTGGGGGTTGGTGTAGGTGCAACCTGGGATCGGCGCTGTCAGCGGCGCCGGGTCTTTGCCGGCGATATGTTCGACGCAATGGACGGCCTCGTGGCTCGCCTTGTGCGCCAGCCAGGGCGGACCGGCGACGTCGCCGATGGCGTAGAGACCCTTCACGCCGGCGCCTGCGTGGGCGTCTGTGACGATGTGGCCGCGGTCGATCTTTACGCCAAGGGCCTCAAGGCCCAAGTTCTCCACATTGCCCTCGATGCCGACGGCGACGATGGCGCGCTCGCCCTCGAGCGTCTCGGCCTTGCCGCCGGCCTCCAACTGCAAGTTCACCCCGTCCGTGCTCTTGGAGAGTTTTGTCACCTTGGCTGAGGTGCGGAACTTGATTCCCCGCTTTTCCAAGGCCTTACGCGCGGCGGCCGAGACTTCTTCGTCCTCGACGGGCAAAATGCGGTCCAGCGCTTCGATGACCGTGACGGCTGAGCCCAGCGCCCGGTAAAAGCTGGCGAACTCCAAGCCGATGGCGCCCGAGCCGATCACCAGCAGGGACTTGGGGCAGGCCTTGGGCGTCATGGCCTCGCGATAGGTCCAGATCCGGTCGCCGTCGCCGACCAGGCCGATCGCCGGGATCACCCGCGCCCGGGCGCCCGTGGCCAGGATGACGGCCTTGGCCTGGAGCGTCCGCGTCGCCCCAGCCTTCAAGGTCACGACCACCTTGGGCGCCGGATCGCCCTTTTCCAGCTTCGCCGTCCCGTCCAGAACCTCGATCTTATGCTTTTTCATCAGAAAGCCGACGCCGCCGTTAAGCTGCTTGGCCACGGCGCGGGAGCGGCCGATCACCTTGTCGAAGTCAAACGCCGGCTTTTCGGTCGACAGGCCATAGTCGGCGACGTGGCTGAGCTGCTCATAGATGTCGCCGGACTTCAGCAGCGCCTTTGTGGGGATGCAGCCCCAGTTCAGGCAGATGCCGCCCAGCGCCTCGCGCTCGACGATTGCGGTCTTCATGCCGAGCTGGGCGGCGCGGATGGCGGCGGTATAGCCGCCGGGGCCGGCGCCTATGACGATCAGGTCGAAGTCCAGAGCCATGGGGGCCTTTAGGTTGGGGGGCGTGGCAGACTTGGATCAGGCCAGAAGCGTGATCGGGTCTTCGATGAAGGTCTTGAACGCGGCCAGCCAACGGGCGCCGATCGCGCCATCGACGACCCGGTGATCGCAGGTCAGCGTCACGGTCATCACCGTGGCGATGGCCAGCTGATCTCCCCGCACA
>Ga0116226_10002553_pt1 | contig 15918 bp, 14 predicted proteins | sample S1TSphfallax_FD_89692 | JGI IMG/M metagenome (GOLD analysis project Ga0116226, IMG submission 89692) | Host-associated microbial communities from peat moss isolated from Minnesota, USA - S1T2_Fa - Sphagnum fallax MG | ecosystem: Host-associated > Plants > Peat moss > Unclassified | place: USA...
AGAATTTTGTGCGAAAAACAAGGTGTGATTCGCAGGAATAGTGGTACTATTTCAAGAATCATACCTTGTTTTGCAGCCAAAATTGTCAAAAATAGGCGTTAAAAAAGATTCTAAACAGGTTCTTATGGCTTTACAAAAATGCCTTCAATGCTGAGGGCAGTGCTATAGTCCACCTGATGTAGCTTTTCACCTCTTTTCATAAACATTCATTTCATTAATGATTTGCTTCAGGAGAGAATTTCCTTGCTGAAAATGCAATTTTTAGGGCATATACCGCTCATTTCTTTTTGAAGCATGAAAGCATTCTGAGATGATATTCCTAAGTTTGTGAGGTTTTCTGGTTTTGTAAAAAATCAACCAATTCCCCTACATTGGTGTAGGGATCAGTGCCATTTTGGTAATGGTATTTTTCCATTAGTGTATTCGCTCTTACCTTAGCAGCGGGAATATTATGCTTGGTATCTTTAAAATTATTTTCAGTATTTTTCTCATATTCTTTACCAAAAGTTTGCTTCCACTGCTGCTGTAAGTCTTGCCAGACATCATTTCTATGAATGAAGGCAAATATTTCTTTAAAATGCAGTAAAACCCAAAGCTCAAAACAGGGTACAGAAATGATTACCTCAAAAGTCATTTTTTTCTTTTTTTTATTGCTTAAGGATTCACGGTATTCCTCTGCTTTCTTTAATGCGGGGTGATAATCTTCATGCTCATCCCGATCAAAAACCACAAAAATCTTATCAAATCTATTAGCCTCAATTCCTTCGTGACTGTTGCCTTGAGTCGCTAGCTTGTAAGCATACTCTACAGTAGGCAAAGGAGTGCTTCCATCGCTGCTTTTAACAGTAATATTCTGTAATTTATATTCTTTTTTTATCGCCTTGAAATAGTTGGGTTCAGTTTCTGTTGCTTCACAAACAATCAGGATTAAATCACCATTTTTTGATTTCTTATGGTTTCTCTTGTTATTTTGCCTGCGTTTTGGGTGATTATCTATCATATAACTATTCAAGCATGGGAATTGCACCATAACGTCCACCTAGATACCCCTTCGCTATGGATTTGCGTGGGCTAAAGTCCAGAAGTGAGGATAAAATACTCGCCTGGTCTTTGTCTTTTTCAATAAACCATATCTGATCCCGCCGCAATTTTTTCAGGTCTAGCAGATAGGTATTATGGGTAGTGAATAAAAGTTGAGCATGATGAGGATTGCTTTTGGTATCATTAAATTTAGTAATGATCCACTCTACTAACAAAGGATGTAAATGAGCCTCAATTTCATCCATAATTAAAATTTTGCCATGTTTTAGAACATCATAGAGTATAGCAGCAAATGCGAACAGTTTTTGTGTCCCCAACGATTCATTAGCAAACAGATCAAAATCGGCAGAGCCATTATCCGTTTGATGCTTGAATATGACGGAGGTTCCCTCTACTTTTTCACTTCCCGCACTCTTAACTCCCGCATCATTAAATTCAATCTTGTGCATGACAACATCTTTATGCTCTTTTAGCTCAATGGCAGCAACACTAATATCCGCCTTCTGCAAAAATTCCAGCACCGCTTCCTTTTCTGCTTCCTCACCCTTTTTTAATCTTTCAATGGTGTGATTGAAGTTTGGCTGTTGTCCTGCCCGGAAAATCAGGATATTACTAGCTAAAAAGTCAAAAACATTCCTGATTTTTTCGTTTCTCACATTTTCTGCGGAAGTTTGCCCTATAACGGATAAAAACAAAGACGTCTTTGTTACGACTGTTTCCCAGGATTTCTTTGGACCTTTAAGATGATCGCTGAAATCATATTCATCGCTATTTTTTTCTTCATTATAATGCCGAACAAATAATGTTCTTGGTTTTGCTGAATAATATTCCAAAAGCCATTCTTTTACAATTCTTTCTGCATTGAGGATAAAACCATATTGATAGCGAACAGTACCTGATAAAAAAGTTATTTCAAAAAAAGAAGGCTCTTTTAGGGTACTCTTATCAAGAAGAAAGGGCTGAAAGAGTATTTTTTGTCCACCGGAAATAGTATTAGAGCTTGCTATAAAATTTTGCATAAATAGCATGGCATCTATTAAATTACTTTTGCCACCTGCATTAAGCCCATATATTGCCGCACTCGTTACCAGACGGGAAACCGCTTTTACGCTGGTATAGATAATATTTTTTTCATCTTTATCGCCAGAAGCAACAAGACTTAATAGTTGTTCATCGCGGATAGAGCGGAAATTGCCAACACGAAATTCTACTATCATAGCCAAAACCTCAAAAATTTTTGGCATTATTGCATATAATCTGCAAAAAATCAAATTATTTTCTGATTTTTACAAAAATCCTGCTAAATACTTACGATGGCAATAAATGCAAAACCCGAAAGATAAAAAATAACAGTTGATTTAAGTGTAAATATGATTGACAAAAGATAGTCTGTGTATGCAGGAGATTAAATGAAGTAACAAGGGTGTTTGTACCATACTTTCTAAAAATCCATGAATGTAGAAAATATATTCGTTATTTTTGGAAAGGGGCTGGCTTTGCTCTTTATCCTTTGCTTCTTAAACTCTTTGCAGCACTTGTAATTAATGTTTAGGAGAGAATAAATGGTTATTTCTGCAAATCTTGGTTTTCCGCGTATCGGGGCGAACCGTGAGTTAAAAAAAGCGTTGGAAAGCTACTGGAAAGGTGAATTAAACGAACATGCCTTGAAAGACGTGGCAAAAGAGTTACGCAAAAATCACTGGGCAATTCAGCATCGCTCAGGCATCAAGCACATCCCTTCCAATGATTTTTCCTATTATGATACCGTGCTGGACACCATCGCACTGGTGGGAGCTGTGCCTGAACGCTTTGGTTTCAAGGGTGATAAAGTCGATCTGGATACGTATTTCGCTATGGCTCGGGGCGTGCAGCATAAACACACGCATAAAGAAGGCGAAGCCTGTAATAACACGCACGGAGATGCGTTTGCGATGGAAATGACCAAATGGTTTGATAGCAATTATCATTACATCGTGCCTGAATTATTTGCGGGGCAGACCTTCAGCCTGGCTTCGGATAAAATCTTTGAAGAATTTAAGGAAGCCAAATTGCAGGGTGTGCATACGCGTCCCGTGCTGCTTGGGCCTGTTTCCTTCCTGCTGCTGGGAAAAATGCGGGATGGCAGCAACAGCCAGATTTCACTATTGGAAAACCTGCTTCCTGTTTATGAACGTGTATTGAAACAGTTGGCAGCGTTAGGTGCGGACTGGATTCAAATAGATGAGCCGTGTCTGGTACTGGATTCCAGCGAAGACGTGCGAACTGCGTATCAGACTGCTTATAGTCGTCTTTCAGCCGCCGCCCCCGAACTGCATATCCTGCTGGCAACTTATTTTGGGGACTTGCGGGAAAATCTGGACGTAGCGGTCAATCTTCCTGTGGCGGGTCTGCATATTGATGTGGTGCGTAGTCCGCAACAGCTTGACGCGGTGCTGGCGAAATTCCCTGCGAAAAAAGCCCTTTCCGTGGGTGTGGTCAATGGTCGCAATATCTGGCGTACGGATTTGGATAGTGCGATTAAACAAATAGAAAAAGCAATCGCTAAAGTGGGTTCTGAATGGGTGCAGGTGGCTCCTTCCTGTTCGCTCGCCTTGTCTCCCGTCGATCTGGATAGTGAAGATAAGTTGGATGCAGAGCTGAAAAGCTGGCTGGCATTTGCCAAACAGAAACTTTCCGAGCTTTCCATAATCACCCGTGCGGTGAGTGAAGGCAAAGAAGGCGTGAAAGCGGAACTGGAAGCATCCCGTACTGCCTTTGAAGCTCGCAAAATTTCACCGCGTATTCATAATGCGAAAGTCAAACAGCGTGTCGCTGCTATTGATGCAGGCATGAAAAACCGCAAAAGCCCGTTTGCCAGCCGTATAGCCAAACAGCAGGAATCCATCCAGCTACCTTTGCTTCCCACCACCACGATTGGTTCCTTCCCGCAAACCGCAGAAGTGCGTGCCAAACGGGCGGACTTTAAAGCAGGTCGTATTAATGCAGAGCAATATGATATTTTTCTTAAAAGCCAGATTGCAGACTGCGTGAAATATCAGGAAAATATTGGTATTGACGTGCTGGTACATGGCGAATTTGAACGCAATGACATGGTGGAATATTTCGGTGAACAGCTCGAAGGTTTTGCTTTCACCAAAAATGGCTGGGTGCAGAGTTACGGTGCAAGATGCGTGAAACCTCCCATCATTTTTGGCGATGTCTCCCGCAGTAAAGCCATGACGGTGGAATGGTCGAAATATGCCCAAAGCCTCACACAAAAGTATATGAAAGGCATGTTGACAGGGCCAGTTACCATCCTGCAATGGTCTTTTGTGCGTGATGATCAACCTCGCTCCGAAACCTGTACGCAAATTGCCCTGGCGATTCGGGATGAAGTAGCGGATCTCGAAGCAGCGGGCATCCGTATTATCCAGATTGACGAAGCAGCGATTCGTGAAGGGCTTCCTTTGCGTCGCAGTGACTGGAAAGCGTATCTTGAGTGGGCGGTGGATGCCTTCCGTATCAGTGCTTCCGTAGTAAGAGACGAAACGCAAATTCATACCCAAATGTGTTATTCGGAGTTTAATGATATTATTGCTTCGATTGCGGATATGGATGCCGATGTGATTTCCATTGAAACCTCACGTTCGCAGATGGAATTGCTGAATGCGTTTGTGGACTTCAAATATCCCAACCAGATTGGACCTGGTGTGTATGATATTCACAGCCCACGCGTGCCTTCACAAAAAGAAATGGAAGCATTGCTGGAAAAAGCCCTGAAAGTGATTGCAGCCGACCAGATTTGGGTGAACCCTGATTGCGGACTGAAAACCCGTGGCTGGGCAGAAGTCAAACCCGCCCTTGAAGCGATGGTGGTAGCAGCAGAGCAGTTGCGATTACAGCTAGAGCAGAAAAAACTGGCGAGCTAAACAGTAAGAGTATTATCCCCCATGCTGTTTTTCATGGGGGATAACTACGGTTTTCAAATCTACAAATTATGTTATGAACTTGAAGTGTGAATTCGCCAGTTTCATTTCTTGCTCTCCAAAATACTCACCTGCTGCCCGTCCTGCAAGGAATCAGGGGGATTGATAACCACACGTTCGGTTTCTTCCAGACCTGCTGCTACTTCCACCGTATTGCCAAAATCCCTGCCTAACGTGATTTTCTTGAGATGTACCTTGTTTTCACTATCAAGGGTTGCCACCTGCAATCCTGCGGCACGAAATATCAGGCTGTTGACGGGCAAGGTAAGCTCATTGCGAGAAGCAGCAAATTTCAGATGGGCTTCTGCGTAGCCACCAGCGAATAACTTACCGTCTTTATTCTCCAGCAGATATTCCACAAGCAGGGTACGGGTGGAGGCATCCAGACTCTCGGCGGATTTGAAAAACGTCGCTTTATAGACCTCGCCCGGGCGTTCCGTAAAATGAATTTCAGCTATGACTTGCGGGGTGATCTTGACGGATTCATTCTGCGGTACTTTGATATAGACCCGTAACTTATCCTGCTGTACAATATGGTAGAGTTGCTGCCCCGTTGTGGAGGTGGTAGAACTGATGAACTCCCCTATATCCAGCCAGCGGGCAGTGATAAGCCCGTCAAAAGGAGCTACGATTTTTTCAAATCCCACCAGCTCTTTTAAATGATCACGATTGGCAATCATGGAATTAAGTGTTGCTGCACTTGCCAACGCAGCCCCTACTTTTTCATCCACATCCTGCTTTGATACGGAATCACTTTTTAACAGGGTTTTCCAACGCTCAGCAGTAATCTGGGCAAGATTATTATTGGCTTCTGCGGTTTTAATATCAGCTTCTGCCTGTCGCAACTGGGCATCGGTTTCAGGGGCATCAATCACTGCCAGCAACTGCCCTTCTTTCACTTGTGTTCCCATAGGAACAAACCAGTTTTTGACATAACCATCCACGCGGGAATAAATGGTTGCCTCATGCCACGCCTCAACATTGGCTGGTAATACCAGCTCTTCCTGATTGGGGCTTTTGGCGGGGAGGATGAAAGCCACTTTGGTAATGGCTGCTGATTTGGTTTCTTTGGCAAGGGCGTGGGAATCATAGACACGCATCCCAATACCTATCGTAATGGCGATTCCCGCCAGCATAACACCAAACCATAATAGGGAGTTTTTACGCTTTTGCTGCATGTTCATTTCCTTCTTTGGCAGGTTTTTGCTTGTGGATAAACGTAAAGACGGCAGGTACAAAATAAAGCGTGGCAAAGGTAGCAAATAATAGCCCGCCAATAACGGCTCGCCCTAGCGGGGCATTCTGTTCACCGCCTTCGCCTAGCCCTAATGCCATAGGAATCATGCCAATAATCATCGCCAGTGCGGTCATGAGTACGGGACGAAGACGCATATAACCCGCCTGTGACATGGCAGTGAAGGCATCATCGCCTGCATCAAGGCGTTCCCTGCCAAAACTTACCATTAAAATACTGTTAGCCGTTGCCACACCCATACACATAATCGCACCTGTCAGAGCAGGAACCGAAAGCGTCGTACCCGTTAAGAATAAAAGCCAGACAATACCCGCCAACGCCGCAGGTAAAGCCGTAATAATGATAAAAGGATCAGTCCATGACTGGAAATTAACCACAATCAAAAGATACACCAGCAAAATCGCAAATGCCAGGCCGCCATAAAGAGCGGAAAACGATTCCTGCCGTGTCTGCATCTGTCCGCGAGCCACGACTTTTGCTCCTTTGGGTAATTGCGGTTTCATCTCCTCAATCACTTTTTCAATATCACTGCCTACGCCACCCAAATCGCGTTTATCAATACTGGCATAAATATCAAGGACAGACTGGACGTTATAATGCGATTCAACCGCCTCAATCGTGCCGCGTTGCATGGTTGCCAATGCCCCCAGTATCTGAGGCTTGCTGCCCGCTACGCCCGTAATCGGGATATTGCGTAAATCTTCAATAGACGTTAAATCATATTGCGGAGTCTGCGTCACAATCGAATAGGAAACCCCGTTTTTGGGATTGAGCCAGAAGGTAGGAGAAGTCTGGAAACTGCCTGAAAGCGAAATCAGCATATTGGTTGCCACGTCGTGTTGCGTCAGCCCTAATTCATCAGCAAGGCTGCGATCCACATTCATTTGCAGCATGGGATAATCAAACGTCTGGTGGATATGGGCATCTACAATACCGGGAATATTCTGTATTTTGGCAAATAATTTATCGGTAAAAATACGATTTTCTTCCACTTTATACCCTATTACCTGAATATCTATCGGGGCAGGCAAGCCAAAATTGAGTATCTGGCTTACAATATCAGCAGGTAAAAAGGCAATGGTGAGATCAGGCATGGTTTCATGCAGACGTTTGCGTAATTTCTGAATATAGAGTTCACTTGGTTTATGATCTTCCTTTAAAGTAATTAAAATATCAGCATCCGAAGGGCCAATAGGTGCAGAATTGCTATAGGAAAGGTTAATACCGCTTACGGGCATCCCGATATTATCGACAATACTTTCCAGCTCTTTCGCAGGCACAATCGTTTTAACCACTGCATCAATTTCATCACATAATTTGGCGGTTTCTTCCACCCTTAACCCTGAATGCCCGCGAATATGGAGTTTTATCTGCCCGCCGTCCACGCTTGGGAAAAAGTTGGAACCCAGCCACGGAGCCATTGCACCAATGGAAATAATAATAAACCCTAAAAAAAGACACACAAAGAGCTTGATACTACCCAGTATTTTTTCAAGGCTGGCACGGTAGGATTCCCGAAAACGCTCAAAATAATGTTCAAAAGCAACCTGGAATTTCACTAATATGTTGCTGGAAGATTTCGCATGTTCCTGTTTATGTTCATGCGGTTTCAACCAATATTTGGAAAGCGTGGGAATTAAGGTACGCGAAAGAATATAGGACGCAATCATGGCGAATACCACGGCTTCCGCCAGCGGGATAAACAGGAATTTCGCCACACCCGTTAAAAAGAACATGGGAACAAACACAATACAGATACACAGCGTAGAAACCAGAGCGGGAATGGCAATCTGCTCCGCACCGTCTAAAATCGCTTCTTCCACTTCCTTGCCTTCTTCGAGATGGGAATTGATATTTTCAATCGTCACCGTGGCATCATCCACCAATATCCCAACCGCTAACGCAAGCCCGCCCAGTGTCATGATGTTAATCGTCTGCCCAATCATGGCAAGGCAGATCAGCGAAGCAATGATGGAAAGCGGAATGGAAATCGCAATAATAAGCGTCGAACGCCAGCTTCCCAGGAACAGCAAGATCATCAGTCCCGTTAGCACCGCTGCAATAATACCCTCCCGCACCACACCCTCAATCGCAGCCTTCACGAAAAGCGACTGGTCACTTAGCATACTTAAATTAATACCTTCAGGCATATTCTCTTTAATATTTTTCATGAGTGACTTCACACGACTGACAATATCGAGCGTGGAAGAGACACCCGTTTTCTGGATGGACATTAACACCGCCCGCGTCCCGTCCACCTTCACAATATTGGTCTGCGGTGCGAAGCCGTCCCGCACATGAGCAACATCTCTCAAATACAGCGTAGCATGGTTCACCGTTTTAATGGGAAGGTCATTGAGCATATCCGCTGCCGTGGGACTGCCATTCAGCTTGATGGTATATTCATAATCGCCAATCTTTTCCGTTCCTGCGGGCAGGATAAGGTTCTGCAAACCAATCGCATTATTGACATCCTGTGCGGAAATCCCGTTCGCCTGCATTTTCTGCTGATCCAGATCCACCTGAATCTGTCGCTGCTTACCACCGTAAGGATAAGGCAACGCCGCCCCCTGCACCGTGGCAAGCTGGGTACGAATAAAATTATTGCCATAATCATTGAGTTCCTGTTCGGACTGTTTGGCACTGGACAACGCCACCTGAATCACAGGGATGGTGGAGGCATTATAGCTTAACACCAAAGGCGGGAGTGTGCCAGGTGGCATATTCCGCAGCATCGTCTGGGCAATGGCAGTCACCTGCGAAAGGGCAATGTCAATATTGGCATTAGGCTGGAAAAAGAGCTTGGATACGGAAACACCCGTTAGTGATTGCGATTCAATATGTTCAATATCATTTACCGTCGTGGAAACCGCCCGTTCAAAATTCAGCGTAATGCGGTTACTCATTTCATCGGGAGGTAGCCCCGTAAAGTTCCACACCACACTGACTACGGGAATCCCGATATTGGGGAAAATATCCGTAGGGGTGCGAAACACCACCAGTGGCCCCATAATCAGCAATAATATCGCCAGTACAATGAACGTATAGGGACGATGCAGGGCAATTTTTACAATCCACATCCACTTTTATCCTTTTTCTGCACCAGTTTTTGATCAAAGCGTGAAAGCAGGCTGATAAGCATATTCGTTTCTTCTGGCGTAAAATCTTCCAGCAATTCGTTATAAAGGGCAGCTACCTTGGGAATAAAGGAATCGGCTATCTGCCTTCCCTGCTCCGTGAGGCTTAACTCTACGGTACGGCGATCACTTTCGCTGCGTTCCCGCTTTAACATATCCTGCTTTTCCATCTGCTCAATCAGGCGGGCAATGGCTCCGCTATCATGCCCGATAAGGTGGCATAACTCCGCCGCCGTCGTACACAGCCCGTCCCTGATATTCATAAGCATCACATATTGTACAAAACTGATGGAGGTTCCAACAAACAGCGATTCAATATGCAGGGTAATCAACTTACTGGAATGACGCAGCAAATAGCCAATACTCAGACGGGTTTTGTAATTAGTCGCATCATAATAACTGTTTGGCACGTCTTGCTTTCCTTAATCGCTGCTTAAGCAGTTATTATTGCTGTTTTGGCAGGGTTTGTCAAGCGTAAAAGAATCAGCATATCAGTGTTGAGGTAAAAGATAGTGATTGACTTTCACTACAACAGTAGTATAGTTGGGTTACAAATTGTCGTTAGGCAAAACGCCCCCTTCTTATGGTTCACCATGCAGTAAGGAACGGTAGTAAAAAAACCTGCTATAACTCTTTATAGTAGGTTTTTTATTGCCTCCTTTATCGCATCAAACTGTGGGTCTGGTAGTTTGGTTACTATATTTTGAAGTAGCTTACTGTCATACAAACGTAGATGAGTCAGCATGACGCTTTGTTTTTGATTTTTATCTTTGGCTTTAAATGCTACTAGAAAATAAAACTTGTTATCCTTGACCTTTGTAGTCATCGGAACACCCCAAAACAAGCGACTATTGAATTTCTTTATATCAATACGGGGCGGTGATAAAGTGCATTCTTTCCATCTTCTTCATCACCCACATTCACCCCAATACTACACCACCATACCTGACGCTCATTGAATATAGGTAAATGCTCACGCTGGGCAGCATGAATTTTCTGTTTTACCTTAATCCAACCTTCAAAATCTTTTGTATGCACTACTTGTCCCTTTCACTTGGCTGCCAATATACGAGAGAGGGAATATAAAGAATTATCTCTCTGCGTCAACGCGTGGATGTAGGGGGTACAGAGCAATTTTTTAAATCAAAAAATAAAATGTTTGTTCATGCAACCAAGGCAGAAACGCTATGAATTGCGTCTGGCAAACCAGCAAACGGGGAATGAAATCAGGCGTACCATTGAAAGGTTGCAGCCATCCCAGCAAAATATGCAAGCTTTTACTTTGGGATAATAGATTTTTCCCATGAGCGTAGAAAACCTGTCCCAGGAAATCAAAACCTGCAATGTTTGAGAAAGAAGTTGTTTCCTGTTTGAAAGAAAAAGTGCGTATTATAGGCGTGTAGAAAGCCAGATGGCACAACGACTTCCAGCTTTTATCATCGCAGAGAGAGCGGGATAAAGCGGAGTGGTTTCCCCTCCTTCTTCAATGCTGGTATCATGATGCTCCAATTCCTCTTCCCGAAATTGGGTAATGGTTTCCTTAAGTGCCTGTTCCTTATCATCAAGTCTTAGCTGCTGGTCGCTATAATGCTTTTCTATTACGGATTCCACGGCAACCGTGCAGGCAAAAGCTGCTTTTTTACCGAGTAACGCCGTACCTGCACCCAGCATAAAGCCTGCTATATGCCAGATTGGCAGGAGAGCGGTCGGGCGTATGCGACGCTCTTTAAGCTGCTGGTCAAATGCTGCAAAATGGGCTTTTTCCTGCTCCAGCATTTGGTGAACCAGTGTTTTTTCCCTGCCTTCCCGCATAACGGCTAATTGTCCCGCATAAATACGCAACGCACCATATTCGCCCGCATGATCGACACGAATCATTCGTTTTACTGCTTCTGCTTCCTCTTTGTCACCTGGCAATCTACGCATAGCGTTTTTTTCCTAACTGGTAGGTTATCAGTGCTAGAACAAGCGAATACAGGCAATTTAAAGCTGCCATAGTCACGCCGTAAAATTCCCATTGGGGCTGATCACAGGCAATAACGGGTGCGTGCAATATGCGATTGCGTAAATCCTGCAATGAAGTTTGCTGCTCTGAAGCGGTGCTGGTGCAGGCAGTAGGCCCTTGAAAGAGATGCTTTTCCACACCCGCATGATAAAATGCAATCCCGCTTCCTGTTAGCAATGCGATCACGATAAGATAAAAGACGGTTTTTGGGTAAGAAGCAAAAGAGAAGCACAAAAGAGACAAGGCAATAACGAGAAAATACGGGATACGCTGGGCAAGACATAATTCACACGGAACCAGTCCAAAGCCATATTGGGAAATATAGGCAGATGCCAATGCAACGATACTGCCAGCAAGTGAAATAGACATCATCTTAAACCCGCTCCTGTGGACAACTGCGTCGTTAAAACCGTACTCGAATGCTCATGTACTTTAATGTACACTCCGCTTCTGCGTGCGGTTTTGCCTCGCATTTGCCTCACAGGAGCGGGTTTTAGATGATGTCTAATGAATAAAACCTTCCGCATCACTCCAACCCTGCAAATATCCTTTTGATGCGGTCATTGCCAATGGAATTTGCTACTTCAGATGCGGTATATCCGTTTTTATCCTTAATGCGTGCATCGGCATTTCGCATGACTAGCAGTTTTACCGTACCAGCGGAATTATTTTTGACTGCAACGAGTAAAGGAGTGTCGCCATTTTCATTACGCAAATTTACACTTCTGCCACTATCCAGCATCGCCCGCAGTCCATTTACATCGTCGTGCATTGCGGTACTGAACACTATTCCATCATATTCTTTTTCATAAAAAGCGATGGGCAAGTGACGATTGTCGGGATTATAGCTTTTCTGGTAAATGGCATCTGGTAATCTATCCTGAATATAGTGACTTTCCAGACGGATTTTTTTTGCATCAGCAACAGACACTTCTTTTTCTTTATTATTTTCTTTTTTGGGAGTTTTTCGGGCGTGTTTTTTCCCCTTGCCTTCATCAGCATCCTTCAATGTTGCAACTTTGCCCGATTTTAACTGGCTGTTTTTGCCTTTTTTAGGGCTTTTTTCGGTTTCGTCCAGCACAGGAAACGCATCCGCACTTTCCTTTTTTTCGGAAACATTATTACTGACCGTATCACTCGGTAGGGGAGTGATTTGCGGTAGCGGTGGCAATGCAGCTTCACCTGGCAGTTTCAGATCCTGTGATGGATTGGTGGCAGCAGAAGGGAGATTGCTAACAGAAGAAGGAAGGTTGGGTAATGCAGGCAGGGGAGGAAGTGCATTATCGGCTGCCAACGCCATATCCGCAGTAAAGAAAAAGAGAGCGATTAACAAAGGAGGGATTATGCTATTCACGGGCGGTACACCTTGCTAAAATGAAACTATACTAATAAAATACAGCAAAATAGCCATTTTGCAAGCGTTATTTTATAGGTAAGCGATAGACTAACTGCCTTGCATATTTGGTTTTTTGCGTGTAAGTAAAGCCTCATGATGTTTCTCTATCACTCCCTTATTGAGCCGTTCATGGTCTATGGATTCATGAAGCGGGCGTTGGTTGCCTGCATTATTCAGGCAATAAGCGGGGCAGCGTTGGGCGTGTTTCTGGTATTGCGACGTATGACACTGCTGGGAGATGCTGCTTCCCACGCTATTTTGCCAGGTGCTGCCATTGCCTTTATGTTCTGTGGTATCAGTATTTTACCCATGACCATAGGGGGAATTATTGCGGGGCTGCTCACCGCAGTGCTGGCGGGGTTGGTAACACGCTTTACCAGTCTCAAGGAAGATGCGAGTTTTACGGCTGCTTACCTTGCTTCGCTAGCGTTGGGAGTTATGATTATTTCAATGCGGGGTACGAATGTAGATTTGCTGCATGTATTGTTTGGTAACATATTGGCGATTGATGCCGATGCCTTAACCCTGCTTAACGTCATTGCCACTACCAGTCTTATCGTGATGGCAATTATTTACCGTCCGCTGGTGATGGAATGTTTTGAAGCAGGATTCCTCAAAACCCGTCAGGCGAAGGGTGCTATCTATCATCCTTTGTTTCTGGCTCTGGTGGTGTTGAATATGGTAGCGGCTTTTCAGGCAGTGGGGACGCTAATGGCAACGGGGCTTATGATTCTTCCTGCTATTGCCACACGATTATGGACAAAAAACCTTACCACTATGATTATGCTCAGCATGATAGCAGGAATGCTCGCTTCCTGCACGGGATTATTACTCTCCTATCATTTCAACGTGCCTTCTGGTTCCGCCATCATACTGGTTGCCAGCAGTATCTATTTGTTTTCCATCCTTTTTGGCTATTCAGGTGGTCTCTATTTCCGCTTTTTCCCCCGCAAACATTTTCATAGCTGATATGCGATTTTTCCTTCTCTTATGCCTTTGTTGTTGCTCTTTTTCTGCTTTGGCGGAAGAAAAGCTACAGGTAGTTGCCAGTTTCAGTATTATTGCGGATTTGGTAAAAGCAGTAGCGGGCGAAAAGATAGCACTTCATACACTGGTGGGAGCGGAAGGGGATGTGCATGGCTATGAAGCCACTCCGCAAGATACAAAAACACTCGCTCATGCCAATCTGGTATTTATCAACGGGTTGGGGCTGGAAAGCTGGATGGAACGCCTGATTCATGCTTCGGACTATCAGGGCAAAATCATTAGCCTTTCGCAAAATATTATACCGCTAAAAACGAATGAAAAAATCGATCCCCATGCCTGGCAAAATGTGGGAAATGCCAAACTTTATGTACAGGCTATTGCCAATGCGTTGAGTGCTTCGGATCCTGGAAACTCCCTATTTTATCAGCATAATGCAACGCTTTATGTAGAAAAACTGGATGCACTTGACGCATGGATAATCAATCAGATTGCCACTATTCCTGCTCCCAAACGCAAACTCATTACCACCCACGATGCGTTTGGCTATTTTGCAGCTCGTTACGGCGTGCAGTTTCTCTCTATCATAGGAACCAATGCAGACGCACAACCCTCCGCTACGCAAATGGCACATATTATTGATACGGCAAAAAAAGATAACATCACCGCCATTTTTCTGGAAAACAAAAGCGACCCAAGGCTTATGAAACAGCTTGAAAAAGATGCGGGCTTGCATATAGGCGGGGTGCTTTACTCCGATTCACTCTCTCCTGAAACGGGCGATGCTTCCACCTATATTCTTATGATGCAGCATAATGTTAATGAGCTGGTGAAGGCGTTGCGTTAGGTTGATTTCGTTAACAAACAATCTTTTTGACAATTTTTATTATTTCTTTATGGTCTAAAATTGAAACGGTCGTGGTTGACTGTTTTGGGGCTTCAAATCCTCTTGCATAACCAGTTTAGTACACTGTCTTGTACTCTCTCCCCTCAAGGGCAGGGAGGCGTGTGCGTATGTTCAGGACGCAAGTCTAAAGGCACATGCGATCTTTGTTATGCAAGATTTTTGAACTCCCTGTCACTTTATTTAAGGGAGTTTTCTATGGAAGAAGGTAATTCGGCGTTTGTGATTGCTTACCTGCTGGCAGCGTTGAGCGGTGCTATTATTGGAGTGTTTGTGGGTTGGGTGATTTGGCATTAATTATTGAAAGGAATTTTTTATGGTAAAATATCAAGGCGAGTTAGACAGTTTATGTGGCATATACGCAATCTGCAATGCGATTGAGTATTTAGGAATAAAAGGTGAACATGACAAATTATTTAAAATTATATGCGAGAGTTTTCATATAAAACGCTATCCATCGCTATTGTGCGAGGGAACATATTTCGGCGAGTTAAAACGTGCCATTTCAAAGTGCAAAAAAGAGCTTCCAGAATTATCACAAATAAAAGTATCTTATCCTTTCTGGTTCAGGAAAAATATTCCAAAGAATAATGAGAGATACTGGAAATATTTTGATAATCTTTTTGACAAATTACCCACAGAACGTCGTTGTGCTATCATCGGTCTAACCAAGCCATCTGATCATTGGATAGTAGTTACAAAAGAGAGATATAAAAAGAACATTCATTTCATTGGCTTTGATAAAAAAGCTCCCTATAAAGCTAAAAGACGTTCTTCATTACATGCAGGAGAAAGGCATTCACGCAAAGAGCTGGTCATAGACCGTAAGGAATTAATATTTTTTGAACGAACGTAGATTCAAGCTCAAAGTGCCAAGATATTCTTAACCTTCCTTAACAATAGAAAATTTTACTCCCATAGCGTGTAATACGGCATGTATGGTTTCAAAACGTGGATGGGAACCTGCACTGAGTGTTTTATAAAGGCTGGCTCTGCCCAAGCCTGCCTGCCTGGCGATATGCCAGCAATTCTAAAAGTAATTTGCTTATTCTGATATTGTTATTTTCAACCCCTCCCCTAACCCCTCCCGCAAGGGGAGGGGAATACGTGCCGAGTGGATAAATCCAACAAAACTCAAATGCTTGCATTAATACCAAACCTAGTGCTTATAATCCCCCTCCCCTTGCGGGAGGGGTTAGGGGAGGGGTAATACAGTACTTTTAGAATTGCT
>Ga0116226_10002554_pt1 | contig 15918 bp, 15 predicted proteins | sample S1TSphfallax_FD_89692 | JGI IMG/M metagenome (GOLD analysis project Ga0116226, IMG submission 89692) | Host-associated microbial communities from peat moss isolated from Minnesota, USA - S1T2_Fa - Sphagnum fallax MG | ecosystem: Host-associated > Plants > Peat moss > Unclassified | place: USA...
GCCGCCGGTAACTTGGCTCTCCATTTTTCGATTGGCGGAAAAATAATGGCGCACTTCCACTCCCTCTAGATATAGATGTCCCGCCACTCCCTCTAATTCTTCAATCCTAGCCACTTTGTTGCTGTAGCTTGTGAATTGTATGTTTTTGGGATGTGTCCGGTATTTGGGGCGGTTTTGGCGGGTTAGACTTAGGCAAAGGAAGTGCGGGGTAGCCACCAATGATGGGTGCAGTTAGCTACTAGTATAAATCTCGATTCATTTTAGTACAATACTTAAAGGATGCTCTCGTTTTACTGAGAACATCCTTTAAACAAAACGAAATGATTAAAACTTTCTATACGAGCAGGTCGTAACTCGCTGGGAGCCATAGGATATTCTGCACGTCTACATTTATAATCTAACTTAGATTACCAAGGTTGTCAATGACTGATAGAGCAGAATTGAATGACTTCGATTTAATAAAAATTAAGTCTACTATTTCAGAACCTCGTATATACCCGTACATTAGAAGTACTACAGGGAATAATAATTTACAAAAGGCTATTCAGCTTTATGAATACAATATTCGACTTTGTGAAAGCCTGTATTCAATCTTACATACTTTTGAAATCACATTTCGTAATAAATTAGACCAAGTATTGATTGCAAAATACGGAGAGATGTGGTACTCAAATCCATGTTTACTATTATTTGATAATAGAGAAAAAGAGCAGATTGATTCTATAAAGATCAAGAAAATAATAAAAGACTATAAATTGTTGAGCTACAAAGAGATAATTCCCAATTTAAGTTTAGGTTTTTGGACAAGTCTGTTAACTAAGGACTTCTATGAACAATCTATATTTGCTAAATGTATTTCAGATGTTTTTCCTTATTCTTTACATAGTGAAAGAAACACATTTAATGTTAGAGATAAACTAGAAAAAATTCGTAGATTGCGTAATAGAGTATTTCATTATGAACCAATTTGGAAACCTAGTTATAATACTTACGAGAGATATCAAACTATATATCTTTTAATGAAATGGATGTGTCCTGAAACATCAAACTGGATGAATTGTCATGATAATTTTCCAAATATATATGATATGGTATCCCGCCACTTGAACCTTTGTGCATATTCCTAATTAAATTAAAATACAGAAAGGAAATAATCGGCTTTACTTAATCACCTGCCTATCCAAGAAATTATCACTAAAAAGCTTTAAAAGCCGTTCCATATTTTTACCCTTGTTAAAAGTAGGTTTCTTTGATGTGGGATCTTTCTTGTTTCCCATTCCATACTTAGCATGGTAGCTGATAACTTCGTCTTTATGCTTTGTGTACCCAATCTCCTAGCCTCAGCTAGAGGGAAGTCTATTTCTAATAATTGGCTTAAGCGCCCCGTCTTCAACACAGCAGCGAGTTACCGCCATAACATCTCTACTATTTATCAAGCTAGTATCAATCAAATATAGGGTGCGTGACTTAAGATAATAGAGTTTTTATTGATAGTAATTTGCAATTAAAAATGTGAAAATTTGCCGCTTAAGAACCTTCAAACTATTACCTAGCAATGGTTTATCCTGTCCACAGCTAATCTGGAAATGTATATATATTATTAGCCGGGTGCGGACACCTAAAAGTCGAGTTCCCACTTCTCCCCAACCAGCGAGTTATCCACTCCCTCTAAAGATAGATATCCCACCACTCCCTCTAATTCTTCAATCCTAGCCACTTTGTTGGTACAGCTTGTGGATTGTGAGTTTTTGGGACATGGCGCGGTTTTAGGGGCGATTTTGGCGGGGATTGTCAAACAAGGCGCAAACAAGGCTGCAAAAGTACCCCTATTTGCTTGATATTTTCGTACAATAAAATTAATGTCGCTTTGATGTCGCCGATGTCTTTAACAAAATCTCAGCTAAAATCAATTGAATTACTGCAATCTGGGATGTCTCAAAAGGATGTGGCACAAGAACTTGGCGTTACACCAAAGACGCTGCAACGCTGGGCAAAAATACCAGAATACCTCGACAGCTTGAATGGGGTTGTGTCTGTTCCCACAACCAAAGCACCGGAACAGGCGACAAAGATCGTAAAGCAAGAGCCAAAAAACGAAATTTTCGAGACTTTTGTTTTAGTTGACCGGGAAAAACTACGTCAACAGCAATATGAGAAGCTACAAACTGCCCAAAATGCCATTATGGATGATGTCGAGGGGGGCGATTTGAGAGCTATTACCACATTTGTAAAACTTAGCGAGTCAATACGCTTACTTTATGGCTTAAATGTAAAGCATGACATATTAGACGCTCTTGAGGTGCTTGTAAAAGCCAAAATACTACCTTACGCCTATCTAGAAAAATACAAAGATTTTTCCTCTGACCATCAACGAAAAATTAAAAATCTAGGTAATGAACCACCTAGAAAAGTAATCCCGCTTCAAACTTTTAATACCATTGAAGAAGAAATAAATTATTACTTAAGTCTTACGGACGACGCAATATAGGAGCAACTACGCCGCAACATTATCACTACTCAATGATTTGAGTATCCGCTTCTCTTCAGTGGTCAATTGCTCCCATACACGCTTTTTAATATGTTTTGTGTCCGCTTCATTCATGCCCTGAAGATCAAAGAATGCTGTCAACCCTTCTAACGTATGACAACCCATATATTCTCGGATAAAAGCCAGTCCATCATTGATTTTTTCATCCATTTCTTTTTGTGTCATCTTGGTTACTTTCCTTGCCACATCGATAGAAACTACTTTTATTTCTTGGTTCTCTGCTATTTCCTCAAATTCTGGGGGCGGTGGCTCTACTTTCCAGTTCACTTTCTTAACTGATTCACTTTCTAGATAATTCTGGTATTTTTTATCAATCGCTCCCAAAATGCCCAACCTTTCCGGTGACAAATAATCATCCATATCTATTGTGTAGCAATTCCTCCTAATACCATCACTACAAAGCTTTCTACCTACGCGCTTTAACTTGACCCCAATCATTTTGAAGCAGGATTTTAATAAATCGGTGCGCTCTTTACCCAACAATGTGGCTCTGGGAACTTTAGTGCCTAGCGCTAACATTATCTGATAACTGCTAATAGCGGTATTGTACAAGTTAATAACCAGTTCATGATCTTTGTGGAGTTCTTCGCCTTCCAATAGCTTATCTTGAATATTGCTAATACCCAATTGCTGTAATGCCCATATTTTTAGGTGGCTGTCTTTCGCCATTGAACCAAGAAAGAAATGCTGGTTAGTGGCTTGATAATACCAGTTGACCTCGCTACGCTTTTTAGATATATCAAAATTCTGAAGGAAATAATAACGCTGCAAATTGCCAATTAGTTCTTTATCGTCATAAAGAATTTTCTTGATAAATTCAGGTGTAAATATCTCTGTTTGGTCTATTCCTGGCAGTCTATCAATCAACCGCGTTTTTTCAATTCGTCTCATTATTTCGGGTTTAGGAGATTTTTTAGCTTCTTGGCTAGCTTCTTCTACGCTATTAAATGGATTTGCTTTATGTACTGCTGTTGCTCTTTCTAGCCGCAATTCATCTTTAATAGTTTTCTCCAGTTGGGCATATTCTTCGCTAGTATTCATCTGGATAGTTTCTACTTTGTGTCCTTGTTCTCTGAGGGCAAACATCAAGCATTTTCTTAAATTATCACGCTCAAAATTATCTAATTCTCCTAGCTGCATTGATAATTTAAACCATTTATCCTCGGCTTTTTCAGAAAAAGCCTTAGCTAATATTTGCGCCATGTCCTCACTGGAATTGGACAAGCTAGCTGATAAATTAATTTTATCGAGCGTGATTTCTTGCAATGATTTGTTAGAAAAATCGCTCGGTCTGGGAACATTCCTAATAGTGCTGAACTCAGGACAAATAATAAAGTGATCTAACTTTGTACGTAACCGCATTAACTGTTGAGTTTGTTGATTTGTCCCTAAAACTCCAGTGAATATAGATACCTTGTGAGTGAAATATTTACCATTGGTAATGCTTACACCTTGGTTAGCTGTGGGAGATATAGCGTAAAAATCTGGTTGATGTTTGTCTAAAAAAGCATCAGGATTTTTCAAAAATTCTAGGGATTCATCATTGGATACGGTATCTCGATTTAAAACGAAACCTCGTTTGTTACTGTCAATCAAAATTTGACTGTATGTGTTGGTTAGCTCCCTGCTATCACTCGCAATAAATGGCTTAACTTCCTCATCACACATAAACTGGATAATTGGGGATCTGTCGCGTTTTTTGAGTTTATCTTTCTCCACATCGTACCCATCCACTATTTTAAATTCATGTGATTGCGGCTTGACAGTATCAAGTATCTTAACTACTTTCTTGGTTGGGTCAATGCTGCTAATAAAATCGGTGATGATGTCGCTATTATTCGCATCAAGCATAATAACTCTGCTGCATTCTCTTACCGCTTTCTCAAAAACTGCCATTGCCTTAGCTTGATTTTCTCCCAATGTCCCGCCGTTCAAGGTATGAGTAACAGTAGCGTAAATTTCATCCAAATAAATATCAGCGCCTAGAAAATAACCATCTAGATGGTGCATTGAGTCTATGCAGCACTCAATATGTGTATTGACATCTGCAACTAATCCACGGGCATCATCATTTAATAGATGGTAAATTTTAAGTCCTATTTCTTCCCCCCTAGCTGATGTTTGGATTAATAAATTGTTGAGAGATCCGATCAAAAATGCTCTATTTGGCGATAGTTTGATTAACCCCAATTCTTCTTTGGTTTTACCGCGCCCCATACCAGATTTAACGCTAATAATCGCATTGCTTTCTGGCAATTCTGGAAATTTAAAACCATCAGGATCGCTAACTGTGATGGTTGGTGTAAATTTTCTAGACTCTCTCCATTTTCTAAAACCCTCGCTATTGTACTCATCAACTAAGGTTTTAAATTCTCCTATGGTTAAGTTTCTGATTTCGCTGGTGTCTTCCAGTTCGTCGATGTCACAATTATCCTTAAAAATTTGGTCCCACCAAGCAAAACAAACATCAAAGCCTTGAGACTCAAAAAACTCAGCTTCATTTAGCCACTGTGGATAAATTTGTGGGTTTAGGATATCGCCAGCGTCAGGACACAATACAATCTTGTTACCATACAGTTCTCGGAACAGTGGGAGAAACTTAGCCGCGTGATTGGGTGAGTTATGCCAGTACCTACCGCCACCCAAAACAGCAACATTATATAGCTGATTGAGGAATACTGGTTTAATCTCTGATCCTTCAGTTATCCAAATACCCGGTTTATAGCCCGGTTGGGGGGGATGCAGTACAGCTAATGGCTGCTCTCCTCCTACATGAAAACTAGCAGCCGCACAGCTAACGGATGAGTACCGTTGACCGTCCTTCGCCTCTGTAAATCTGATTTTGAAAGCAACTATTTTACCGTCCTGAAGGATGGGGCATAATATCCCCTTCCCTGATACAATCATTTTTCTGTTCGAGGTATCCCCAAAACCAGAATTTACTAAACCAGGAAATTTGGCCGGACATCCGGGTAATTTCACTCGCTGCCCTTGGTTGAGACTTCTAAAGTTCCAATCTTCTATTTGTTGTGATGTGAAACCACGGTTTAATAGATGTTGTTTGTCAGCATCACTAAGTGCAAGCTGCTCTAGTATCAATCGGTTTACTCTGTCTCTCTCATCAATGGATATTTCAGCATCTATCTTTGCTTGTCTCTCTTGTATTGCTATTAAAATGCGTCGTTGCTTCTCTAGTTCATAGTCGATCTTTCTCTGTTCATCCCAGTTCTGATAATCATCGTTACTCAATATCCATGTATGAGTAGTATGTCCTCTGCCTTTGTCATTAGTACATATGTACTGTCCTTCCTTATCGCCTTTCCTGGCTGTGGCAATACCAGCACAAAGTACGGCTTGCTCCTCATTGTCCTTGGTCCGGCATTTGCCGGAAGCGTCACCGCAGATCGGGCAAGGATTGTTTTTTGTCGTTGGATGGAGGCGGCTGTTATCAGGAAAGCTTCTCAACTCGTTGATAGGAGATATCATCTCGACACCTCCCGCACCATCTGGAAACTAGCGGGCTTTACTTTGATGCAGCGATAGCCATTGATTATGTCGCCTAACTTAGCGTTACTATAGGTATTACAAACTATTAGACTATTTTTAAGTTTGCATGTACCATTCATTGACCCGCAAAAGCAGTATTTGAGAGATGTCATAGTGTGACCCTCCCTGCAAAATGAGAATGATTATCATTTTCATTTTCGTTTTTATCTGTTATAATTGTGTTGAGTATTTGGGTTTTCATTAGTTGGAATCCAGTTGTTTTTATTCCAACCGGAGAACATTGCTCGATCGCCCAATTTTCAAATACAATTTAATCAACTTAAATTATATTTTTTCGATTGGTCGATTTTGGCGAGCTTGGAAAGAAAATAAATTGATGTTCCTGGCAGAACTTTGGGCAATTTATTTTTTTAGTGTGTCTCGGCGGAATCGGCTTTTTTATATTTTATCTGTGACAAATCTCGTTTCTAACGATTTTCCTTTTAGGAAATTTGCGTGTATATGTTGACGAAATCTGCCAAATGTGGTAAAAATCTGTTCATTTAAATGATCGCTAGTTTATACAACCTATCGCTACATGTTGTATAAACTAATGCAAATTTAGTTACTGAGATGTGTGACCGTTACCGCTCTGATTAAGCAAGTAATCCCAGATACGTCTAATTTCCTGACGGTCTAGCGCCGCTTGTTGGCGGTCTGCTGCTGCTTCAGTAGCTAGTCGGTCAACTCGGTCTGCTAAAGTATCAACTTTTTCGGTTAAATGGTTAACCTGTTCTGTTAAGTCAGTAACCGTATCTATAAGAGTTTGGCGGTCATTTTCGGCATTTTCTACAAGTTCCCGTACTACAGCTTTAGTAGTTTCTCTGTCCTGCTCGGCTTGGATAATATGGCGCTCTAGCAGTGCCTCTATGCGATCTAAGCGGCTTTCAACTGTGGTCATGATGTTTTATCTCTGGTGGTAGCTGGGTTTAACTGGCTTTTGGGGTCTGACTACTGGAAGCAATGACGTTATCTTTAATAGCTTTAGTCACTATATAAGCAGCTAAGTTGGCTGGTGTACGCTCTTGCTCGTCTGCTTCTTTTTTCAAACTATTAAATATTTCTTCATCTAAAGTAATTGTTACTTTTGGACGTTGAACCATAGGAAAAAACGAATAGCTGTAATTGCTTTCATTTTAGCCTCTAGCAGAAAAATTTCTAACAACTTCACTAGTTGACAGTTTTACTGTCTACAGACTAGAATACTTTCAACTGGAGTAATAAGTCAACTATCATCGACTAATTACCAACCTATTCACCCCTAGAACGTTTATCCACCAAGCAATACAGCCATTCTAAGACTACGGTAAAACCACGCTCTGACCAATACCCTAGCTATTGCTGTATGAGTATATACCGATTAAGCGTTATAGCACTCTGATTTAAATTGATTACTGTATGGAACAATGAAACCTCGACGCTGTAAGAGTTCTACGAATTTAGATATTTTTCTAGACTTTCCCGCAACTAAAACCCATTTGGCTGATGTTTTGGGAGTAGCAAGGTCAACGCTAGTCATTTGGGAAAATATAGCCTTTTGGCGTATTCCATCATTCCGTGACTCGTACCCCAAAACCCATGATGGGAGCTATGACAGAGAATCACCTCTATCACCTTACCAGGCTTGGATTTTAGGGAGAATTGGGCGGTTAATGCTCCAATTACGACGATCAGAGCGAGTTAAGAGTTATATCCTCAAAAATCCTCAAGATTTCTCTAGATATCAGTTTAATAAGGCTCACAACCAAGTACAGCAACGAATAGGAGCTTAAAACAATGGCTAGACCACGTAAATCCACATCAACACCAACCACAGTAACCATCATGAACACCAATGAAACCGTTAATATTTCCGACTACTGCAAGACTCACCAACTCTCAGAACAGGCTTTTAGACTGGCTTTGGGCGATATTCGTCCCGACGATTTCGATAGCGTTAAAGCTGTTCCCTCTAGTGAGGCTAGCGCTGTACATGCAGCACTCAAACAAGCCTCATTACCAGCACCAAATAACTCTCACCAAATCGCTGGAAACCATACAGAGCAAGCAATAGAGCTAAATATGGCTAATAGCACCAATGATAACGACTCTAAAATACCTGAAACCTCGACACAGCAAGGAATACAGGCTGATAGTGCTATTGTTGCTAATTCCGGTAATGGGGGAATGAGTCAAAATCAGTCTACTCCCCAAGGTTCAAACATCACCTTATTAGACGAACTTATAGCCGCTTCTGAGGAAGAAATTAAACTGGCTGACCTTGTAGCTCAATTCAAGACCCAGCAGATTTTGCAAAATCAACAGGCGCGTGATGCCCAATTAGTCGATCAACTCAGAAACCAGCGACTTAACACCAGAGCAGGGTACTTTGACGCTCTCCGTGGGTTGCAAGTTACTACAGTTGACCGCCCTGATATCACACCAGATGACCTCGACTTTGAGGTAGAAGTGTCCCGCCTATCTAATGAATTGGGAAAGCAACTAGTTACCAACGGATAGAGCAACTAGAACGCGAGATTAGAGAATTAAAAGCCAGATATAAACCACGGCTTAAACTTAATCCTCTAATCATTTTTGATGCTATTAATGCCACATTGACGGGTCTATTTAACTTTGGGAATTACTACCATGATTAAACTACTTGACTGTTTAAATAATGCTCTCTGCTACTCTGTAAATTTTGTATTGTGTGGAAACTTCGCTAATACTTACTAACACCATGAACTCACAGCAACTACAGGAATTGACCACAATTGAAACCCAATTATTAACCTTGCTAGCTACACTTCCAGCGAGTGAAATTAGAGCTAAGTTGAAGACGGCTAAACGCGCTTTGCACTCGGTCATCTGTCAAAGTTTAGAAACAGTTGAATAAAAAAGGGAAGTAGTAGAGTACTTCCCAGTTGCCTTGTAAATAAACCCACAACAGGATTAATTACTCATTCATTATGGCACGATCTAAATTATCTCAAACAACCGAAAAACTTAAAGACGCAGCAGGAATTGAACCAGAGCAGAAAGTCGATTTTACTGGTAGTACTAACCAGCGACAATCTACTAACCAGCAACAATCCGCTACTAGCAGTGAGTACACCAGCTTTAACTTACCCACGTTCAATCCTGAACAATATCTAGCATCTAACTTATTCACTGATTCATCACCACTGCAACCAACTGACAGAATAGAAGCTGACAAGATGATTCAATCTATCAGTCAGAAGCGGGAAACTTTACGAGTTATATCAGCTAATCTATCGCTCAATACTGATGCTTTAAAAGTTGGTAGTTTGAGTGAAAAAATGAGTCAAGCTGGTATTGATTTTAGTGTTCAAAAAATTACTACTAACACCAAACAGATCGGTATTCAAAATGCCCAAATATTGCATCAAACAGCAGTAGCTAAACTCGGTCAAACTTCTGAAAAATATGCACATGAAACAATCACTTTAGAAGGTTTACAGCAAGAGACAGAACAACGCCGCCGCTATTGGTTAGCTAAACTCGACTTGCAAGAAACACGGATAAGAGGGATCGAACTTGCGAAATATTCACTCGATCAAAAGATTGGCAGTATTGAGGCTGAAAGCGAAGTAATTGATTAATTCTGTGGGAGTGTAACAACTCCCATTAACATTATTTGGAGTCATTAAATTATGGATTTTACACTACTCAGAAACTCGTTTATTATTGGGTCACTCTCAACCAGCTTTGGCGGTTTAATTTTACTGGCTACACCATATAATCAGTTTTCACAATTTCTTATATCAGCAGGTATTGGCAGTTTAGCAGCATCTAACCTCGCTATAGAAAACTGTACTAACATTGCTGGGAGAAAGTTAGCGAAAAAACAAAATGAACTCGTAATACTGCAAAGTGAGGTTGGTAATTATGCTCAAATACTAACCGCCAAGCATGAAGAATTGACTAAAAAATCAGAAGAATTAGCAAAGGTTATCAAACTTTATAACGAAGTGATGGGTGATGCTCATGACCTAGAAGCAGAAGCGGAAGAATTGCGAGAGGAATTAACCGCTAATAAGAAAATTAACCTGACATCTGCCATTGATACTCTGAATGAATCACTTAAGGAAGTGACCCAACAGGTTAATAACCTAATCCCATATCTGGTTAAAAAATTCAAGCTTGATGTTAAAGACCTGCTTATGCAATATCAGTTAGAAGTTAAGGAAATCCAAGCACAAATTAAGGTATTGGCAGGTAAAAACACGCTAACCAATGAAGAAATAATAAGCGCGTGTTTAGCTATCCAGCACGACATTATTCTGAAGGGTAGTAGCATGAAAGCTAAACTTTATAAACTCGCTGTAGACCATCTCCAGATGCAAGCTTGTATGTCTATCCCCATTAGCCAACACAACGAGAAAGTAGCTGAGGTTAAAAGTTATTACCAGAAAAATTTGCAATCAATTCATCAAGAATTTAACCAGGTTGCTGATAGCTGTATTAGTGCCTATAAACAAGATTTTGGCGAAGTAGTGCAGGATAGCATGAGTCAAGTACAAGAACTTACACAAGCACAACAACAAATAGCTAATTTACAGGATAAAGTATCAGAACTAAGTAAACCGCTTAGATTCCCTGGCTTGTCAGAACAGGCGCGAGTAGGTAACGCCATAATTGATTATTACGCAAGGCTAGGGTATACGCTCGATGCGATTGACTGGCAATCAACGGAAACAGGCTATAAATTGATGTTCCACACTTCCCGTAATGGGAGCAGGTTTATTAGTACGGATTTACTCAATGATGGTGACAACTCAGCTAAACTCAAAGAAGTGTCAGCCAGCTTGAATAGTCCTAAATTTGAACAGGCGGATCGTGCTTCCTACTTCAGTCTTACTATCCAAACACGGCATAAAACTAAAACCAGTGGTGACGATATCGCAAAACTGTGGCTATCATCCGACAAGTTCCCACAACTAGCTAAGAATTGGACCAGGGTAAGGCTAACTGGTGGTAGTGAATCTGGTAAAAGTCCCACTGCTGAAAATATCGCTGTATGTATCCTGCAAAGTAGACCGGGTGTGGCTAAATTGTTTAATCCACAGCACAACTCATCAAAAAATTATTGGTCAATTCCTGTGGTTGGTGAGTCACACAATGACAGCGAGAATGCCATAGCTAAGTTAGCCAAACTGGTAGACTTACGCTCAATGGGTCAAGAATCTAGAGATACCTTTGAACTGTACATATTCGACGAAATCGACTCTACCATGAGCCACACACACGGCAAAAAATCAGACATCGGGAATAACATCAAATTCATTATTAAACAAGCGTCACATCAAAATTTAGGAGCAATATTTATAGGTCAAAATGCAAATGTAACTAACTACCCTGGCTTAGATAGGAGTGACTGGAATAATGCCATTAACATCCATATTGGGGCGAACTGCTACGACGGTATTACTAATAGTAATTTATTCACATCTGAGGAACAAAATAAACTCAAAACCACGGCTGATAAGTTAACCGAGTACTGCGAGGCAAGGAACGATGAGTTAGGACTAGGTAAAACTCATCCACAGGCTTACAGGTTCGCTATGGTGATAGAGCCAGGGAAGAAACCTTATTTTATTGAACTGCCAAACTTTGGAAAGTATACTTATGATATTGTTCAGCCGGTGGAAACCAATGACTTAAGGTGTCCTAGCTGTAATTCTCTTAATGTCAAGAAAAACGGTAAAGCTAGCAGTCAACAACGGTTTAAATGTAACGATTGTAATAAAAATTGGCTTGCTGAGGACTAAAAATTTTACATTCACCAAATAAATATAAATGCTTCCTACTTTATAAGGAAGTTCTCAGTACTAAATACCAAGGATTTACCACCATGCTTACCAATTTTGAATTACCACCTAAAAAGTTTGAATTAGGTGATAAGGTACGAAATATTATCATAGACGAATCCAAAAATGGAAGCTATGAAACCCAGAGTTATATTATTGATGGTTTAGTTGTTGGTTATCAATATCAAGATAAATTGTGGCTAAAATCTGAATCAACTCTTTTACTAACTGATTTAGTATATTTACAGCGTTGGGGATGGGTATATGCTGTTGTTTGGGAGCAGGATGGTTCTATAAAATTTTCCCATTTTTTAGAAGATAAACTTAACAAAATCGATTCTTCAGAACCAGAGACTATATTAAATTTCTCGGTTTTGAAGGGTAAATTGTCTTTCACTGACGTTACGAGACGATTAGATGGGCTATGGAAGTAGTGAACCACGAATAGGAAGTTAATAGCGATCGTACTGCTTAAATCTAGGGCGATCGCTCCCTGCATCATCTAAAACCATGATTAAAATGAGATCGATTAAAAATTTAAAATCAACTATATATTTTACAATTACTTTTTTGTTGAATTTCTTACATATGCTAAAAGTAAGAAAAAAGGCCAAAGAAAAATTATTATAAGGTAGCCAACGAAATTTATGACAGTATTTGGATCTTCAAACAAACTCGACGTAAATCCATTATTATTTTTGCTTGGACGAAGAAATTTAAAAATTAATCCTATTAACTCATTAACTGATCCTAGAAAAGTTCCTTTCTTTACCTCAGTGGCTACTATCCATTTTAATGAATCTATATCCTGAAGTTTGCCATAATTTGCTACACTAACTAATACTGAAACGGGAATACCTATCAATGAATATAAAAACCACAGCATAAGTACAGAATAAAGCTTATCAGTATAGAATACCACTGGCTTGGGTGTTTATTTATTTAGATATGTAAATATTTTTATATCATTTTAAAGAATTGGATATATTAGATCAATAGCGATCTAATTAATGCTAAGTATTGCATATATACATGGATCTAAACTTTAATCTAAGATTTTAGTTACTAACCATCCCATCTGATTACCTATTTTACCTGCTTTAGTAAATATAAAACTTCCCCAAATGAAGGTTAAACCATCTTTACCCACTTTAGGGGTTATCCCTGTTAGCTCTCTGACTTTACCTGTACTCAATATCCAGCGATTAGTTATAGCTTTCTCTAATTCTTCATACTCAGCCAGGGTAGAACTCTGTTTATTACCTGCCAATAGTCCCATCATTTTTTCTACTAGTCCAGCCATAGCATTGATAGCTGTTACCTCGCTGTTGTCTATTTGGTCATCAATTATGTCTAGTGAATTGTCCAGCGTGTCCAGTTGGTTATGGCGTTCTAATGGCATTAATTCAATTTCTGGTTGTATGGGAAAGTCCCCAATAGTCCCGCCATCCTTTAAATGCTTGTCTAATTTGTCCAGTAGCTCTAGTTGTTCAAAACTGATTTTACCCCTAGCTACTGGTTTTATGTCCAGTCCATTGATACGATCATAGACTGCTTGCCTTGACTCTAAACCATATCTTTCTTGCAGTGTGGAGATTTTGACTAATTCTGACTCTGATTCATTCATTGTATTTTGTCTACGCAACTACTGGACAATTTTAGTTTGTCAAGTGAGACGCTGGACAAAAATAATTGTCAGGTTATCCAGTAGACAATTAAAACTTGTCAAGTGAGACGCTGGACAACTAGACAATTTAGCTTGTCTGGTAATGTACTGGACAATTTAAATTTGTCCAGTAGGCAAAAAAGAGAGCTAAATTAGCTCTCTTTGTGTTGTTAGGGAAGTTAAGAAAGTAGCTGGATTGCAAGGAGTGCAGCACTTCCAGCTATTGAGTTATAGAACCAATAGGCTAAAAGTGCTTTCATTAAAATGGTGTTACTCCAGTGCTTGCAACTGCTTTGATGTAGCCTTGGAAGTACTTAGAACCTAGCTGAGTGTTAGCCGGTGGAAATCCCACAACTGCGTCAAAATATCCATCATGTTGGGTGTTTGAAGTCTTGGAGGTTTGAGCAGTGGTGAGTGCTAGAGTAGATGTCATAAGCTTTTTATCCTTTGGGGTGTTATCAGCACCCCATTTCTGTTTACTCTTTTAATATAACACCCCATTTCTGTTTTGCATAGGGGGTTAAGCATAGAAATTATTTATGCACCCCATGAAAACACCCCATAACTTTTTATGATTTACCCCTTGAATTTACAGAAATGGGGTGTTATTATTTAAGGATAGACACAAAAAAGGATAAAAAGCTTATGCCACGGTCGTTAGAAGAAATCAACAAAAATAATTTAGAACAACTATGTCCAGAGGCTGCTGATTTGTGGGAGAAATATCATAACCAAGTTCCCTTGATTGTCAACGGCTTTGAAATTGATAAAAGGTCACAAATTACTGGTAGATCTAAGGTTAAAAAAGCTGATTTAGTTACCTACATTAGTCGAGTAGAAGGTATGTTGGCTAGTGGTGAATTAGGTAAAAAGTCTCAGAAGATTAAGCCACAGGTAGAGGAAATTAAGCCAGTAGAAGTTGTAGAGACTGTAGAACCTGCCAACACTGTAGAAGTTGCAGAACCAGTGAAACAACCTACTGTAGTAGTAACCATTGATGAGGAATTTAATTACAGTAAGTCTGAGGATGAAAAACGCGATATAGCCAAAAGACTCTACTATTCTACAGAAGCTAAAGACGGTTTTACAGGATTGCGAGAATATCAATTTAACCTTTGCAAAACTCAAAAATACTTTTTACCTGAGTTTGCTATTTTGGTCGCTAGGACTAGGGTAATTATTGAAGATTATGCTAATGGTAAGAGCTTGGAGGGTAAAGCTCACCCCGGTTCTATCCAAAAAATTAGAGTTGATGTAATGAAGTATTTGGCTGAAATCATCAAGCCAGAAGTAGATAAATTTCCTGCTGTTAATGACCGGACTTTACAAGATATTTTCGACGATTTTGATAAATCTGTTAGGGGCGCATTTTCTGACATTGGCGCGGCGAAACATCGACTCAACAAAGAAAGAGCAGAAGCAAGAGAAGAGGACGTTAGAGCCGTTAAAGCTTATCCGTTGATTAACTGGGCAGTCGAGACGGTTAATAACCTACCAGATAAAGACATTAGCCAGATGCGGAAGTTATCAGCCAAATGGAAGGAAGTGGCCATAGCTATTATGCTCCTCACTGGTAGACGGCAATCAGAGGTTATGAGCAGTGGTGTTTTTACATTTGTTGATGAGTCCAGAATCATTTTTGAGGGTCAATTAAAGCGCCATGTAGCGGAACTGGTAGCGCCTGAAAAAATACCAGTGTTGGGTAAAGCGGCTAAGGGTGTGATTGACGCTGTTCAGTGGCTAGAGTTTTATGGTAAACGCACTCTACCAGAAGTGAGGGAAGTAGAGGCAATTCAAAAAGCGGCTAAGTTATCCCATGACAGATGTAGCCGTTACATTGCTGAAACAATGGAAACTTTAGCTGAGTTATGCCCCATCCAAAATAACAAGCAGTGGGAAACAGCAGAAAATGGCAAGCTTATAAACAAATTCAAGGGGCATTTAACCCGTCAGATATATGCTCAAATATGTGACGGCTTATTTCATGATAAGCATGAATCTAAAAAGCGGGCTTTTATTAGTCGGATACTTCTAGAAAATAGAGACGCTGCATTGAGCTATGACCGCGATATTGAGATAGTTGACATGGAAGCTATAGGTGGTCTATGTGGTTCATTGCGGGATGAATAGTCAAAATTAGGGTACTTTTGCTCCCTAATCTTACAATCCCCGCCAAAACCGCCCCTAAAGCCCGCCACATTCCAAAAACGTACAATCCCAGCCAAAGCAACAAAGTGGCTAGGATTGAAGAATTAGAGGGAGTGGCGGGACATCTATATCTAGAGGGAGTGGAAGTGCGCCATTATTTTTCCGCCAATCGAAAAATGGAGAGCCAAGTTACCGGCGGC
>Ga0116226_10002555_pt1 | contig 15913 bp, 12 predicted proteins | sample S1TSphfallax_FD_89692 | JGI IMG/M metagenome (GOLD analysis project Ga0116226, IMG submission 89692) | Host-associated microbial communities from peat moss isolated from Minnesota, USA - S1T2_Fa - Sphagnum fallax MG | ecosystem: Host-associated > Plants > Peat moss > Unclassified | place: USA...
ACCCGGAGGCGGCGCTGCCCTGGATGCGGGAGCCGATGCCGAGCAACCCGCAACTGCAAAATCCGCAGAAATACTGGGGCAAATCCCGCCGCACCCGAAAAAGAATGGCCTGAGAAAGCGGGTTCCTTGGCACGTTCATTTTGTTACGATATCATAATGAACGTCGGAGAAACCGGCGAACGTATCAGGCCTCGGTGGCTGGCTCCCACTGCCGCGACCGGGCCGAGGCCAGCACGGCGTCGGTTACCAGATCGGTCGCCCGCGCCTCCCGAAACGTGGGCGCCGCCGACGCATCCCCGTCGAGCGACCCCAGGAAATCCGCGACCTGATGGATGAAGGAGTGCTCGTAGCCTATTTGCAGACCGGGCACCCACCAATGCTTCATGTAAGGGTGGTCGCCGTCGGTGATGTGGACGGAGCGCCAGCCGCGCGTCGTTCCTTCGTCGCGATGGTCGAAATAGTGCAGCCGGTGCAGATCGTGCAGGTCCCAGAACACCGAGCCGTGCTGGCCGTTCAGTTCCAGCGTGTAGAGCGCCTTGTGGCCGCGCGCGTAGCGCGTCGCCTCGAACGTCGCCAGCGAACCGTTGGCGAAGCGCGCCAGGAACAGGCTGGCGTCGTCGATCGTCACCGGCTGCGTCGCACCGGTCAGTTGATGCTTGCGCTCCTTGATGAAGGTTTCCGTCACCGCCGTGACCTCGGCGATCGGCCCGTTCAGCCACATCGCCGTGTCGATGCAGTGCGCCAGCAGGTCGCCGGTCACGCCGCTGCCGGCAACGCTCGCATCGAGCCGCCACAGCCCGGTGCCGCCCTGCGGCAGGTCCGTCGACATCGTCCAGTCTTGCAGGAATTTGGCGCGATAGTGAAAGACGCGGCCGAATTTTCCTGCATCGACCATCTGCTTGGCCAGCGTCACCGCCGGCACGCGGCGATAATTGTACCAGACCATGTTGCGCACGCCCGCCCGCTCGACGGCCGCGACCATCGCGCCTGATTCAGCAGCCGTCCGCCCGAGCGGTTTTTCGCACAGCACCATCTTGCCCGCCTCGGCGGCGGCGATGGCGATGTCGTGATGGGTGTCGTTCGGGCTCGCGATGTCGATCACGTCGATATCCGCCCGCGCCACCAGCCGCCGCCAGTCGGTCTCCACCGACTCGTAGCCCCACTGATCGGCAAACGCCCGCACCGCCGCCGCGTTGCGCGCACCCGCCGCCTTCAGCACCGGGCGATACGGAACGTCGAAAAACTGCCCGACCTGCCGGAACGCATTGCTGTGCGCGCGCCCCATGAAGCTGTAGCCGACCATGCCGATGTTCAGCGGCTTCCTTTCGGTCGTCATTGTGCCATCCCCCCGCGCCCCTACGCCCGCCACCCGTGCGCATCGCGCACCGCGATCATCGCGGCCAGAATGCCGGTCCAGGTTTCGGGCTTCAGCATCGTCTCGTTGGCGAACATGCAGCCGTCCCAGCAGATGTGCTGGAACGCGCGCGTCGGCGCGCCGTCGGGCCCGCGCAGCCAGTAGCCGGCGTCGCGCGCGATATCGAGCTTGCCGTTCGGGTCGTCCGGCAGGCAGTGGCGGCCGGTCTTGTCGTGCGAGCCCATGCCCTTCACCGTCGCGTCGTTCTGCGCGACGTGGAAATCGAACGTCCACGGCCGCAGCGCGTCCGTCATCGTTTTCAGCGCCGCCGCCTTGTCCGCCGCGTCCCAGGCAAACCCCTCCGGCACGATCCGGTTTTCCGGCGCGTTGTAGCCGAGCGTGTAGAGCAGCGTGTGCGCCATGTCGGCCTGGAAGCCGACAGTCTCCGGCCGGTCCGTCGCCTCCAGCAGATCGAGCATGTGCCGCCAGCCATGCATCCCGCCCCAGCAGATTTCGCCTTCGGCCGCCAGCCGCTCGCCGTAGTCGGCGGCGACGTCGGCGGCCTCGCGCCAGGTCTGCGCGATCAGCTTCGTATTTCCCGCCGGGTCCGCCGCCCACGCCTCGACGCCGGCGGCGCTGTCGATGCGGATCACGCCGTACGGCCGCACGCCGAGGTCGCTCAGTTTCTGCCCGATGCGGCAGGCTTTTCGCACCATCTCGACGAACCGCGCCCGTTCCTCGGCGCTGCCCATCGCCGAGCCGCCGCCGACCGGCGGCCACACCGGCGCCACGATCGAGCCGACGACCAGCCCGCGCGCACCGACCTTCTCGGCCAGCGCCGCGAGCTCGTCGTCACTGGCGTCGATGCTGGTGTGCGGGTCGGCCGCGAAGATGTCGACGCCTTCGAAGCGCTGCCCGTTCACCTCGGCGCCCGCGGTCAGGTCGAGCATCGTGTCCAGGCCGATCGGCGGCTCCGAGTCCGGCCCCTTGCCGACCAGGCCCGGCCACATCGCGTTGTGCAGGCGTGGAAAATTATTGGCCGTCGCCATGGTCCGTTCCTCGCTTCCCCGTTGCTTCTCGTTGCGCCCAGTAGAGCGCCGAAAAGCCCCTGATTCAAGCGCGGGGGTTCAAGCGCGGGCCGGCTACTTCGGCGAGACCGGAACCGCCACCTCGTTGCGGCGCAGCGGCGGCAGCGTCCAGGGTGGGTCGTAGAACCACGCGACCGGCGCGCCGGCCGGGCGCCACGCGCTGGCTTCCAGCGCCGCGACCAGCGTCGAGGTCTCGCGCGCCACCGCCTCCGCCCCGGTCGTGCCGGAAAAGCGCAGCACCGCCATCGTCTCCGGCGGCACCGGCACGAGCAGCACCAGCGGGTCGTTCGGTTTCGGCAGCGTCGCGAGCGTGAAGCTGGACGGCATGAAGAAGCGGATGCGCCAGCGCCCGGCCGCGTCGCGCGTCTGCGCCACCGGCGCGGTCATCGCGATCGTCTCGCCGGCCGAGTCCTGAGCCACCGGCGCCGTCATCGCGATCTTCGCACCGCCCTGGTTGCCGCCGAAGATGTAGCCCGCAAGCCGGCGGAAGCCGGCGCTCCGCGTGCCCTCCTCGTCACCTTCCACGACCGTCTCGGCGGCGACGCGCGGACCGTATTGCCGGATCTCGACCGCGCCGACCTGCGCCACGATCTTGTACGAGGGCTCCTCCGCCTCGCGCACGCCCACCGCCGAGCAGGCGAACAGCGCCAGGCCCGAGGCGAGCGCCATCAGCTTGCCGAACATGTCTTTCTCCTGCCGTGTCGCCGCTCATTTGGTATGGCCGCGCACCTGCACCAACGGGGCGGTCAGAGGCTCACGGCTTGATCCCGATGAACAGCGAGCGATCCTTCTCCGCGTACGGCCCGTCCCGCAGCGCCGGCGCGATCCACTCGCCGAAATGGTCGTATTGTTCCAGCACGATCGGAAAGCCGACGGCCCGGATCAGCGACAGCAGTTCCTCCTTTTGCAGCCAGAAGGATTTCTGGTTGGCCCAGGAGGCGCCGCGCAGGTCGCGATCCAGCACGTCCTCGGTCTCGGGATGGTGGTCGAGATACCAGCGACCGCGCAGCCCCTCGTTCTCGGTCGGCGGGCCGAGCTGGAACTGGTCGACCGCCGGCGTGTGGTGCGCGTGGGTGAAATGCGTGTGGATGAACATCGCCCTGCGGCACTGCCGGGCGGCGGCCTCCATCATCCGGCGCGGACGATCGAGATGGTACAGCAGCCCGCACATGAACACGACATCGAACGGCCCGTGCGCGCCGATGTTGTTGGCGTCGTCGCGGACGAACGTCAGGTTCGGCAGATCGCAGCGCTGCCTGACCCATTCGCAGTTCTCGATGTTGGAGCGGCGGACGTCGAGGCCCGTCGAGATCATGCCGAGCCGCGCGAACTCCACCGCGTAGCCGCCTTCCAGGCAGCCGACATCGATGATCGACTTGCCTTCCAGCCCCTCCGGGAACAGCAGCCGCAACATGCGGACAACGGCCAGGAAGATCGGGAACTGGTCCATCGTCGGCCCCGCATCCGGCTTGGTCTGGCGGCCGTCATCGAGGCGGATGTTGTGCGCCAGGAACGGCAGCGGCGGCGCGTCGGTCGGGCGTTTTCCGCCGGCCGGCCGCAGCCGCCGCAGCAATCCGCCGATCGAAACGCTCATTCCGCCGCCCGCGCCGCGCCCGCCAATTCCCGCTCCATCGCTTCCCGCATCAGATATTTCTGCATCTTCCCCGTCACCGTCATCGGGAATTCCTCGACGAAGCGCACGTGCCTCGGGATCTTGTAATGGCTGATCTGGTCGCGGCAGAAGGCCCGCACCTCGTCGCCCGTCATCGCCTCGCCGTCGCGCAGCCTGATCCAGGCGCAGAGTTCCTCGCCATACACCGGGTCGGCGACGCCGAACACCTGCACATCGACGATCTTCGGGTGGCGGTAGAGAAACTCCTCCACCTCGCGCGGATAGACGTTCTCGCCGCCCCGGATCACCAGATCCTTGATGCGGCCGACGATCGCGCAATAGCCCTCGGCATCGATGGTGGCGAGGTCGCCGGTGTGCATCCAGCCGGCGCGGTCGATCGCCTGGCGGGTCCGCTCCTCGTCCTCCCAGTAGCCGAGCATCACCGAGTAGCCCCGGGTGCAGAGTTCGCCCGGCGTGCCCGCCGGCACGATGCGGCCGTCGCTGTCCACGATCTTCACTTCCAGATGCGGATGCACCGTGCCGATGGTCGTGACCCGCCGTTCCAGCGGCGCGTCCAGCCGCGTCTGGAAACTGACCGGGCTGGTCTCGGTCATGCCGTAGGCGATCGTGATGTCGCGCAGATGCATCAGGCTGATCGCCTTGCGCATCACCTCGATCGGGCACGGCGAGCCCGCCATGATGCCGGTGCGCAGGCTGGACAGGTCGAATGTCGCGAAATCGGGATGTGCCATCTCGGCGATGAACATGGTCGGCACGCCATACAGCGCGGTGCAGCGCTCCTCGGCGACGGTCTGCAACACCGCGAGCGGGTCGAACCCCTCGCCCGGAAACACCATCGCAGCCCCATGCGTCAGGCAGCCCAGCACGCCCATCACCATGCCGAAGCAGTGATACAGCGGCACTGGGATGCACAGCCGGTCCTGTTCGGTCAGCCCCATCCCGCCGGCGGTGAAATAGCCGTTGTTGAGGATGTTGTGGTGGGTCAGCGTGGCCCCCTTCGGCGAGCCGGTGGTGCCGGAGGTGAACTGCACGTTGATCGGGTCGTCGAATTGCAGCCGCGTCGCGAGGTCGGCCAGGGCGGCGCGCTCCGCCTCTCCGCCCATCGCGGCGACGTCCTCGAACGCGAAGCTGCCGGGGATCGAACGCGCGCCGATCTGGATCACGATCTCCAGCGTCGGCACCCGCGCCGCCCGCAGCGCGCCCGGCCGGGCGTCGGCGAGTTCCGGCAACAGCGACAGCAGCATCCCGGCATAGTCGCTGCTCTTGAACCCCGTCGCCGTCACCACGGCGCGGCAGCCGACCTTGTTCAGCGCGAACTCGAGTTCGTGCAGCCGGTAGGCGGGGTTGATGTTGACCAGCACCAGCCCGGCCTTGGCGGTGGCGAACTGGGTGATCACCCATTCGGCCTTGTTGGGCGACCAGATGCCGACCCGGTCGCCCGGCCGCAGCCCGAGCGCCAGCAGCCCGGCGGCGAACGCATCGACGCGGCCTTGCAGCTCCCGCCAGGTCAGCCGGACCCCCTGCTGGCGCACGACGAGGCCCAACCGGTCGCCCCAGCGTTCAACCGTCCGGTCGAACTGCCGGCCAATCGTCTCGCCCAGCAAGGGCCGGTCCGCCACCCCGCTCACGTAGCTCATCGCGCTCATTTTTTGTTCCTCCCGAGCGCCCATGCTCGCTCAGGCGGAGGGCTAGGACAAGGATTCTGGCTGCCCCGCCAGCGCCGGCCAACCGACGGCGAACCGGGGCGGCCCGGCCAGCCGGCCGCGGATGCGCGCGGCGAGGTGGGTGCGGCGGAACGGCTTGCATACCAGTTCGACGCCCTCGGCCATCCGGCCGTCCTCCTCCAGCACGGTGCCGGGATAGCCGGAGGCGAACAGCACGCGCAGCGTGGGGATCAGCGCCACCGCCGCCTCGGCGAGGTCGCGACCGCTCATCCCGCCCGGAAGCACCACGTCGGTCAGCAGCAGGTCCGGCGACGGCGTGTCCTCGGCGAGCCAGCGGCGCAACAGCGATAGCGCCGATGGACCGTCCGCCGCCGCGACGACCGTGTAGCCGAGCCCGCGCAGCATCGCCTCGGTGTGGACCCTGACCTGGTCATTGTCCTCAACGAGCAGGATGGTCTCGCTACCCCGCGCCGCCGCCCGCTCGATGTCCGCCTCGCGCTCCGGCGACGCGAGTGGCGCCTCGCTTGTTCGCGGCAGATAAAGGCGCACGCTCGTGCCTTGGCCGACCTCACTGTCGATCACCGCGTGGCCACCGGACTGCTTGGCGAACCCGTAGACCATCGACAGGCCGAGCCCGGTGCCCTTGCCGGTCTCCTTGGTCGTGAAGAACGGGTCGAACGCCTTGGCGGCCACGTGGCGGCTCATGCCGAGCCCGGTATCGGCGACGCTCAGCATGATGTAGTCGCCGACCTCCTCGATGCCCGCCAGCGCGGCGTATACGCGGTCCACCGGGACATTCCCCGCCTCGATCGTCAGTTGCCCGCCCGAGGGCATCGCGTCCCGCGCGTTGATCGCCAGATTGAGGATCGCGTTCTCCAGTTCGACAGGGTCCACCAGCGCCGGCCACAGCCCCGCCGGGCAGCTTATGCGCAGCGTGACCGGCTCGCCCAGCGCGCCCTGCAACAGCGGTTCCAGCGACCGCAGGAGCGCCGCCACGTCAACGACGCGCGGGCAGAGCGCCTGCCGGCGGGAGAAGGTGAGCAGCCGTCGCATCAGCGCGCTCGCACTTTCACCGGCGCGCCGCCCGGCCTCGGCGAGCCCGAGATCGGCCGCGCCTTCCTCGCCGCGCTCCTCCGCGCCCATCGCCAGCATCTCGAAATTGCCGAGGATGACGGTCAGCAGGTTGTTGACATCGTGCGCGATGCCCCCGGTCAGGTGGCCCAGCGCCTCCAGTTTCTGTGACTGCCGCAGCTTCTCCTCGGTCTCGCGCTGGGCCGCGATGTCGCGGAAATATACGGTCAGCCCGCTGGCGAGCGGGTAGCAGCGCATCTCGTAAAACGCCCCGAGCGTCGGATAGGCCGCCTCGAAGTTCACGCTTTCATCGGCCTCCATCGCCTGCCGCAAGTTCCGGCCGAACGCCCCCTCCCACCAGTCCGGGAACACGTCCCACAGGCGTGCGCCGATCAGTTCCGCCCGCATCCGACGCAAATACCCCGACGCGGCGCAATTCGCGTAGCGCACCGCCCATTGCCGATCGAGGACCAGGACGCCGTCCGACATCGTACTGAGGATCAGTTCCACCTCCGCCCGCGCCCGCTCGGCTTCCGCCAGCATGTTGGCGCCATCCATGGCGGCCGCGATGATCCCGGCGATCTCCGCGACGGCCGCGTGATCCTCGGACGTCGGGCGGCGCTCAGCGGGAAAATGCACGTCGAGCCTGCCAAGCTGGGCGCCGCCCCGGCTGACCAGCACGGCCCTCATCGCGTTCGGCGGGAATTGCGGAGGCTCGGCACCGGCCCGCGTCACTCGGATCGCCACATCGCCCAGCATCGCCCGCGCCAGCGGCTCCGCCCGCGCCGCGACGTCACACGGATCGCGCAGTCGCGACAGCCGGCCCGCCATCAGCGCCAGTTGCTTGAGGCGGCTCTCCCGCGCCCGGGCCCGTTGCTCGTGCGCGAAAGCGCGCTGGAGAACCAGCGCGGAGGCGCCCAGCGTCGCGACCAGGCCGGGAGCCGCCAGGAGGGCCGCGCATCCGCAGTCCACCCCGGACGCCGCGAGGATCGGGAGTACGACCACGAAGCAGCCGAGCCACAGTGGCGCAATCAAGATCGTCAGCCGAGTCAGCCCTGCCGTCACGTATGCTGACCGGTTCGCGAAACCGGCGCGTTCGGCCAACCGGTTTATTTCGCCGGCCCTACCGCCGAGTTGACCGCTCCGTCCGTTCGCCATGACACGATCCCCGATACCCGGCCTCGATCCGCCCGGTGCTTATCCCTCGGCATCGTAGCGGCGAAACAGCGTGACTGTCTCTGGTGGCGGCATGGCAAACCAACTTGTGCAGCCGCATCATTTCGCTCGGGAGCATTGATTGCGTCGGATCGCAATCTTGCAAAGTGAACGCGACAGACGGTGGACGCGGGCGACAAAAAGGCTGACACTCATTTCGTCTCTACTGCCTGTTTCGCTACACATGTGTGTATAATACCGTACATATGATACCAAACGATCCACCCCCACCGCTGCCGAACCCGCGCGTCCTCCTGATCGAGGATAATTCTGCGGTCGCCGACACTTTACAAAAATTCATCGAGCGATCCGGGATGCGGACAGCGTGGGCGCAGACCGGCGCGAGGGCGATGGAACTGAAGCGCACGTTCATGCCGGACGTTGTGCTTGTCGACCTCGAACTGCCCGACACCAACGGCGTGCATCTGATCGGCTGGCTCGCCAGCACGCAGGATTGCGGCATCATTGTCGTCTCCGGCCGGAGCGACGAGTCGGAGCGCATCGTCGGCCTGGAACTCGGCGCCGACGACTACATCTCCAAGCCGCCGCAATTGCGCGAACTGGTGGCGCGCATCCGGGCGGTGCATCGCCGCTCCCATCACCGCGCCGCCGCGCGCGGGGACGTCCGAATCGCCACCACCACGCCGGTCACGCATCCGGTGCAGATCGGCCCGTGGCGCATCGACCTGCAACGCCGCGCCGTGACCGACCGGGACAGCCGTCCGCTGTCCGTCACCGCCGCCGAATTCGCGGCCTTGCAGGAGCTGGTGCTGTCGGGCGGCCAGGCGGTCTCGCGCGAGCGTCTGAGCGAGACCGCGCTGCGCCGCCCGTGGCGGCCAGAGGACCGCAGCATCGACCAACTGATCTTCAGCCTGCGCCGCAAGCTCGGCGACGGCGACGGTGGCGCCCGGATGATCCAGTCGGTGCGCGGCGCCGGCTACATCCTCGCCGCCAGTCAGACGGCGGGTCCGGCCTAGCGGTCGTTCCGAGTCGATTTGTAACCGGCTGCCCCGGCAGCGGGCCGCGCGCCGCCACGGCACCCCGCAAAAGCCCGGTTCTCCGCCGTTTACGGTCGTATTAAGCCGCTGTTCACCCGGATCGGTGAAGCCGGCGTGACGACAGGTCACGGTCGGAACAGACGGAATGCGTCCCTGCCCTTCATCGACCCGACCTGTCGCAAGGGGGCCGGCATCGTCGCCACGGACGCGCATCCCGCCGGTCGCCGCCGCCGGAGCACTGGCCCTCGCGCTGTTGAGCCCGTCGTCCGCCAGGGCGGCGACGCTGAGCCCGAAGGACGTGCAGGTGCTCGGCAAGGTGTTCGCCTTCCTGGACCCCGCCGTCGCCACCGACGGCCTGATCGCGGTCGCCTATGTCGGCGGCGACGAGGCTTCCCGGGCGGACGCGGAGGCGATTGCCGGCTATTTCGGTGACGGCCTGCGGGTGGGCGGTGCGACGCTCAGGGCAAAGCCCGTCGATGTGGCGTCCCTCGGCGACGGCAGCGGCTTCGTCGCGATCGTCGCCGCCAAGGGCGCATCCGGCAAGGCGGTGATGGCGGTCGCGACGTCCCACAAGATCCTCTGCGCCAGCGGCGAGCTCGATCAGGTCGAGGCCGCACGCTGCATCATGGCGATCCGCTCCGACCCGAAGGTCGAGATCAGCGTGAACCGGGGCGCCGCCAGCGCCGCCGACATCGGCTTCGCCGCCGCGTTCCGCATGATGATTCGCGAATTCTGACCTCAGCATGGGCAAAAACCCGCCATGACACGCTCCCCGCGCCTACGGACGTCGCTCCTCGCCGGCGCCTCCATCGTCGTTCTGTCCGCCGTCGCGGCACGGGCGCAGTCGGTGGATTACGGGGCGCTGGAGCAGGTATTCGGCGAACCCGTGACCACATCGGCCACCGGCTCGCCGCAGAAGGTCAGCGAAGCGCCGGTCACGATGGAGATCATCACCCAGGACGACATCCGCCGCTCAGGCGCGGACAACATCCCCGACGTGCTGCAATTCGTCCTCGGCATCGACGTCCGCCGCAGCGCCTTCGGCAGCGCCGATGTCGGGATTCGCGGCTACAACCAGAACACCAATCCGCGCGTGCTGGTGCTTGTGGATGGTCGCCAGATCTATGCCGACGAATACAACGCCGTCGTCTGGCCGACCATTCCCGTCGAACTGAGCGAGATCCGGCAGATCGAGGTCGTCAAGGGTCCGAACTCCGCCCTGTTCGGCTTCAACGCCGCCAGCGGCGTGATCAACATCATCACCTACGACCCGCTGACCGACAGCGTGAACCGCCTCAGTGCCCAGACCGGAACCCAGAACCTCGCGGAAGGCTCGGCGGTGACGACCGTCCATGCCTACGATTCCGCCGGCCTGCGCGTCTCGGCCGGCGGCTTCCTCGCGCATGAGTTCGACCATCCCGCGACGGAGTCGCCGCCAAACCCGGAGAGCGGCCAGGTGAGCGCCGACGGCAAGGTGCGCGTGGCCCCCGGCGTCGAATTCGGCCTCAGCGCGTCCAAGGCGGATTCGCAAATCTTCAACGAGGTGCCGACGAGCGCGCTGACCGACCAGTCGCTGCGCACCAACTCGGTCGGCGCCCGCCTGTCGGCCGACACGCGCTACGGTCTGCTGAACCTTGATGTCTACCGCAACGAACTCGACCTGACCGTACCGCCCCCGGCGGCGGCCGAAACCGCCAGCTACCTGTATGTCGTGCAGGCGAACGACCTGGTGAAGCTGTCGGCGGACCAGACCGTGCGCGTCGGCTTCGAGTACCGCAACGCCTCGCTCGACACGCCGACGAGCGGCTATATCGGCGGCACCGTTGGCTACAACGTGATCGCGGGATCACTGATGTGGAACTGGGCCATCTCGCCGAGCCTGTCGCTGACCAATGCCATCCGCCTCGACGACGTCAGCCTGTACAAGACCGGCATCCAGTTCAACGGCTTCACCCTGGCCGACTACGACAACCGCAGCTATCTGGCCGAGAGCTTCAATTCCGGTCTGGTCTACAAGCTGACCGACATCGACACGCTGCGCCTGATCGCCTCGCGCGGATTGCAGACGCCGAGTCTTTTCTACCTGGGCTTCGTCTATAACGGAAACCCCGATCTGAATCCGACGATCGTCGGCAACTACGAACTCGGCTACGACCGAGAAATAGCGGCACTCCTGTCGACGATACGGATGTCGCTGTTCTATCAGACCGAAGACGACGTGATCGGCAGCCTGTACGGCGAGCCCGATCCGATGGTCCGCTCGGGATTTCTGGTCAACAATATCGGCTCGAGCCACGAAGTCGGCATCGAGATCGGCATCAAGGGCCATTCGCCGTCGGGCTTCCGCTGGGACGCCGGCTACGCCTTCACGTCAGTCACGGACAACCTGACGCTGGCGCCCACCCAGCCGCCGACCAGCAACATCGACTTCCAGCACGGCACGCCGGAGCACATGCTGAAGTTCGGCGGCGGCTACAGTGTCGGCAAGTGGGAATTCGATGCCGCCGGCCGCTGGCAGTCGAGCTGGGTCGACTATCGTGCCCAGTCCGACATCCTGCCGCTCCCGCTGGCGCTCGTGCGGGTACCGGACTACGTCTCGCTCAATGCCCGCGTCGGCTACAAGGTCACCGAGCAGCTCACATTCTCGGTCAGTGCCGCGCAATTCAACCAGTCGAGCCTCGTCACGAGCGCCGGCCTGCCGACGGAACGGCGAGTCATGGTCAAGATAAGCGAGCAATTCTGACCTTTTGGTTGGGGCTTTTGCTGCACCGCAGCGCGGCGGGATATTCGCACAAACCTGAATTGCCCGACAAACCGGCTTGCCCTGCCGGTGATGATTGCGTATTGGGCATCTTGTCAGCGGCCTGACAAAGACGCGGTGGCTCGACAGCTTGCCATCGCGAACCTATGTTCGATCGCCAAGAAACGTCGTTCAAGAACGATCAGGGAGGGGAAACGTAAATTGCCGGTGCTGCAACTCCGCAACGTGTCCAAGCATTTCGGCGCCATCCGGGCGCTGAACGACGTCAATTTGACGCTCGAACCGGGCGAAGTACTCGGGCTGATGGGGGACAACGGCGCCGGCAAGTCGACTCTGGTCAAGATCATGGCCGGCAATTTCCCGCCCAGCCACGGCGACATCCTGCTGGAGGACGGGCCGGTCGTGTTCCACCAGCCGATCGACGCGCGCCGCAAGGGTATCGAGATCGTCTATCAGGATCTCGCACTCTGCAACAACCTGACCGCCGCCGCGAACGTGTTCCTCGGGCGCGAGATCAAGCGCCGGTTCGGGCCGTTCAACCTGCTGAACTACAAGGCGATGACGGAACAGGCCGGCCGACTGTTCGGCGAACTGAAGTCGGAGACGCGGCCGCATGACCTGGTGCGCCGCATGTCCGGCGGCCAGCGGCAGGCGGTAGCGATATCCCGCACCCGCCTTTCCAACCCGAAAGTCGTGCTGCTGGACGAGCCGACGGCGGCGATCTCGGTGCGCCAGGTCGCCGAGGTGCTCGACCTGATCCGCCGCCTGCGCGACCAGGGCATCTGCGTCGTCCTGATCAGCCATCGGATGCCCGATGTGTTCTCCGTCTGTGATCGCATCTTCGTGCTGCGGCGCGGCCGGAAGGTGGCGGAGAAGTCGATTGCCGATTCCAGCCCGGAAGAAGTCACCGGCCTGATCACCGGAGCGATCCATGCCGCCTGACAGTGTTCCCGCCAACAGCAGCGTCGCCATCACCGATGTCATCGGCATCAAGGAAAGCACGCTCGGGCAGCGGCTATTCGCAAACCAGGCGGTATGGGTCGCGGTCGCGGTCGCGCTGATCATGGCGCTGATGAGCCTGCGCTACCCGGACCAGTACGGCACCGAGGACAATTTCTACAATATCACCCGCAACTTCTCGTTCATCGGCATCATGGCGCTCGGCATGACGGCGGTGATCATCACCGGCGGCATCGACCTGTCGGTCGGCTCGGTGATGGGCGTCGTCGGCATCGTCGTCGGCCTGATCATGCATCAGGGCAAATTCTCCGACTCCATCCTGTATTCATGGTACGTCGCGGTGCCGGCGGGGCTGGCGACCGGTGTCGTCTGCGGCCTGTTCAACGGCATACTGGTCACGCGCGTGGGTCTGTCGCCGTTCGTGACCACGCTCGGAACGCTCTCGATCGCGCGCTCGGCGGCGGTTCTGCTGTCGCAGAACAAGATGATCTACGAATTCGGCTGGTCCGGGCAGCAATTTTTCGACATCTTCGGCGGCCAGTTCATCGTCGCCAACTCGGTCTGGCTGCTGCTGGTCATGACTCTCGCCTTCGCCTTCGTGCTCAAGGCCACGGTCTGGGGCCGGCATCTGTACGCGATCGGCGGCAACGAGCACGCGGCACAGCTCACCGGCGTGCCTGTCGTCAAGGTCAAGCTGCAAGCCTACGTGTTCTGCTCGCTGTGCGCGGCGGTCGCGGCGATCATGCTGCTCGGCTGGCAGGGCTCGGCGATCAACGCGCTCGGCACCGGCTACGAATTGCGCGTGATCGCCTCGACGGTGATCGGCGGCACCAACCTGATGGGGGGCGAGGGCGGCGCGTTCGGCGCCTTCGTCGGTGCCGCGCTGATCGAGGTGATCCGAAACGGGCTGATCCTCGCCGGCGTTGATTCCAACTACCAGGGCATCTTCGTCGGTGGGTTCATCATTCTCGCGGTCCTGCTGGAGCGGGTTCGCGGGCGAAAGCGTGAATGACGCGGCATTCGACCGCGCGTTTGCTGGACAAGACTGCAACAGGAAGGAAACGTCATGAAGAAATTGCTGCTCGGGGCGGCGATCGCTGCCCTCTCCCTCTCGGTCGGCGCGCACGACAGCCACGCCGCCGGGAAGAAGTTCATCTTCGCGCTGGTGCCGAAGAACACCAACAATCCGTTCTTCGATCAGGCCCGCGACGGCTGCAAGAAAGCCGAGAAGGAATCCAACGGCGCGTTCGAGTGTCTGTATATCGGGCCGGACGAGCATGGCGGCGGTGACGAGGAAGTACAGGTTGTCGCCGACCTGATCGCGAAAAAAGTTGACGGCATCGCCGTCTCGCCCGCCAACGCGGCGGCGATGGGGCATGAACTGGTCGAGGCCAAGAAGGCCGGCATTCCGGTGCTGACGTTCGATGCCGATCTGCTGCCGGCCGACAAGGGCCTGCGCGTCGCCTTCGTCGGCACGCACAACTACGAAATCGGCGTGAACCTCGCGAAGATGGCGATGAGCATCAAGCCGAAGGGCGGCACGCTCTGTATCCAGTCGGGCGGCGCGGCGGCGGCCAACCACAACGAACGCATGGAGGGTATCCGCGACACGCTGGCCGGCCGCCCGATGTCGGCCGAGGCGCCCGGCGAGCGGCTGACCGGGCAGAACGGCTGGACCGAAGTGGACGGCTGCCCGCTCTATACCAACGACGATTTCACGGTGGCACTGCAACAGATGCAGGACGTGATGGGCAAGTATCCCAAGCTCGACGCCTTTATCCCGACCGGCGGTTTCGCCGAGTTTCTTGGGCAGGCCTACAAGACCACGGCGGCCAAGTTCAAGCCCAAGATCGCCAGCGGCGAACTCGCGCTGCCGTTCGCCGACACGCTGGCGGTGCAAATCGACGACCTGAAGCTCGGCCTCGCCTCGGGCAACGTCGGCCAGCGTCCGTTCGACATGGGCTACAAGGCGATGCTGTTCCTCAACGATATGGCGAACGGCAAGCCGGGCCCGAAGGACCCGACCTACACCGGCCTCGACGTCTGCACGCCGAAGAACGTCAACACCTGCATCGGCGGCTGAAGTTTCGCCGGCTCTCGTAAAGCAAAACGGGCGGGGAGCGATCCCCGCCGACTTGCTAGCAGCAATAACGAGGGATGCCGCTGGCGCTATTGAGCCCTGACGATCGGTTCAGAGACCTCGATCGGGAAGTGCTGTGAGTTCCGCCGTCAGTGCCTCGCACACATGATCCAGTTCCTCGACGTCATCGGCCGCACTCTCGGCAATGCCCCGCGCGATGGCGGCGTCAAGCGTCGCCAGCTTCGCCTGAACAGACGCCTCGACTTGCTCGTCGAGTATGTAGGTGCCGGGCAACGCACTCTCCTCTGCCTCGTCCTACGAACCATAGCTGGGCGGCGACCTGTTCGCCAGCATTCCACGGGAAGGGAAACGGCTCAATGCAGCGCATCGGCATCGGCCTGATCGGCAGCGGCTTCATGGGGCGCAGCCACGCCATCGCCTTCCGCAACGTCGCCGGCATCTTTTCCGACATCGGGGCAACCCCGGTGCTGGAGATCCAGGCCGACATCGACGCCGCGACCGCCGAGCGCGCCGCCGCCGCCTTCGGCTTTGCCCGCTCCACCGGCGACTGGCGGGCGCTGGTCGCGGACCCCGCGGTGCAATTGGTCGACATCACCACGCCGAACGTCCTGCACAAGCCGATGGCGCTCGCCGCGATCGCCGCCGGCAAGCATGTCTATTGCGAAAAACCGCTCGCGCCGACCGCCGCCGACGCGCTGGAAATGGCCGAGGCGGCGGAGCGCGCGGGCGTGCAAAGCTTCGTTGGCTTCAACTACCTGAAAAACCCGCTGCTAGCGTTCGCGCGCGAGGTCATCGAGTCCGGCGAGATCGGCGAAATCGTGAGCTTTCGCGGTCTGCACGCCGAAGATTACATGGCCGACCCGGCGCAGCCCTGGAGCTGGCGGCTCGACCCCGCCGGCGGGCACGGCGCCATCGCCGACATCGGCAGCCACATCCTGTCGATCGCCCGCTATCTGTGCGGCGACATCGTCGAGGTATCCGGCCAGATCGCGACCGTGATCCGTGAGCGGCGGGCGGCGGCCGGCGCCACAGAGATGAAGCAGGTGCTGGTGGACGACCAGGCGCGGG
>Ga0116226_10002556_pt1 | contig 15911 bp, 17 predicted proteins | sample S1TSphfallax_FD_89692 | JGI IMG/M metagenome (GOLD analysis project Ga0116226, IMG submission 89692) | Host-associated microbial communities from peat moss isolated from Minnesota, USA - S1T2_Fa - Sphagnum fallax MG | ecosystem: Host-associated > Plants > Peat moss > Unclassified | place: USA...
ACATGACCCACACCGCCCCGCTCGGCCGGATCTGCCCCGCATGAGAGGCCCACCGGTCAAAGGCGCGTAGCATCACACGGCGCCGGCGGCAGCGGCAAGCGACGTATCATTCCGCAGACGCTGGCGCCGCAAAGTTCAACAAGGTAGCATGTGAGTGTAACGCTGCCGATCGCCATCGCCCGAAGGGTCGTGCTTCGCTCACCCAACCTTGCTGCAAGCCGGCCATCTGCGTGCTAGGCTCACTCCATGAGTGCCTCCGTCCGCTTGCCGACGCACATGTCAACGACCGAATTCCTCGCCTGGAGTGGCCCACCGGGCCAAAAATTCCAGTTGGTGGACGGCGAACCACACGCCATGTCGCCGGCAAACCGCACCCATGGCAGCCTGCAATCGGAACTGGCCTGGGTGCTGACCAGCCATTTTCGCGCCACTGGCCGGCCGTGTGTCGCGGTGACCGAACCTGGGATCGTGCCGCGGGCCCTGGCGGCCAACAATGTGCGCATTCCGGACCTGGCCGTGACGTGTTCCGCCTACGAGACCGAGGAGGCGACGCTCAGCGACCCGGTGCTGATTGTGGAAATATTGTCGCCCAGCAATGCCCCGGAAACCTGGACGAATGTCTGGGCCTACACGTCGATCCCCAGCGTGCGCGAGATTTTGGTGCTGCACACAGCCGCGATCGGTGCCGATTTGTTGCGGCGCGACGCGGACGGGAATTGGCCCGAGGTGCCGGCGAACGTTACGGCAGGGGATTTACCGCTGGACAGTGTCGGACTGACGGTTCCGCTGGCATCGCTGTATCGGACAACGCGATTGGCACTGTCGTAAGCGGCCGGTCAAGCGACATGGACCGCCCGGTCGCGGCGGCGCTGATCCATGAGGTATCGAACAAAATCGCCTTGCTCGCCGATACTTATGGGCGTATGTAAGCTGGCCATGACTCACATCGGCATCCGTGACCTGCAGAAGATTTCCGGCGAAGCCATCGGCGCCCTGCCGGGGCCGACGCCGGTGAAGTCGGGCGACCGGACGGTGGCGCTGCTGATCCCCCTCAAGGCCGCCGATCCAGGCCAGCTCGCCGCCGTTCTGACCCGCGCAGCGGCGCTGGCCCGCGACCGTGACCCAGCCGTGGACGCGGCAGCGCTTGTCGATATGGGCGTCGATCCAACGGAGTGGTCGGTCGAAGCGGTGCGCGCGCTGACGGCCTCACAGCGCTGAAGGATGAGGGCGCCTGCCACCACGCTCGTGCTCGATGCCGCCATTCTGATCGCCGCGGTGCTCGGCAGAAGCGCCGGCGCGATCATGTTGGCGCAGCAGGAAGCGGTGCTGGTCACGACGGACCGGGTTGTTCACGAGGCGCGCCGGCGATTGGAGCGCGGGTTGAAACGGCCCGAACTTCTCACCCTGATCGACCACCTGGCGGCTTGCATCACCGTCGTGCCGGCCGCCGCCTTGGAGCCAATTTTTGTGCGCTGTGAGGAGACCCTGAGGGACGCGGTGGCGAGCCGTAACGGGTCGATCCGGGACACCCACGTCCTCGCATTGGCCTGGAGCGTCGAAGGCGACATCTGGACGACCGATCGGGACTTCGCCGGCACGGGCGTCGCCACCTGGTCCACACCTAATCTTATGCGCGGGTTTGTCGCTTCCGACCGGGCAATCAGGTGACCAGAAAGGCGTTTCTTTCTTTTGAGAAAGTCCAGTTTGTCTGATTGCATCTTCGCCCTGTTGCAGTGGCAAGCGGGCCGCGTGTCGGATCGGCCGGACGTGTACGATCCGCGCGTCTGGGATGCTGACGGCCGGCCGGCGTGATGATGGCGCATTTCGATCCGCACGCCGCGGACCACGTCATCGCCGTGGGTGTGGGCGTTCTGCTGATGGGCGTGGTGGCGGCGCGTTTGTTTGGCCGGTGCCACGGCGGCAATGCGCCGGGGGGGCCTGTGACGGCATGTGTCACCAGAATCGGCTGCCCGGAATCCCCTTGAACGGCCCGGCGACATGCGAGGTGATCCAGCCGCCGTAGAAGCCGCCAGGCTGCGGGGTGACCGTTTCGCCGTCGACCAGGCAGGTTTCGAACGGCGCCGCGTAGAACGCGACATGGTCGCGCAACAGCGTGAAGCTCTCCGTGGGGTTCGGGTAGCTCCAGGCGATGTCGGGCAGCGTTTCGCCGCCATGGACAAAATCGAAATAGGTGGCGACGCCTTTCCACTCGCACACGGAACGGCGCTGCGCGCGGCGCAGCACGGCGAAATTCACGTCTGCCGGCGGGAAATAATAGCTGGGCGGATGGCTGGTCTCGAGCGTGCGGACGGCGCTGCGCGTGTCGGCAACCACCGTGCCACGATGCACGATGCGCAGGTGGTGCACGGTGGGCTCGGCGATGGCGGGGCGCGGGTAGGACCACACGCTTTCCTGGCCGGGGGCGACGGGGTCGGGTGTCATCATAGGAAGAAAGTATGTTCTTTTTTGAAAAAAAGAACCAAAAAACTTTTACCAGTTGGCATGCGCGGCCCATTTCGAATTAGAACGCGAACGCAAACGAGTAAAAGTTTTTTGGTTCTTTTTTTCAAAAAAACATACTTCCTTCCTTCACTCCACCAACTCCGCCCGCTTGGCAAACTCCATCGTGCCATCATCCACCCGCCCGAACCGCAGCGCCAACAAATCACGCGCGTAATTCTGGTGCATCTTCCACGGCATTTTCGTGCCCTGGCGGGGTAGGAACGGCAGCGCGCGCTGCACGTAGCCGGAGGTGAAATCGAGCCACGGCTCAACGTCCGCGTCTGCGTCCGCCACGCGCGGGGTGCATTGCGCGACGCCGTGGCGGTCCATGTAATTCAACAGCCGGCACACATATTCGCAGGTCAGGTCGGATTTCAGCGTCCAGGACGCATTGGTGTAGCCGAACGCCGACGCCAGGTTAGGCACGTCGCTATACATCATGCCCTTGTAGGTCAGCGTCTGCGGGAAATCGACCGGCGTGCCATCCACCGTCGCGCGCAGGCCGGCCAGGAACAGCATTTTCAGGCCGGTCGCGGTGACGATGATGTCGGCCGGCACCGTCTGGCCGGAGCGGAGCAGAATACCGTCCCGCGTGAAACGGTCGATCTGGTCGGTAACGACCGAAGCGCGGCCGTGCTTGATCGACTCGAAAAGATCGGCGTCGGGCACCAGGCACAGGCGCTGATCCCACGGATTATAACGCGGGTTGAAATGCGTATCGACGTCGTAATCCGGGCCGAGCGCCGCGCGCACCAGTTTCAGAATGCCGTCCTTGACCTGCGCGGGACGGCTGCGGGCCAGGTTATAGTAATACATGCTACCCAGCACGTTACGCCACCGCACGATGGCGTAAGCCAGCTTGGCCGGGAGATACCGACGCAGCGTGTTGGCGAAACTATCCTCGGCGGGGCGGGAGACGACATAGGTGGGGGAGCGCTGCAGCATCACCACGTGGGCGGCCTGCTTGGCCAGTTCCGGCACCAAAGTCACCGCAGTGGCGCCACTGCCGATGACAACGACGCGCTTGCCGGCGTAGTCGAGGTCCTCCGGCCAGTGCTGCGGATGGATTATTTTGCCAGCGAAATCGTCCGCCCCGTCGAACACCGGGGCGTGGCCCGCCGCGTAGTCGTAGTAGCCGCTGCACATGAACAGGAAATAGCAGGTGAACTGCACCTGCGCGCGGTCCGCACCGCGTTCGGCATGGACGGTCCAGGTGGCGGTGGCGGACGACCAGTCGGCGCTGACCACCTTGTGCTGGTAGCGGATGTGGCGGTCGATGCCGTATTCGGTCGCGGTGTCGCGCACATATTTCAGGATCGAGGGGCCGTCGGCGATCGCCTTGGCTTCGCGCCACGGTTTGAAGCGGTAGCCGAGCGTGTACATGTCAGAATCGGAGCGGATGCCGGGGTAGCGGAACAGGTCCCAGGTGCCCCCAATCGTGTCGCGGCCTTCGAGGATGACGTAGGTCTTGCGCGGGCAGTTTTGCTGCAGGTGATAGCCGGCGCCGATGCCGGAGAGGCCGGCGCCGACGACGATGACATCGAAATGATCTGGCATGCGTCGCTCCCTTCCAGTCGTCAGCCCTCAGTCGTCAGGTGCCGGCACCATCTGACGACTGACACCTGACACCTGATGTCTGAACTTAACCTTGTTTACTTAGGGAAGCTGCCCTCGAAAGCAAAGCTTTTTACCGGCTCGCGCTCATTCGGCGCCTCGCGGGCCTGCAGCATCTCCGGCAAGCTCGCCTTGTCGCCCTGCTTGCCGATCGCAATCGCCGCCTCGACGCGATAGCCGTCCGGCACGCCAAGTTCGACGGCGGTGCGCGGAATATCGAACCCGACCATCGCGTGCGCGTGCCAGCCGATCGCGGTCGCCTGCAACGCCAAATTGGCCCAGGCGGCGCCGGCGTCGAAACTGTGGCTGTAGCTCGGCACGTCCTCCGCCCGGCCCGGCGGCCGCATGGTGAGCTTCGACAGTGCGATAATCAGCACCGCAGCTTGCTTCGCCCAGCCCTGATTGAACTCGCCGAGCAGACCCAGAAAGCCCGGCCACGCGGCGGTATCGCGCTTGGCATACAGGAACCGCCAGGGCTGCGAATTATAGCTGCTGGCGGCCCAACGCGCGGCCTCGAAAATGCTGAATAGCTCGGCATCGGAAATCGGCGCGCCGGTAAAGGCCCGCGGCGACCAGCGCTGCAGAAAGATCGGCTCGATCTCGTAGTCGGACGTGCGGCCCTCGAATTGCGTCATAGTCTGGCTCCTGGGTTGCGAGAGAGGGAAGTGTTATTTTTTGAAAAAAAGAACCAAAAAACTTTTGCTCCGCCGCCTTCATCACCTGACGCATAGTTCGTCAGCTTGCGCGGCGCCAAACGGACAAAAGTTTTTTGGTTCTTTTTTTCAAAAAAGAACACTTCTTCTGGTTGCGCAAGCCGCGAAGGAATCGCTTGCCCGGCCGGCCAGCCATGGGCAGCATGGCATGCCCCGCGCAACGCGGGCTTCAATCTACATGTTGTGGTAAAGCGGCCTCGACGAGCTACATCTGGCTTGACGGCGCTCTCACCTTCGGCAGGATAGTCGCCATGACGAATCGACACCCAGGAGACGCCGCCTTGCTCGATGATGCCGTGCAGATGAAAGGTGGCCACCAGGTCCGGGTAGACCGGTCGCGCGATGCGCTGCTGACCGATTTCGGCCGCTCGACGCTGGATGACCGGTATCTGATGCCCGGCGAGAGCTATCAGGACCTGTTCGCCCGCGTCGCCAGCTATTACGGCGAGGACCAGGCGCACGCGCAGCGCCTCTACGACTACATCAGCCGGCTGTGGCTGATGCCGGCGACGCCGGTGCTATCGAACGGCGGCACCGCGCGCGGCCTGCCGATCTCCTGCTTCCTGAACGAGGCGAGCGACAGCCTGGATGGCATCGTTGGCCTGTGGAACGAGAATGTGTGGCTGGCCAGCAAGGGCGGCGGCATCGGCAGCTACTGGGGCAATCTGCGCTCGATCGGCGAGAAGGTCGGGCAGAACGGCAAGACCAGCGGTGTGATCCCGTTCATCCGTGTGATGGATTCGCTGACGCTGGCGATCAGCCAGGGCTCGCTGCGCCGCGGGTCCGCCGCCGTATATCTCCCGATCAGCCATCCCGAAATCGAGGAATTCATCGAACTCCGGCGCCCGACCGGCGGCGACCCGAACCGCAAGGCGCCGAACCTGCATCACGGCATCCTGGTGTCGGACGATTTCATGCGCGCGGTGGAGCAGGATGAGCAGTGGCCGCTCCGCTCGCCGAAGGACCAGGCGATCGTGCGCCAGGTGCAAGCGCGCGCGCTGTGGATCCGCATCCTGACCGCCCGCGTCGAGACCGGCGAGCCCTACCTGGTGTTCTCCGATCATGTGAACAACGCGCGCCCGCAACAGCAGAAGCTGGCAGGCCTCGAGGTCAAAACCAGCAATCTGTGCAGCGAAATCACGCTGCCCACCGGCCTGGACCATCACGGCCAGCAGCGCACCGCGGTGTGCTGCCTGTCCAGCGTGAACCTCGAAACCTGGCTGGAGTGGAAGGACCACCCGCTGTTCATCGAGGACACGATGCGGTTCCTCGACAATGTGCTGCAGGATTTCATCGATCGCGCGCCGGAGGGCATGGCACGGGCGAAATACGCGGCGATGCGCGAGCGCTCGGTGGGTCTCGGCGTCATGGGGTTCCATTCGTTCCTGCAATCGCAGAACGTGCCCTTCGAGGGCGTGATCGCGAAGGTGTGGAACAAGCGCATGTTCGCGCATATTCGCAGCCAGGCCGATGCGGCGTCGAAGCTGCTCGCGGAGGAGCGCGGCGCCTGCCCGGACGCCGAGGAATACGGCATTCAGGAACGGTTCTCTAACAAGATCGCGATCGCACCGACTGCCTCGATTTCAATCATCGCCGGCAATGCCAGCCCCGGCATCGAGCCGATCGCGGCGAACGTCTTCCTGCAGAAAACCCTGTCCGGCAGCTTCACCGTGCGCAACCGGCATTTGCAGAAATTGCTGGAGGCGCGCGGGCAGGACACCGACGACGTCTGGTCGTCCATCACGCTCAGCAAGGGCAGCGTGCAGCATCTGGATTTCCTGACCGAACAGGAAAAAGCCGTCTATAAGACCGCGTTCGAGCTCGATCAGCGCTGGATCATCGAACACGCGGCCGACCGCACGCCGTTCATCTGCCAAAGCCAAAGCGTGAATATTTTTCTGCCAGCCAACGTGCACAAGCGCGACCTGCATGAAATCCATCTGATGGCGTGGAAGCGCGGCGTCAAAAGCCTGTATTATTGCCGCTCGCTGTCGATCCAGCGGGCCGACACGGTCAGCGACATGCCCAAATCGGTGGCGTCGGCGCCGGATATGCAGATGGCGAACGATATGGCGCCGGTGCCGTTGGTCGCGGCGCGCGCGGCGGCCACCAATTATGAGGAATGCTTGGCGTGTCAGTAAGGGAGGCCTTCTTTTTGAAAAAAGAAGCAAAAAACTTTTGCTCCTTTTGCCTGACCGGCCAGCGAACTGAATTGCCCTGCGCGAAACCCAACGCGTAAAAGTTTTTTGGTTCTTTTTTTCAAAAAAAGAACACGTCCTTCTTATGCCTTCGGAGCCTCCGCATGATCGACGAGCACCCCGTGCATTTCAACCTGCTGACCGAAAACCCGGTCTATAAGCCGTTTCGCTATCCGTGGGCATACGAAGCGTGGCTGACGCAGCAGCGCGTCCACTGGTTGCCGGAGGAAGTGCCGCTCGCCGACGACGTGAAGGACTGGCACCGCAACCTGACCGATGCGGAGCGCAACCTGGTGACGCAAATCTTCCGGTTTTTCACGCAATCGGACGTAGAAGTTAATAATTGCTATATGAAGCATTATAGCCAGGTGTTTAAGCCGACCGAAGTGCTGATGATGCTATCCGCGTTCTCGAACATCGAGACAATTCACATCGCGGCCTACAGCCACCTGCTCGACACGATCGGCATGCCGGAGATCGAGTACCAGGCGTTCCGTCGTTTCAAGGAAATGCGCGACAAATACGACTACATGCAATCTTTCCGTGTGGATAGTAAGCACGAAATCGCCAAGACGCTGGCGGCCTTCGGCGCCTTCACGGAAGGGTTGCAGTTGTTCGCCTCATTCGCGATCCTGCTCAATTTTCCGCGATTCAACAAGCTGAAGGGCATGGGCCAGATCGTGTCGTGGTCGGTGCGTGACGAGACGTTACATTGCAACTCGATCATCCGTCTGTTCCGCACCTTCATTTCCGAAAATCCGGAGATCTGGAACGAGGACCTGAAGCGGGAGCTGTATCTGACCTGTGCAACCATGGTCGATCACGAAGATTCGTTCATCGATCTGGCGTTCGAATTCGGACCGGTACAGGGGCTCGACGCACGCGACGTCAAAAGCTACATCCGCTTCATCGCCGACCGGCGCCTGATGCAGTTGGGCTTGAGCCCGCTCTTTCATGTGAGCAAGAACCCGCTGCCGTGGCTCGATGACATGCTGAATGCCGTAGAACACGCCAACTTTTTCGAGAATCGGGCGACGGAATATAGCCGCGCATCGACCGTGGGCACCTGGGAAGAGGCGTTCGGCCCCGCCGCCGCGAGCGTCACGGCGGCCAGCGGCGCCGCGCCCGGCCTGTATCATGCAGATTAGCGAGGCCTATCAGTGGGTTTAGAAGTGAGACCTGTATCTTACCACTTGCGTTATATCGCATCTGTCCACAATTATGTGCGGGACGGCGTTTTGGCGTCAGCGGCCGGAAAGGCAGCGAGGCGGGTATGAGTGAGTTAGCGGACGCAGACCTGGATGCCGGTGATACCCGTGATCGTGCGGGTGCGGGCGCCGTACGCCATGGGCGCCGGTTGTCCGACAAGATCCTGGTCGCCTTCCATCATGCCTGCGACGCGCAGGATCTGGTGGTCGCCGAGCAGCTTCTGAAAACGCTGGAATCGATGCTGACACGGCGCGGCGTGCCGGCCGAACAAAACCGCCGGCGTGCGCTCGAGAGCCTGGTGGCCGCGCATGAGCGGCTATGGCATCTGCGGCACCGCGAGAAATAGGCCAGGCGGCTTCATCCGCCTGCCGTCAAACGAGTGCCGCGCCGCCTGTCAGAATTTTCTCGGCCTCCGGCGTAAATCCGCCGTCACCGTGAAGCACCAAGCCGGGCGACAGGGTGCAGCGCCCCTTGCCGAGACGTATTGCACGTATAATCAATATCTTGGCAGGTCGCTTTAACAGCGGCCATAGCGGTATCACGGAGAATTCCGGGCATTTCGCCGCCGATAAGGCAGCAATCGCCTCCGCCAAGGAAGCGGCCGGCAGGATCAACGTCAGTGTGCCGCGCGGCCGCAGGGCGCGCGCCATGGCGGCGACCCAGACCTCCAGCAGCCCCGCGTAAGCCTGTTTTGCGCCGCGCCGCGTCGGATGGGGCGGGGTGCCGGACGCGGCATGCCAAGGCGGATTGGCGAAGGCATGGTCGAACAGGCCGGCGGCACGCCATTCGGCGACATCCGTCAGTTCCGCGCCGAAGTCAGCCAAGCCATTCGCGGCGAGATTGGCCGCCGCCAGCCCGGCCATGTCTGCGTCGCGCTCCAGGCCGAGGCCGATCAAGCCCTCGACGCGCGCCGCCAGGCAGAGCAGGCCGGCCCCTGCCCCACACCCAACCTCCAGCACCCGGTCGCCAGCGCGGGCCGGTATGCTTGCCGCGAGCAGCACCGGCTCCAGCCCCGTCCGATAGCCCTCGGCCGGCTGATCGTAGCGCACGCGGCCGCCGAGCAGCGTGCCGGACGTCACGATCACGTCTCGCCGGCCTCGCTGAGCACGCGGCGAGCGCGGCTCGCATCGTCGTCGGCGACGACCAGCCGGCGCGGAAAGGCGCCGATCGAGCCTTCGACGGCGCTGATCTGGCCGTCCAGGATGTCGCAATCGATGCCGGCGTCCCGCAGCAGGCAGACCAGAAAGCTGAGGCGGACGGGATTGTTGCTCTTGATGAGGACTTGCATAAGGCAGGAAGTATGTTCTTTTTTGAAAAAAAGAACCAAAAAACTTTTGCTCTTTGGCATCCGCGACCCACGTCGAGCTGGCCGCGAATACCAACTGGCGAAAGTTTTTTGTTCTTTTTTTCAAAAAAGAACACTTCTTCCTTCACTTGACCACATGCCTAACCCCGCCGATATCCAACACCTAACGCTCGGGAGATTTTATTGGTCCGCGCCGCCAGCCTGCCGACCGCGCCGCTCGACGCGCTGGTGGAACTCGCAGCCCTGGTCGAGGACGATCTCGGCGCCTGCAACCGCGTCATCGTCCAGCATATGCAGAGCGAGGTGGAGCTGATCCCGCGCCTGGCGGCCCACCTGGTCGCCGCCGGCGGCAAACGGTTGCGGCCGATCCTGACGCTCGCCAGCGCGCGCATGTGCGGCTATGGCGGCGGCCAACGGCACGTGAACCTCGCCGCCTGCGTCGAATTCATCCACACCGCAACTTTGCTGCACGATGATGTGGTGGATAGCAGCCAGCTCCGCCGCGGCCTGGCCAGCGCGAACGCGCTGTTCGGCAACGAGGCTAGCGTGCTGGTCGGCGATTTCCTGTTTTCCCGCGCCTTCCAGCTCATGACCGCGGACGGCAGCCTGGATGTGCTGCGGATCCTGTCCGACGCGGCCGCCACCATCGCCGAGGGCGAGGTGCTGCAACTGGTGACGCAGAACGATCTCTCGACCACCGAGGCGCGTTATCTCGACGTCATCCAGGGCAAGACCGCGGCGTTGTTCGCGGCGGCCTGCCAGGTCGGCGCCGTGGTGGCCGCGCGGCCGGCGCGCGAGGAGACCGCTTTGTCCGACTACGGCGCCGCGATCGGCATGGCTTTCCAGCTCGTCGATGATGCGCTGGATTACGCCGCCGACCAGCGCACGCTGGGCAAGACGGTCGGCGACGATTTCCGCGAAGGCAAGATCACGCTGCCGGTGCTCGCCGCCTATCACGGCGGCAGCGCCGACGATCGCGCGTTCTGGACCCGCACGATCGAGGCGAGCGAGCAGACCGACGACGATCTGGAGCATGCCCTGGCGCTGATGGCGCGCACCGGTGCGATCGAAGTCACGCTCCGCCGCGCCGCGCTCTATGCCGACAAGGCCAAGGCGGCGCTGGCACCGTTTGCGCCCTCCGCGCTGCGGCGCGGCCTGATGGCCGTCGCAGACTACACCGTGCATCGCGGCCGCTGAGCCCTGCGACAGAGCCGGGCCAACGGCGCTGCTACGTAACTGAACGTTGCGAAGCGTGCCGGCGTGTTACAATTTAACCTTGGCTGCGGGCTTGCCGCGGCACCCGCTTGCATGTCGCATAGGGGCATGTCGACCGGCCAAAACCTGCGTCGCGCCTTTGCCGATGCCCGCCTGATGGGTGCGGGCCTGATCGACCCGCGCCGATGTTATGTTTCGAAAATTATTTTGCTGCTGGGCCTCGCCTACCCGCTCGGGCCGATCGACGTGGTGCCCAACCGGCTTCCGCTGATCGGCTATGTCGACCAGATCGCCTGCGTGCTGGGCAGCGTGGCCCTTTCCTACCTGTTGTTGCCGGCACGGTATCGCCGGGGCGCGCCTGTCGCGCATCCGCGCATGGGGTTTTCCACCCTGGCGGCGCAACGGGCACGCGCCTGGGTGTTGAACGGATTTGGCCGCATCTTCGCGGTGCCGATCCTGCGCCTGTCGACCGGCACATGGCCGAGCCCCGCCGACGTCAGCGCATTCCGCTTCGCGTTCGCCCGCTTCACGCCGCTGCCGCCGCTGATGCGCGCCGTCGCCAGCATTCCAGCCGGCCGCGAGCAACTGACCCGCGCCATGCTGGCAAGCTGGCTGCTGGCCGACGAACAATATCGCGGCCCGTTGCGCGCGGCCGTTGCCGCCGGCGACACGCGGCCGGGCAATGCGCTGCGCGTCTGGAGCGGTCCGCCGGTCACGTTCCTGCATCTGGAGAAAACCGCCGGCATGTCCGTGGTGGCGGCGCTGACGGCGGAATTTCATCCGCTGCAGATCGATGCCGACCTGCGCCGCGCGTTTCCGCCGCATGTGCTGACGCCGCTGCCGCCATTCCTGCTGCCGCAGGTGCGCCGCTGCAAACTGGTGTGGGGCCATTACGATCTGCCCTCGGTGCGCCGCCTCGGCAGCGACCGCTTTACCTTCACGTTCCTGCGCGAGCCGCGCGCCCGAATCCTGTCGCTCTATCGCTATTGGCGCGGCCAGGCAGCGCTGGATCTCGGCTGGAACGGCATGAACCAGCCGGTGCTGGAAGCCCAGCGGCTCGACCTCGCGGCGTTTTTGCGCAGCGAAAATCCGGCGGTGGTGAATTACCTGGATAATTTCTACGTGCGGCGGCTGACCGGCCTGTATGTCATGGACGATGGGCGCGACGCGCTGGCCGAGGATCCGCAAGGCTGCCTGCGCGCGGCGCTGGCGGCATTGGAAAGCCTGGATTTCGTCGGCCTCACCGAGGATGCCGACGGATCATTCAAGCGGCTCGCCGCGCACCTCGGCATGACCACGGCGCCACGGGTGCCGCATGTGAATGTGACGCGTGCGGTGCCGACGAAGCAGGCCGAAGCCGCGCGCGCCGCGGATGTGCAGCGGGCCCTGGCGCGGCTGACGTCGCTGGATGAAATAATTTACGAGTCGGCTGTGCGCAGGTTTAAGCAGGAAGGAAGTGTTCTTTTTTGAAAAAAAGAACCAAAAAACTTTTGCCAGTTGGCATGCGCGGCCGATTTCGAATTGAACGACGTACACAAACGAGCAAAAGTTTTTTGGTTCTTTTTTTCAAAAAATAACATTTCCTTTAGGCAGGCTGCACCACCGCCCCATGCGCCGCCGACCACGCAACCGGGCTCTCCAGAAACTTCCGCACCTCCGCCAGATGCGCGTCAGGAAAATACGGCTTCTCGCGGCATACCTCCAGCACGTCCCACCAGGTGCACAAATGGTGCAGGCTGATATCCATCCCCGCCAGCGTCTCCAGGCTGCCGGGGAACACACCGTAATAGAACACCACGAAGGCGTGGTTCACGAACGCGCCGGCGTCGCGCAGCGCCTGGGCGAACTTGATCTTGCTGCGGCCGTCGGTGGTCAGGTCCTCCACCAGCAGCGTGCGCATGCCCGCGGGCACGTCGCCCTCGATCAGCGCGTTCTTGCCGAAACCCTTCGGTTGTTTGCGCACATAGGACATCGGCAGCCCGGTGCGGTCGGCGATCCAGGCCGCGAACGGAATGCCGGCAGTCTCGCCGCCGGCGACCGCCTGAAAATGTTCATAGCCGACATGGCGATAGAGTTTCTCGACTCCCAATTCGCAGATTTTGGCCCGCGCGCGCGGAAAGAAAATGATCTTGCGGCAGTCGATATAGACCGGCGACTTCCAGCCGCTGGTGAGCGTGTACGGCTCATCGGGACGGAAATTCAGCGCGCCGATTTCGAGCAGGATGCGCGCCGTGGTCAGTGCCGCGTCGCGGTCCCAGTCGCTGCTGCCTGCATTGGCCATTCGAAACCCCCGTGTCGCGCGCCGAGGCTTTTCTTATGCGCCGCCGAGGGACGCAAGCAAGCCGTTGCGCGCCTGCGTCCGCATGGCTACATTAGGCCATTGTTGAGAGCGATTCTCAATTGGAGGTTCATGTGGGTGCGGATGGAATGCAGATCGCGCGTCGGTGCGAGCGTGCGGTAGTGACAGCGTACCGTGAACTCCGTCGCGGCGGCACCGACGATATGGCGGCCTTCCAGAGCTGCACGACGCTCTACCGCATCCACCACCCCGAGTCGTCGCTCAGCGAGGCCCGCCGCCTGGTGGCTGAGTGGATCGACCATCATGTCGTCCGCGAGGGTCGGGGCCCGACGCCAGGCTGCGCTTGTTGAGAGAAACCTAAACGGCTCCTGCCCGTATCCGATCGCGCCACCCGCGCAAATTCCGGTCCACCAGAATTTCCGCCGCCATCGCCAGGCCGACCGCCAGAACCACCGCGCCCGCATACACAGCCACGCCCAGGCGTGGCGCCAGCGACGTCGCAACAACGCCAACCACGTAGTGATTGAGGTAGAGCGGGTACGACAAATCCCCCAGCCGCCGGTCGATCGCCCGCGGGCGTCCCGTCGCGCGCCGTGTCACCAGCCACGCGAAGACCGCCATCAGCGCGCCCAGCGCCGGCACCTGCCACGCCAGCACCGGTGCGCCATGCTGCCGCCACGAGACGAAGCCGGCCGCCGCCAGCGCCGCGGTCGCCAGCAACAGTATCGCACGCCCGGCACCCGGCCGCGCCTGCAACAGAAACACGCACACCCCCACCAGGAACATCGGCGCCGTGCTCAGCGCCCCCGGCCGCCCCGCCAGCAGCAGAAACGCCGCGCTCGCCGCGAGCCCCGCCGCGAGCGCCACGCCGACCGGCCATCGCGCCCCCACCCGCCACGCCACGGCCATCGTGCATGCCGCGGCCAGGTAGAACGCAATCTCCATGCGCAGCGTCCAGACAAATGGAATGAATTCGAAATCCTGCCCGAACCAGCGCGGACTGAACCCCGGCACCAATCCGACCACGCCGGACAGCAATGTCGCTGGCGCCCAGGGCGACATGCTCAGCGCATAATCCCACAACACCAGCCGCCCCGTGTGCCACAACACACCCTGCGCGAGCGCCGAAAGTGCGAGCGCCGCGAGATAAGGCGGCACCAGCCGCAACGCCCGATTGGCCAGAAACGCCGCCGGCCGCCATGCATAAAAAACCGCGTTCGCCTCCGCCACGACGAAGCCGCTGACCGCGAAAAACACGCATACCGCCAGCGCACCGAATCCCATATGCGAAAACACCGCGCGATCCGCGGCCGGCAGCAAATGCTGGAAATGTTGCAACACCACCAGCAACGCGAGCCCGAACCGGAATGCGCCCAGCGGCCGGTACTGCGCCCTCATGCCGCGGTCCTCTCTTGCTCACTTGCGCGGCGCCCCACGTAAGGGTGCCAGAACAAGGCAAGAAAAATCTTCTTTTTTGAAAAAAAGAAGCAAAAAACTTTTGCCCGTTGCGGCTGGCATCGGGTCAATTGCTGAAACAGGCTGCCAGACACAACGGAAAAAGATTTTTTGTTCTTTTTTTCAAAAAAGAACATACTTTCTCCCCGCATCAAGGCATCCGCCCTGCCCCGCATCGCCCCCCTGCTCCCCGGCATTGCGCTTTGCCTTCTGCTCACCGCCATCGCGACCGTCCTCCAGGCCGTCGAAGTCACGCTGGTCGGTCAGGCCTATCTCGAAGCGCTCGTCCTCGCGATCCTGCTCGGCGTCATGCTCCGCGCCGCCTGGACGCCAGGCGCGCGCTGGCATCCCGGGGTCGGGTTCAGCGCCAAAATCCTGCTGGAAATTGCCGTGGTCATGCTCGGTGCATCCGTCAGCGCACGCACCGTCGCAGCACTTGGCCCGGCATTGCTCGGCGGCATCGCGCTCGTCGTGGCGGTCGCCATTGCCGCGAGCTACGCTATCGGCCGCACGCTGGGGCTGCCCGTCCGCATGGCAATCCTGGTCGCGTGCGGCAATTCCATTTGCGGCAACTCGGCCATCGCCGCGGTAGCACCGGTCATCGGCGCCGACGGCGACGACATCGCATCCTCCATCGCGTTCACCGCGGTGCTCGGCGTGGTGGTCGTGCTGCTGCTGCCGCTGCTCGTGCCGGTGCTGGCGCTCTCGCTGACGCAATACGGCGTGCTCGCCGGCCTGACCGTCTACGCAGTGCCGCAGGTTCTGGCAGCGACGTTGCCGATCGGCGCGCTGAGCAACCAGGTCGGCACCGTGGTCAAACTGGTGCGCGTGCTGATGCTCGGCCCCGTCGTGCTAAGCCTGTCGCTCCTGGCGCCCAATCTGCGCAACACAGCAAACGCACCGCGCCGCCGCGGGCCGGCGCTGCACGAACTCGTGCCCTGGTTCATCGTCGGATTTTTGATCGTTCTGGCGCTGCGGTCGCTCGCGCTGATCCCCGACCGCATGCTACCGCCGATCAAGACTACCGCGGCGCTGTTGACGACCGTTTCAATGGCCGCACTTGGCCTCGGCGTCGATGTTCGCGTCGTGGCGCAAGCCGGCCTGCGCGTCACCGCTTCAGTAACGTTATCCCTGCTCGTGCTTTGCGCCATCAGCCTGGGACTCATCCGGTTGCTCGGCGTCGCCTGAACCACCCGCACATGCCTCGATCATGTCGCGTTCGAGCCGCCCGCGCTGCCGCCGCCCAATGGCCAGTTCCGTCACCACGCCATGCAGCGTGCGCAATTCCTGCTCCGTCACCTCCCCACGCTCGAACAAATGCCGCAAATTGCGCACCATGCCAGGCCGTTTCGGCGCATTGCGCAAAAACCCGCACGCATCCAGCTGGTCCACCAGGTGCG
>Ga0116226_10002557_pt1 | contig 15910 bp, 23 predicted proteins | sample S1TSphfallax_FD_89692 | JGI IMG/M metagenome (GOLD analysis project Ga0116226, IMG submission 89692) | Host-associated microbial communities from peat moss isolated from Minnesota, USA - S1T2_Fa - Sphagnum fallax MG | ecosystem: Host-associated > Plants > Peat moss > Unclassified | place: USA...
AATAACTTTAGCCCATCAATATATCCAAAATGGCAATAAACGTATTCCCTTAACTCCTGGTCAAACAGCAAATGCTGAGGTGGTGGTGCGTCAACGACGCATAGTTGACTTTGTTTTAGAACCATTCAAAAAACTACAAAAAAATGGTTTAGAGCCTTAGCATTAGACTGACAAATTCCGTATCTAATTGAATTACAGCTATAACAGGAGCTTAGTTATTATATGCATCCCATTGAACTGATGAGAAAATATGGCTGGTCTTACCACCAGCTAGCCGCACATTTTGGCGTATCAGAAGTTGAAGCTAGACGATGGGGATTTAGAAAAACTGCCAGCAACTACCGTAATCCTCCATTAATGGCTTACAAGCTAGCAGATAGAATTGACCAGGAATTACAGCATCTATCACTAGTATTGAACGACAATTAAGTTGTCGAACTAATTAAGTTGTCTGCTTAACCAGGAAGAATAAACGACATTTTTGTATCAGCACTATTCGCCCAACACGCAATAACTTAGATATACTCATGCTTGATGATATTAAAAGTCTCAAGCTAAAACAATTACGGAGCCGCAGACGCTCCATGATTGTTTTATTTGAACTAATTGTTCATCCTTTTAGGGGCATAAGCCTTGTACCCCTAACGATTACCTCCAATCATCCTTTTATATATCGTAGGTTAGGTTGAGGAAAGAATACAAGGGAGCGGCTTCAAAGAAGAGTACCCAACAAAATCATTGTTACTACCAATGTGACCTAGAAATAGTATGTAAATAGTATTTTAATTAATAGCATAGAAGAGAAAATACTTTAATCAATTATTGCATTTTTCTGGGCAACAAAGAAGTAATTATTGCCCAGTTTTTTGCATCTATATATTTGATTATTTATTACCTATAAATACATAGATTTTGGAATAAAAAAACGTGAAAAAACTATTGATATTTTAGGGAGTCATAACTACATTAAAAGCATAGTCAATCAAAATAAGTTGACTAGAAAAAACAAAAAACAAGGTGCATTTACAAGAAGAAATCAAATGATTATTTCTGATTTGAGTATTTTAGAAGTTGTACAAGCAAATGATGTTGTAGGTGGTACTAATGCTACAGCAATTGCTAATATAGCTGCCTTTGGTCCCTCTTTGACTAATGGTACTACTTTGGCTAACGTTATAACGATTCAAACCCCATTGTTTCAAGTCAGCGACGGTTTAGCTGTAAGTAATGTATTTACGGCGACATTAGGTGCTACTAATAGTAACGTGTTCTCTGGCACTAATGGTTAATCGCAGGGGTTCCAATTGCTCATCGTTATGAGTTAAAAGTAGGGGGCGCAAAGCTTTGCGCCCCCTACTGATTACCCCGTCTACTGAAAACCCTAATATAAAAGTAGGTTTAGTTGAGCGGTAGCGAAACCCAACAAACTATAGATAAATGTTGGGTTACTCTTCGAGAAGTCACTCCGCGCCTTCGTTCCTCAACCCAACCTACAAAAACTCCATTTTTCAAAATGGATGAGGTATATTTGCTAGTAAGTGAGAATCATTGTTACTACCAACGTGACCTAGAAATAGTCTATAAATAGTATTTTAATTAATAGTATAGATATGAATCAGATCCAAAGATTGTTTATATCTAAGATTCCATAAGAATTTGTAAATTCATAATACTTTTATCTATCTAGCCAAACAAAATTTATATGAGCTAGAAGCATAATATCGTCTCGCTTTCTATTCATAGATTCCATAGGATAAGATCATGCTTCAAATTCTGCTTGTTACTAACTCTAATATCGTTCATAACATTAAGCTATGCTGTAAAATTCCCAATATATTTACATCCATAGTGCAAAGTACCTGCAGGAGGCAGTTGCCTCTCAAAAAATTATTACAGAGGTAACAGAGGATATATTTAATTTGGGTGGAATACATTATCTAACTTCAATTAGATGATACCAGTTCACTAAAAGTATAATATCTCTAATTCTAATCAGCAAAGGACTTTTAGCCATTGAAATATATTAAGTATTTCGTGAATCAGCATGAGTAATTACGAGTTTTATGTAGTGTTTATTTAGGTTTAATATAAGATAGAACCTATATTAAATTTGAAGGCATTCTAATCAATTGTTTGTAATTTTCTGGGCAACAAAGAAGTAATTATTGCCCAGTTTTTTTGCATCTATATATTTGATTATTTATTTCCTATAAATACATCGATTTTGGAATAAAAAAACGTGAAAAAACTATTGATATTTTAGGGGAAAGTAATTACATTAAAAGCATAGTCAATCAAAACAAATTGACTAGAAAAACAAAAAACAAGGTGCATTTCCAAGGAGAAATCAAATGATTATTTCAGATTTGAACACTTTAGAAGTTGTAGAAGCAAATAATGTTGTAGGTGGTGCTTTTGCTGCAGCAAACGTTAGTGCATTTGCCATTGGACCTTCTGCGATTGTTGCTGCTACTAATAGTAACGCTGCAAGTGGTGGTAACTTACTTTCTGGATACAATACCGCTAGCAGTGGAACTGTCGTATTCGGTGTGACATCAGTTGCTGCTGCAATTAACACGTCTTCTGTCGCTGCCGCTTAATCGCAGAGATTCCAATCCAGGAAGAGGGGAAAAATCAATGATGTGGCTTTGCTCATTGTTGGATTTGAGTGAAATTGATAAACAGCAGTTTTTCCCCTCTGCACCTCCTTGTCCTCTCGAGTAAATAACCTAAACTTGTGGGGGGGAGAGTGTGGTTTTTCCCTGACGGGGTGACAATTAGGCTAGGATGCAGACAGAACAAGCTACCTAGCCTTTAAGCCCCGTTCATAATGCTTACCCTTATTAGGAAATTGACCAGTAATTACAAATCTCTCATTAGTTATCCTTCAGGCAAAATGGCAGAATTATCACAATATCTGCAAGCAAGTTAGAACCATTGTTACTACCAAAGTGACCTAGACACAGCTTAAAAATAGCATTTTAATTAAAAGCGTGAATATAAACTAAATCCAGTGATTGTTTATATTCATTGAACTATTGTAATACTTTTATTTATTTAATTGAACAAAATTCATATGAGCTAGAAGCATAACTTCGGCTTACTTTAGATGCTTAATTTTGATAGGATGAGATCATGCCTCAAATTCTGCCGGTTACTAACTCCAGTATCATTCACAAGATTAAACTATCCTGTAAAATTCCTGATGTAGTTCAGGCGATCGCCTCTGAAAAGATTATTACAGAGGTAGCAGAGGAAATAGGTATTAAAGTCACATCGGAAGAATTACAACAGGAAGGAGATCAACTACGGTTAGAACAAAAACTCGTGAAAGCTAAAGACACTTGGACATGGTTAGAGAAACATTTTCTCTCTGTCAGTGACTTTGAAGAATTAGCCTATAATAACGTCATTTCTAGGAAATTAGCCAATCATTTATTTTCCCCTCAAGTTGAGAAGTTTTTTTATGAGCATCAACTAGATTACATTACTGCGGTTACCTACCAGATCATCTTTCAGGATCTGGACTTAGCCTTAGAACTTTTTTATGCCTTAGAAGAAAAAGAAACCAGCTTTGTAGAAATTGCACGTCTATATATTGAAGAACCAGAAATTCGTCGTGTTTACGGCTATCAAGGACTGCAACAGCGAAAAGATTTCCGTCCAGAAATAGCTGCAGCTGTATTTGCAAGTTCACCCCCAACAGTTATTAAACCGATTACTACATCCAAAGGGATATATTTAATTTGGGTGGAAGAAATTATCAAACTTCAATTAGATGAGCAACTACGAGATAAAATTATTACACAATTATTTACTGACTGGTTACAACAACGAATTGCCGGAATATCGATTGTGAATCAGTTAGGACCCGATGAGAATTTACCACTACAGAAAAAACTTCTGTAGTAAACCAACTCGTCAGGTTTATTTATTGATTTTTATAAGTAAATAATATTTATTTAAGTATTTGGGAATCCCAAAAATTATTTAGTAGTTGTAGGGTACTTTAGATTTCATCAACCCACCCACTATGGATCGCGAAATTCCGGTGCGTTACACTGTCACCAAAACACCCTAATGGTTTTAACCTGTAGGGGCACAAGTCATACTAGCCCTTACCCTACTTTTTGCTAACCCTCTAATTTCCACTCTCACCACAAGTTGCTGTTTATTCTGGGAACTTATTGATTTTATCATTATCAATAAGTTCTCTTTTTTGTGGTGAATAATTACATTTTTCATCCAATTTATTTAACAACTTATTACTTATAAATACATAGATTTTGGAACAAAGAAACGTGAGAAAACTATTGATCTTCTAAAAAAAACCAATTATATTAAAAACATAGTCAACCAAAACAAATTGACTAGAAAAACAAAAAACAGCGTGCATTTACAAGGAGAAAACAAATGATTATTTCAGATTTGAGCATTTTAGAAGTTGTACAAGCAAACGAAGTTGTAGGTGGTTTTACAGTTCCTGCTGGTACTGGTTACACTACTACACAGTCTGAAAACAGCTCCATTATTTTCGCTGAAAATGCATCTATTTTGAAAGCTCTTACTTCAAATGTTGCAATTACTGGTAACTTAGCAACTGTACAAAGCACAGCAAATGCAACTGGTACTGGAACTGTATCTGAAGTCTTCACTGCCACCAATACAGCTCCATATTCATCCGCTGCATCTGGTACTTCAATCTCCGGTAGCAACAGTGGTTATTTCCCTGCTAGCTAATTTGATCAACAACGATCTGAGTAATTTTTGTCAAGGCAAAAATTCTAGTATCGCCATTCAAGTTATACACCCCTAGAATGGGATAACAACTTTAGCACAAATTCTTCAGAATTTACAAAATAACTAAAAGCTGTAAAAGCTTTTAGTTATTTACCTGTTATCGAATTTTCCTGCTGTGCAAAAGATGTAAAAAACCAATTTTGTTCAGCATTGAGAAATACAGATAGTGCTAAATATTCTCTTACTTAATACCTAGTTAAGGATGCTTAGAGCTAAACTCATGACTCAGCAGAGAAAAGTTGTCATAAAACCTATAGTTTCACCTAATGGAACGATGATTGCTGATATTCAAAGCATAATTGAAATGTCCGTTGATGGTGAAACTGAGACTAATCAAAGAATTTCCGTAAAAATTTCGTCTCGAAATAATTCCAGCAATTACGTGAAATCTAGTTCTAGTTCATCATTGTCTAGTTGTTCTAGTGGTGTTTCAATAGTCAATTAGGAAGATATAACTATGTTAATTTCAGATCTTGATTATTTAGACTCAGATCTTGAAGACGATCTCATGGATTTACATGGTGGTGATCAACCACTAGCAGTCTCTAGCGCTAGTGCAACTACCACTGGCTCTAATTCTTCCATTAGTATTGTTACTTGGGCTAACACTGGGGGAATTACTGTTCCAGGTTTTCAATCTAATTTCGCTTTATCTGTAACTAATGCTTCTGTAGTAACGTCAGGCACTAGCACACTTAATGTTACCTCTATTACTATTGCTTAATCTCATAGCAGTTTTTGCTAGAGAGAAAATAGTTTCTTTTTGAATCTGCTAACTGGAGTTTAGACTAAAAACACTACCTAATGGAAAAGGTATTTATCAAGCTAGCGATAGAAAAGAAGCACTTCATTTAGAAGTAAAACTTAATAAAAAAGCGGTCAGTAATCTTGACCTGACCGCAAATTATTTCATCTTTTATCCTGTTTAATCCTGATAAACAAATAAGTATTTATTGCCTATTTATTGTATTAAATTCATTTGAATACTTATTGCTGATAAATACATTATTTTTGGAATTAAACAACATGAAAAACTATTGATCTACTAAAGAAAAATAATTATATTAAAAGCATAGTCAATTCATTTTGATTGACTATAAAAACAAAAAACAAGGTGCATTTCCAAGGAGAAATCAAATGATTATTTCAGATTTGAGCATTTTAGAAGTTGTACAAGCAAACGAAGTTGTAGGTGGCTATACCGTTCCTGCTGGTACTGGTAACAATAGTACACAGTCTGAAAATGGCATCATTACTTTCAACGAAGCTCTAAATATTGTGAAGAATCTTGCTTCAAGTGTTGTAATTACTGGTAACTTAGCAACTGTTCAAAGCACAGCAAACGCAACTGGAACTGGAACTGTCTCTGAAGTCTTCACTGCCACGAATACAACTCCATATTCATCCTCTGCTTCAGGTACTTCAATCTCAGGTAGCAATAGTGGTTACTCTGCAGGCTGGTAGTGGTAAAAATATAGTGATCTAAATCTCTCAAACCCTTATTTAGCAGGGTTAAATAGTAAATGATTACTACTTCTACACCACTACTCCCTGGGAGTTAATTTGATGGAGAACGATCTGCTTAATTTTTGTCAAGGCAAAAATTCTAGTATCGCCGTTCAAGTTCTTCACTCCTAAAATGGGCTAATAACTTTAGCACAAATTCTTCAGAACTGACCAAATAACTAAAAGCTATAAAAGCTTTTAGTTATTTACTTGCTGAAGAATTGTTTTGAGAAACTTCTGTTAAGTAAATTATCCCAGAGATGAGAGTTAAAGCCACAGATACCCAAAAACCAATTAATCCAGAGATTTGCCAATCTACTGGTAAAGGTGCAATTAAAAGCGATACAGCCAGAATTTGACTCGCCGTTTTGCACTTCCCCCAAATATTCGCTCCTTTAATACTGGCTTGGCTGACTCTCCATCCAGCGATCGCCAGTTCCCGTGCTAAAATCAAAAACACTCCCCAAGCTGGAACTTTACCCAATTGGATTAAAACCAATAAAGGTGCTAGAATCAATAACTTATCCACTAAAGGGTCAAGAAACTTACCTAAATCACTGACTTGGTTAAGCTTACGCGCTAAATAACCATCTAGCCAATCAGTCAAAGACGCAATTAAGAATATAGTTAAACTTATCCATCTCGAGCGATCGCTGGGATCTTCTAAGGTATAAAGTAGAAATGGTATCCCCAATAATCGAGAAAATGTAATCCAATTAGGTAAAGTCATATATTTGGAATTATACAGATAATAATCCCATTAAAGCAGAATTATGTAGTGAGGGTTAACTCATTAGATATTTAGTTGGTACTTGGCGATATGACAATGATAACTAATCAATTAAAGTTTTTCTAAGGTAACTAAGCCATTATTTTGAAAATCGATTTCTAGATGATATCCTGTCATGAGGGAAGCTCCCAATAAAAGTTTATAGTCAGTAGCTAAAATGGGAACTAATTTTTTTATACCATCCCATAGGATTGTTGCCAAATGCACAGACAATAGAGTCTCACTCCCGTTAGCTAATCTGGCTTCAATCGTAGAATACAAGGGAAGATTCATGGCGCTAACTGCTTGTATTGGGAGAGTAAGATAGTCGTTGAATCCAGTATCAATGACAAAATCTAAAGAAAAATCTGGTTGCTGAGGTAAACGAAAAATTACTGGTATTGTAGCTTTACTACTAATTACTTTACCGCGAATCATTCAACAATACGCTCCGCAGCACCACCAAAACCTACAGCAACGTCATAACCGATCCGAATAGTAAATAATCTAGCATGGGGATTTTTTTGCTTTAATCTTAGCGCTGTCTCTACACCAGATGCATCAAGACCATATTCACCCGTTTCTGCGTCAATTACAATCATCCTACCAATGTTATCGCCATGCTCGACTTTTTGCCGAATACCGTTCTCATAAAACTTTTTTGCTCTTAGGGCTACTTGTTCTGCACTCCAGAAAAGTGATTCCATCATAACTCTACCTAGTTTTACTTCTTGAGACTATTTTAGTTGAATTTACAAAAAAATGGCTAAGTAGATAGACCAAAAAATTATAACTATGTAAAGTTATGTAAAATTGACGAAACTCGTTTGTATTAAGCATTTGATTGCGATGAAGCGCAACTACGGACTAAGAGTTTTATTTTGCTAATCTACTTATAATTATTAATTGTTTTGAGAAACTTATGTATAGTTAAATTTATCTATCTGGAGCGATCGCTAGGATATTCTCAGCTATAAAAGTGCTTTATAATGCTTCTATAGGGCATAGCGATGCCCCAAGGGGGCGGGCGCAGCCATCGCCCAAGCTCAAAATTCCTATGGAATTTGGCTATCAGTGATGTTTTCTTGGCGATGGCTATCTACTTGAGTTCCATCCCAGGAATAGTTGCATATTTTACTCTGTAACAATAGCCCTAAAGTTGAATTAATCACAAAAGCGAAGGAATCGACAAAGGCTAAATTGATCAGTTTATCTAGCATAAGTTATTAGCGAGCCACGGCGGGTATTTTATATTTCTTGTCTTCTACTACACTTAATCCCATCCATTTTCCATAATTTTACCCATCCACTTAGGAATTTTTTGTCTATTACAGAGAGAATATCGCCAAGCAAGTTATAGATAATTGTGAATTAAGCATATTTTGTATATACAAATGTCTTTTTTAGGGTTATGCTAGAAAATGTAAATGGTTTTGATTGGGATGAAGGAAACTCTACCAAGTGCTGGGATCGTATTCCTCAAGAAGATATTGAATACTTGTTTCTTCATGGAGAAGTTAATGTCGCACCAGACATGAAACATTCTCAAGATGAGGAGAGATTTATAGCTTGGGGTGTTTCAAGCACAGGTAAGTATATGTTTGTTGCTTTTACTTTACGTTGCAGGGACACCGAAGTTCTGATTAGACCTGTTAGTGCTAGGTACATGAGAGACAAGGAAGTTGCGAAGTATGGACAAAAAGTTTCCTAGAGTTAAAACAGATCAAGAAATAGAAGCACTCTTAGAAGGAGATATGTCAGAGTATGCTAATCCTGCTAACTGGGCAAAAGTGACATTTGAATTTCAGCCTAAAACCAAAACTGTAAATTTAAGGCTATCTGAAGAACTTCTGGAAAGGGTAAAAACAGCTTCAAAGCAAGAAGGAATACCTTACCAAGGATATATTAGACGATCCATAGAAAGATCATTAGGTGAATAATCACCCCAAAGAGGGAGCTAATTTAGCTCTCTTGTTTTAAATGTTGTGGAATTGTGATCATTTTTGGACTAACCATGTAAAAAATGCCACACCAACCATACAAGCAAGACACTAATAGAAATTAAGCTAATCAACACTAAAACAATCACACCAAAAAATGCAATGATAAACCATTGATTATTTTTTTTGCTTTTAACAGGCTCCCGTATATAAGCTTCCAAAATATTCACATTTTTAGTATTAGCTTTCCATGTTGTATCGAATATATCCCCCAAAATGGGAACAGAACCAACAACACCATCAATCAAAATATTCAGTAGCATTCTGAATAATATTGACACAGGTAGCCGAAACTGCATGGCTTGGTACAAAACGTACAAAGATAGCAGAAAACCGATAATATCCCCACCCACAGGAAATAATCCCACAAGTGACTCTAACCCTACTTTAAATGTTGTTCCGGGTATATTGAGTGAGCGGTCCCAGAGGTCGCTGAGTTTCCGGAGTTTTTGTAGTTTGACTAGTTGAGTGTTATTAGACATAAAATTTTTACCAAAGGCTCTCTAGCAAGTTTTAATTAGGAAGTAAGCATTCAGTGATGAATTTTCGCGTCAAGAACTGAATGCTCACTAGTTCATATAACCATCAGCAAAAGTCTACAAAATCGCGCAGCAACCCTGGCGATCGCCGCCAAGCTATTACAAGATAAATTAATTAACATTCAGAGCAGTCTTCAACTTTAGTTTAACAGTTGTACCTTTTTTCAGGACTACTTCACCACCAGGACTAGATAAAACAAAAGCCGCAGCAGCAGCACTACCAGCCAGACCGCCATGTTTGAATTCGGCTTTATTACTTAGAAAGTGACCCGCGACTGCTCCGCCTAAAATAATACCAGCATTCTTGAAAAATTTGCCTTTTGTCTTCGTCTCTACTTGAGTATTCACCAGAGTCGCATCTACAGGATAAATCGATCCATCCTTCAGTTGAATATCATCAAATACTAGATGTAAACTCGCCTTCTTTCCTTTTGCTGCTTTGATAATATCTTCTAAGTGTCCCTGAACAACACCACCGTCCAAAGTCTTATTTTTGCCGAACCATGAGCCTTTGACTTTTAATTGGAACTGATCATTGTTCTGGTTTTCACCAGTAGATATGTTTCGTTGCAAAGTCGTATCAAATTCCGTTCCTGCTGGGACATTCCCTGATTGAGTTTGCCCATTGTTGCTGGCTATCAGCACAACATTTGTATTTGCACCATTGTAGTTGCTATCTGCGCTCATCGCCGGATAGCTGTAAGTAATAGTGTTAGTCAGGAAGGTAAAACTTAAGAAGAATGAGATTAATTTCAGCATATTGACCTGCGTAAGTAAGGTAGTTGTCTCTAATTTGTAGCCATATCTAGTATCTATGTCTAGGGTATTATTTGCTGACGAAAAAAATAAATGGTGACTAAATGTATGAAAAGCTTGTAATACAAGAAAATTCGAGAGTTTTTTATGGCTGAACAAACAACTGCTGATGTCCGCATTGAACGGGATTCCATGGGCGATCGCCAAATCCCCAATGATGTTTACTACGGTATTCAAACTCAAAGAGCAAGAGAAAACTTCCCCATTAGTGGTATCAAGCCATTACCTGTTTATGTAGATGCCTGTTTATACATTAAAAAGGCTACTGCCATTGTTAACGGCGAGTTAGGCTGTATTCCCTCAGATATCAGTCAGGCCATTGTCCAAGCAGCCGAGGAAATACTAAGAGGTTCCCTAAGGGATCAATTTGTCGTTGATGTATATCAGGCTGGCGCGGGAACTTCTCATCACATGAATGTCAATGAAGTCCTAGCAAATCGAGCTCTAGAAATTCTGGGGGATGAAAAAGGCAATTATCAACGGATTAATCCTAACGATCATGTGAATTATGGTCAATCTACAAATGATGTAATTCCTACAGCAATTCGTATAGGTGGATTATTATCACTTTCTCGCACATTACACCCTGCTTTAGAAACAGCTATTGCTATTTTGCAAGAGAAAGCGGGAGAATTTCAAAATATTGTCAGATCTGGGAGAACCCATCTACAAGATGCTGTCCCTGTGAGATTAGGTGACAATTTCCTGGCTTGGGCGCAAATTCTCATAGAACATCAAAATCGGATTTATACGGCTGCTTCCGATTTGCTCATACTTGGTTTAGGCGGTAGCGCTGTGGGAACTGGCTTGAATACCCATCCTGGGTATCGCATTCGCGTAGTGGAAGTCCTCTCAGAATTACTTAACTTTCCCTTCCAGCCCGCACCACACTTAATGGCTGCAATGCAGAGCATGGCTCCCTTTGTCAACATTTCCGGTTCTTTACGTAACTTAGCACAGGATTTGGTGAAAATATCTCATGATTTACGGCTGATGGATTCAGGACCAAAAACCGGCTTGAAAGAAATTCAACTCCCCCCAGTACAACCAGGTTCTTCCATTATGCCAGGAAAATATAACCCTGTCATGGCGGAAATGACCTCTATGGTTTGTTTTCAGGTGATGGGCTATGATAGTGCGATCGCCTACGCTGCGCAAGCCGGACAATTGGAATTAAACGTGATGATGCCCTTAATTGCTTATGATCTAATTCATAGTAGCGAAATTTTAGGTAATACAATCACTGCTCTGGCGCAAAAATGCATTGCTGGGATCACAGCTAATCAAGAACGCTGTTTAGCTTATGCAGAAGGTAGTTTAGCATTAGTTACAGCCCTCAATCCCCATATTGGTTATTTGAATGCTGCGGCTGTAGCTAAGGAATCTTTGGAAACTGGGAAATCTCTACGCCAAATCGTCTTAGAAAAAGGATTAATCAGTGAATCTGAATTATCTACAATACTCAATTTAGAACAAATGAGTACTATATTACACTAAATATAGGTTGGGTTGCTCAACCCAACCTACGATATAACTAATCAATCTTGATCGTAATATGCAGAATCAAAAACCATCTGTTAGTTTAATTCGAGCTACATCCTATGCGCCAGATGCTCTACAGGAATCTTTGAATACTCTGTTAGAGCCATTAGGTTCGATCGCAGCTTTTGTCAAACCAGGCGATCGCGTCCTACTCAAACCCAATTTACTCACAGGTGGTCGCCCTACCAAAGAATGTACAACACGTCCCGAGCTAGTGCGTGCAGTCGCGCAAATGGTAATTCAGGCGGGCGGTAAACCATTTTTAGGGGACAGTCCAGCTTTTGGTAGTGCTCATGGTGTAGCAGCAGCCAATGGCTATCTACCCATATTAGAAGATCTGAATTTGCCGATTATTGAATTCCACGGACAGCGTTATGAAACTGGTAATGAGCAGTTTAGTCATCTGCGATTATCCAAGGAAGCAATGGAAGCAGATGTTGTGATTAATCTACCCAAAGTCAAGTCTCATATGCAGTTAACCATAACTTTGGGTGTAAAAAATCTCTTTGGTTGTGTTCCTGGAAAAATGAAGGCTTGGTGGCACCTGGAAGCGGGGAAAGATCCCAATCGCTTTGGGGAAATGCTAGTAGAAACTGCTAAAGCTATTGATCCTGATTTAACTATTCTTGATGGCATTATTGGTCACGAGGGTAATGGTCCTAGTGGGGGAGAACCTCGTCATTTAGGCATCCTAGCAGCATCTCAAAATGTCTTTGCTTTAGATTTGGCGATGTTAGAGATTCTCCAAGTAGCAGCTTCACAGGTTCCGACTGTTGCTGCTTCCCAAAGACTGAATCTATGTCCCGATCTGAGGGAGATCGAGTTTCCCCATTTATCACCCGACTTACTCAAAGTCGCAGATTGGCGGTTACCAGATAAGTTAATGCCTATTGATTTCGCCTTACCTCGCGTAATTAAGTCCACCTTTAAGCATCTTTATATAAGATTTATTAAGGAACCATTCAAAGTTTATGGTAAGGCTTAATTAGAGCTTAAAAAGCACAATTTATCATAGGGTGCAAATTCCTGCACCCTTACACCAAGCAGCAGGGGAGCAGGAGAGATGGGAACACCCTCGTCGATCAAATTGGGCAAAATTGGTAGCATTAGTATTACCAAAATCATTTGGAGATGCTAAGATAGGAGTAGATAAACAAATAGGTCTTTGATCCTACGACTTAAACTTATATGAACAAGTTGGAGATTAACTGCTGTTGGTCTATTTACAGCAAGATTAAGCAATCCCAGTATATTGCCTGACCCCTATTACAGAATAATCAATCTACCAGAAATCGGACAAAATTTCCCTATTATATGGATTCAAACGGCCCGTCTGCCAATTCTCCCAATACATATTCCTCCAGTTGGATAGACATTGTAGGAGGTGCGATCGCACTGGCAACTTTGATATTACCTGTATCTATTATTTCTTACTATTCTGCACCGATCAATGAGGGTAATCACCAGTCTTTAGGCGATCGCCAAAATATGAACGATCAACAGGGTAATGCTCATGCTCAGATGAATATAACCCTATATTCTAATGTACCTCCAGTCAAATCACAACATTAACTATACCAAAAATGCGAGTAGGGGTTCGTATGCCTTGCGCCCCTACTTTTTTATTCCCTACCTCTATTTGATGATTCCTTTTGGGATTAAATTGGGGAATAGATCCACAATTGTCCTAAAATTCTACACGAGCAGCTAAAATATGAGCTGCTGAGATTAATTACGATTAATAGAGGAGTTTTGTTGTGGATTTATCCAGTATTCCTGCTCAACCTAAACCAGGTATAGTCAATGTCTTAATTGAAATTCCAGGCGGGAGTAAAAATAAATACGAGTATGATAAGGAATTGCAGGCTTTTGCGCTAGATCGAGTACTTTATTCCTCGGTCAAATATCCTTATGACTATGGTTTTATCCCCAATACCTTGGCTGAAGACGGTGATCCCCTAGATGGTATGGTTTTAATTGATGAACCTACCTTCCCCGGTTGTGTAATTGCTGCTAGACCCATCGGCTTTTTGGAAATGATCGATGGGGGCGATCGCGATGAAAAGATCCTATGTGTTCCTGTGAAAGACCCACGCTATGCTCAGGTAACCTCTTTAAAGGATATAGCTCACCACCGACTGGAGGAAATAGCTGAATTTTTCCGCAGTTACAAAAACTTAGAAAAAAAGGTAACTCAAATTCTAGGTTGGCAAGACGTAGAGAGGGTACAACCTCTAGTAGACAAATCCGTACAAGCTGCTAAAAGATAGTTAGAACCGGAATTGCTCACTCTTGAGTAATGGGTAATATATCGATTACCCATTGCTAGCAATAAATATTCTTCACAATTATGCCTGTGTAATCCGGAAAATTTCCCTAATTTTTTACTATAGTTAGGTTTAGACCCAGAACAAATTCCATTTTTCACCTCTAAAATTGTAAGGAACAAGTATAAATTCCTAATTTAACTCTAGAAACTCTCGCTCATAGCACTCATAGCTGAATCCAAAATGCAACGCACTCTCCTATTGGCAAAAATTCATAACTGTACCCTGACTGGGGCTAACGTTAACTATATGGGTAGTATCAGTATTGATAAAGCCCTACTAGAAAAAGCTGGGATCTTACCATATGAGCAAGTACAAGTAGTAAATAGCTTTAATGGTGAGCGATTGATTACTTATGTAATCCCAGCTCTAGCCCACACAGGAACAATCGAATTAAACGGAGCAGCCGCTCGCTCAGGAGTTGTTGGCGATCGCTTGATTATCATGGCTTATGGGCAGTATACTCTGGAAGAATTAGCACATTATTCTCCTACAGTCGTGATTGTAGACGAAAAAAATCGCTTGTTGGAAGTACAACACTACGATGATTTACGGAGCTCGCTCTAATTGCAAAGAAAATGTCAAATATTGAGCTGTCTAATCCCCAAAGCTACGGTCCAAAAGAAAAAACCTCCTTGCTAGTTAGTCCAGCCAGGGAGATAATAGTGCAATTCTGGGGTGTACGTGGTTTAATTCCTACTCCAACTAGTGGTAACAGCCGCTACGGCGGTAATACTGCTTGTGTGCATCTAGACGTAGCCGGAAAAAACTTGATCTTTGACGGGGGGACTGGCTTGCGGGTTCTGGGAAAAGCGTGGGAAAAAATGCTACATCCATCAGAAGCCCATTTGTTTTTCACTAATTCCCAATCGAATCGCATCCACGGATTTCCCTTTTTTTCACCTGCATTTATCGCAGAATCTCGCTTGCATATTTATGGTTCACCCGCATCAAACAGCGCTTCCATCAAACAGTGTTTGTGCGATCAGATGCTCCAACCATATTTTCCTTATCCTCTACAGGTAATGCGTTCAGAATTGCACTTTCATAATTTAATGCCCAATAAAACGGTAGAATTAAACGATATCCGGATTAAGGCGGGTTTAATTAACAAATATCAAAAATCAATCGGCTATCGAGTAGATTGGGGTGACTATAGCATTGCTTATGCTACAGATTTACATAACAACATCGAACCAGTAGAGCAAGAGCAAATTCAGCAAATTATTCAAGGCGTAGATTTGTTGATTGCTAATTCTACTTATACTCCCCCAACATCTAACGGTCACCAATCACCAGAATCCCTTTGGAAAACTGCAGTCAGCTTGGCGCAAAATAATAGTGTAAAACAGTTAATCATTTCCCACCATCATCCAGATAATGATGATGATTTTCTGGATAAAATCCAAGATCAAGTCCGATCAGCTTTCCCCGAATCATCACTAGCTTATGAGGGGCTAGTACTATCTGTCAAAAAATCATAAAAAAATCATCAATCAAATTACTAAATAAAAGGAGTTGTGATTGTGGAATCAGCTAGTAAACAAAACCAGCACATATTACAACAAGTTGTTTATCGAATTTTAGACGCTAACTTGGATCGTGCCCGTG
>Ga0116226_10002558_pt1 | contig 15905 bp, 21 predicted proteins | sample S1TSphfallax_FD_89692 | JGI IMG/M metagenome (GOLD analysis project Ga0116226, IMG submission 89692) | Host-associated microbial communities from peat moss isolated from Minnesota, USA - S1T2_Fa - Sphagnum fallax MG | ecosystem: Host-associated > Plants > Peat moss > Unclassified | place: USA...
TCCTGGAGTTAAGAAAGCGTGGCGGAAAAACAGCAGAAGATGAAGCAGAGAGAATTGCTGCATTGATGATTGCCGCTAGTAAAAAGAAGCCGGTTTAGTATAAGGGCATTATTCCACTTTCGTAATGTGGCAATGTCAGTTCGAGTCTGACAATCGGCACCAATTGCGTCTATAGTATAATGGATAGAATAGAGACCTCCGAAGTCTTTGGTACAGGTTCGATTCCTGTTAGACGCACCATAATAATAAGAGAGATATGGCATCATTTTTTAAGGAAGGTAACAGATTAACCTTCAACGGGTTCAAGGGAACCATTATCAAAATTACAGAAACTTATAGGAAAAACGTGCTGGTCCTGAAACTAACAGACGTACCTAAGAACAATCCGTATACAGGGGACAATGTAGATACTATTGGCATCTTTGAGTATCCGGACGGTACCCTTGAATTTATGGCGGTGATTGACTAACTTAGTCAATATCTGTATAGTTATACGATAGTAGTATACGTGATAAGTAATACTCACAGGAGAGATATTACAATGAAGATTGAAATCTATGGTGCCGAATGGTGCACCTATTGCAAAAGCGCCCAAAGTTTATGTGAAAGTAAAGGGCTTGAATACGATTACATTGATATTGATACCACTGCTAATCGTGTGAGTTTAGAAGAGAGATTAGGAATGAAGGCCCGATCTGTTCCACAGATTTTTCTTGATGGAAAATTAGTAGCAGGCGGATTTAATGGATTAAAACAGGAATTGGGTTAAACCTAAAATAGTCTATGACAAAAAGATCACCGTACCACGAAGAATACGAATACGATGACGAAGATCATCTCAAAGGTGATCGACGCAACAAAAAAGAAAAAGAACTCGATAAGAAAAAGATGTGGGATCGAGAAAACTATTATGATAGCGATCACGATTATGATGAGCGTCGATAAATAATTTTGGAAGATGATCTCTACAGGGTAGGGCACTGCCTCGAAAACAGTCGGACCGCGTAAAACCGGTTGGGGTTCGATACCTCCTTCTTCCGCCAATTCACTCACTATAGTAAAATGTATATTACAACCCTCTCCTAAAGGGTAGTTACAGGTTAGATTCCTGTTAGTGGGACCAATAAAGAAAAAGCACTCCGAGGAGTGCTTTTTAATGAGTAAATACCTATTAAGTAATTAAATCTGCCTCACCAAATGCTGCTGCTGGCATAGTTGACCAGGTATAGTCAGTTTCGGCAGCAACTGCCGGGTCACCAACTTCGCGTGGTACAGTGTTGATTACATTGAATGTTGAAAGCTTAAATTGTGCAATCTTCGAGCAAGGAAGCGCCGATCCGCCAAATGGTGTTGCAAGAATAAAGCACTGGCCAGGCAATAATGTACTGACAGATGCTGCGTTGACCATAAAGACAATTTCCGGTGCGTGTGTTAAAGCCGCATCCTGAACAACATAGGCAGCTGAGCCTGTTTGCTTTATAATATAAGCACTTGTCGCAGTTGTTCCATCGGCGAACTTAACTCCGCCTACAGTAATATGTCCGGTTCCGCTGCCAACTGGCAAACCGAACCACTTCTTTTGAATTGGACGTCCCATAATAACTCCTTGAATAGTTACTCCCGAATTTCGGGGATCTACATTATTCATTGGGGAACAATTTCCACAATGTTAGACTATTTATCATATTTGACTTGCTAAATGGTAATAAGTAAAATACACAGACTAATGCAAGATTTGCAGAAAGAACAAAAGATGAAATTAGATGTTGCAGTAAATGAGGTTGTCTTATCCAATGTGGGCACACAGGGCGAATATAGAATTCGCAATTCTGCCAAAGCATTCAAGATTCTATCGGATGGCCTATATTCGAATAAGATTCGAGCAGTCATTCGTGAGTTGGCCTGTAACGCAGTAGATAGTCACGTAGCCGCCGGTAAGGAAAATGTCCCCTTTGAGGTTCATCTTCCGAGTATGCTCGAGCCCTGGTTTTCAGTTCGTGACTTTGGTGTTGGCTTAAGTGGTGATGCGGTAGTCAATATCTACACAACCTATTTTGAATCTACTAAGACAGATTCCAATGCCTACATTGGTGCTCTTGGATTGGGTTCAAAGTCTCCCTTCAGTTATACAGAAAATTTTACCGTAACCGCAATCAAGGACGGCAGCAAGCGTATCTATAGTGCATTTATCAACGAACAAGGTGTGCCGTCCATTGCTGAAATGAGCAGCGAAGAAACGACAGAAGGTAACGGAGTTGAGGTAAAATTTAGTGTTACCAATCGCAATGACTATAATAGTTTTCGAGTTGAAGCACAGAATGTCTTCACGTGGTTTAAGTTTCGTCCAAATGTTATCGGCGATCAGTATTTCAAACACGTTGAACAACAATATAAGGAAAAGGATGTTGTTCCGGGTGTTCACCTGAGGATTGATACTCGTGACCGTTACAATCATGAAGGATCGACTGCGGTAATGGGCAATATCGCATATCCTTTATGGAAAATGCCAGAGCCACACAAGAATCTCGGAGATGTTGCTGAGTTACTTTCTTGCGGACTGGTTATGGAGTTCGAGATTGGTGAGCTAGATTTTGCGGCTTCGAGAGAAGAGTTGAGTTATGTTCCGTCCACTCTTGCAAATATTAAGAAGAAGCTCGAGTTATTAAACGCGAACCTTGTCAAGCACCTGGCTGCGAAAGCAGATGCAATTAAATGCGAATGGTCGAGAGCACAATTTTTGTATGAAGAATCACGCAGCCGCATTTATAAGGCAGCAGTCTTAAAATATGTGGCTGATACAAAATTTGAATTGTTTGATCCGTCGGGCTATCATAATCAGAAGATTTTTCAGTTCAAGGTTGAGGACCTAACTAAGCGTGGATTATCGGTTGCAGCCTTTACCGCCTATAATGGTTCTACTAGTAGAATAAATCAGTCAAGCGCCAATTTTAATGGCTCATATCTACCTGCACTACACATTCCTGTCGAGGAGTCTGTTATAATCGTATTGAACGATTTGAAGACTGGTTGTCAGGCCCGAGCAAGACACCATTACGCAAATCACAATGGTGGTAAAAATTCTAAAGTTTACTGCGTTTCTCATAATAATTCAGATTTAGAAGTTCGTCAACTCGAATATGATAAGTTGATTGCAGAATTGCATAATCCGCCGATTATTGTAAAGGCGAGCACACTCACCGGACCAGTTCGCAAGACACCAACCGCATCAACTGGTATTCTAACAATGGAATTAAAGGCAGATTATAACCCGGCGTATGCGAGTAGTTATACCTGGCGCCCTTTTGGTGGTGTAATCGATGATAAGCAGACATATTACTATGTTGCATTGGATAAATCTTTACCCTACAATCCAGAGACAAATAAAGAATTTGATATGGGCGCACTGAAGGTCCTTATGGACCAGTGTGGTGCCAGTAACATTTCAGATATAAAAGTTTATGGTGTTAGAAAAAGCCGCATTAAGGAAATTCGTGAACTCGATAATTGGGTATGGATCGAGGAGGCACTAAAGACTGAGACTGCAAAAATTTCTGATGCCAATATAGTTTCTTTAGTTGCTGCCGAGTTGCTTGACACATATTACGAGAGAGTATATACTAATCATAATGTTGCAAAACTTGTAGGCGTAGATTCTTACTATCATAAGTTTGTGAAAGAGATTTCGGGCATCAAACGTGCCACCGGAAATGCCACTCATCTAGCCACTTTATGCGGTAAATATGGTAAGACGGTGCAGGTTGACGCGGTTAAACAGAAGATTACGGATGCGAAGACTAAGCTATACAAGCTTTATCCGTTCTTACATTTTCTAAAAAATGGCACTAGAGATGGTGTTACAGAAAAAGATGTAGTAAATTACATTAAAATGGTAGATCAACAGGAGAAAATCAATGAGTAAGGCAATCCCATACCTAATCCAGGGTAAGAATATTATTCTGGTTATCGATAGTAAGAGTCATACTATCAGCAAAGACACACACATTTCCTATGGAAAGATTGTCGATGCGCTAAAGTCCCAAGATTGGGACGCACTTCGCGACCTCGTCGAACCGAAGAAAGCAATTGTCAACTTCGGCGCTGGTAACGTAGCAATCAGTACCGATAACAAGGTCACTTGGAAAGGTCAGCCATTCCATAATGCACTTGCAAATCGTATGATCGAGATGTATCAGGATGGATTCCCGATTGATCCAATGGTTCGCTTTATGGAAAACCTGATGTTGAATCCATCGAAGCGTAGCGTAGATCAAGTCTACGGATTCTTGGAAAAGAATAAGCTTCCTATTACGGAAGATGGTCATTTCCTAGCGTTTAAGCGCGTGAAGGCAAACTACCTGGATGTTCACTCCGGCACTATCGATAACAGCGTTGGTCGAGTTGTTGAGATGGATCGCAACGGTGTTGATGATAATCCAGCATCGACCTGTTCCACCGGTCTACACTTCTGCAGTGAAAGCTATCTACACCATTTTGGTGATAGAAGCGACCCGATTATGATTTTGAAGATCAACCCGCGCGACGTCGTTAGCATTCCGGTCGATTACGACGGTGCCAAGGGTCGTTGCTGTAGGTACGAAGTGGTGGCTCAGGTTGGTAAGAATGTTGATCCGAAGGATGCATTCACTGCGGTAGTTAATGGTGATTATTCGGCGAAGGCAGCACCTGCTCCGAAGGCAGCACCTGCTCCGAAGGCAGCACCTGAAGTTAAGTCGGCATCCTGGCCTTTCCCGACCTCTAAAACAGGCGTACCGGCTCCAAAGGCAGCACCAGTTGTTGAACCTCTCTACGATCTTATCCGCGTACACGGTGGTTGGATTGAAGAATCAGATGTAACATTGGATTATGCTCGTGCTAAGGTTGCGAAGAACGCAGCTCAGAAGAAGGCTCAACTCTATATTGCCGATTCCAACGGCAACGAAGTTCAGTAAGTTAATAAAGGGGCGATCGCCCCTTTATTAAACTATGAGGGCGTTAATTTTTTCTTTGCTGCTGATTTTATCCTTAGATGTATCAGCCAGGAGTATCGACTTTCCTGCAGAAACGGGAATAACATCGGCGCAGGTAAGTCAGTTATATGATACAACGGCACTTATTGATACAAATATAGTTGATCTAGTAGCAAAGGAAGAAAAAGTCGATTCGTGTATTTCTGAATATGTGGTTAAGCGAGATAAGTCGTATGATAAAATAACCCAAAATACGCTGTATGATTTAATACACAATTTTGGAAAAATAGCTTCTAGAGTGTATGGAAAGAAACCGCAAGGTGATGATATACCTTTTGAAGAGAAAATTGAGGCACTTGCAAGAGTCCAGTGTGAAGCATATTACGCCTTGGGAGTGTTGAAATAGTTTTAAGTATGTGATTTGGAAGGATCGGATTGCGTACCTGTAGTCAATAAGTAGAGCCTCTATTAAAAATGATTCCGGAGTCATTTATGTTTCTATTAAGGATGGTGCGGCACTTTCTACTACCATAGAAATGTAACCGCGGAGGATCCGAAATACAGGACGGGGAACTTAGGTGGGGTGCCTAGGTACATACTTGGTGGGGAGTAGTGAGGTAACTTGCTATTCCCCATTTTTTTGTCTATACTAAAAGGTAATTATGAAAACTGCTGAACGAATTAAACAGATTGTCGGAATTCTTGAACGGGTACGAAATGACCCGCTTAAGAGATTTGTGGCTCAGATGGAGACCGATGAACTTCCTATCCTAAGGGAAGAACTTTTAAAGAAACTCTTTGAAGAATGCAGACGATACGATATTCGTTATCTCTATCTTGGAAAAGGTGAGATCTGTGGCTGCGAAGGTAAAAGGGCTAAAGGAGGTCTTCGAGATGGATGGCCTGCAATGTGGTCAGTGGCTGATGATTTAGGTATCAATGGTGGTTGCGGAAACAGTGATCAATACCAGACGTCAGACTACAACGCGATCCTATTCCCGCTCGAGGCATATGGCGGTTGGGATTTAAAGAAAAACGTCAAATTAACCGACGCAGAAGTTGAAGCAAAGAAGTTTGCCCGTGTTGTTACAAGGGACAGAAGCAAGGATAGATGGTGAAATATTTATTTTTGGATGATGAACGTAAGCCCGGTGATGTTACCTGGGTTCTTATCGGTGGAGTCGGATCCTGGGGTGCAACCTGGGAGGTTGTGCGCAGTTGCGCAGAAGCTAAAGACTGGGTCCTTAAAAACGGATTCCCGGATGTGATTAGTTTTGATCACGATCTTGGATTAATACATTACGCTGGTGATTACAGTGATGAAGCAACTGGTTACGATTTTGCGAAATGGTTGGTTGAGTACGATATGGATACACAGACTATGCCTGCCAATTTCAAATTTACCGTTCACAGCAAGAATCCTCAAGGTTCGGAAAACATCCGTTGTTTGTTAGAGAATTATATAAGGCATAGATAATGTATCACGTTGAATTCTTATGTCCGCCGAAAGAAGGATATGAAATTTATCTTCCTTATTTTCTTAGAGATTCTGGTATCAAGATTAAGAAAGTAAAGATATGGAAAAGAGTTGCAAAGCATACAAATGAACTTGCAGCATTTATCACAGATGAAGATGCAACATATCTGTTTTTAAAGTATCCTGAGATTAGGGATCAATTTCGACGATTCTGATAAATACCTGTAACATACTATCTTGGGACCGTATGTGGCGACTGAATGCAGGCGTCGTGGGGAAACGATTCGCTACCGTTTCCCCATTCTTTAATCGGAGTAGCTATGAGACTATTTGAATTATTTAATGATTTTCGAGGAGATAACGGACCTCCCGGTGATCCAATGAATAAGGTTCTTGCGAGACATCTTCAAAGAGCTGCATACAATCTACAGCATCGTGCAGAAAGTGATGCAGAAGACGCTGCTGGCGATGACGATTATGAAGATCAGGATGAAGAATTACGTGAACGCGCAGACGCAATGTTATCCTTGGCTGTCATTTTTGCAAATAAGGGAATGAAAGCAGGCTTGCACGCACTATATAATGAATATCTCTATGTAGCAGATTACGCCGAAGAGGTAGCAAGATATCAAATGAATATTGACCTACACGATATGTATAAAGAATCTGGATTATCGGAATCAAAACCTGCAAAGAAAATTGTGGCTAAAGCTCCGCCACCACGTAATTTTGTAGCGAAAGCGGTTACTAGAAAAAGTGGTAGTGGATCGCATAGTGATAATAAATTTACAAGAAAAGAAAAGCATAAGAATAAAGAAAAAGACGTAGAGTAAATATCCTTAACTTAGCCATAAAACGCAACTAAACCACGATTAGTTGCGTTTCTGCTTTATGCCAAGCTAAAATAGCTAAGTATCACGAGGATATCAAAATGGCAACAAAAAGACAAGTAAATTTCACAGAATGGCCAAAGCCGACATTTTCGGATGTGGTAAGAACCAATAAGAATTTCAGTGCAAATTATCGCGCTGCGATTATGTACGCACATTACGAACTTTCGGCACTCGATTTAAAGAAAGAAGTAGTGAAGTGGGTTAAGATGATCGATCCTAAGCATCGGTTCCTTGATATTATGAAGGACATCGATGAGGCTAGGTTTGCTACTATCGGAAAATATACCTATGTTCTTAATAACAAAGGTGATATACCAGAAAATATTGCTGCAGGTTTGATGCCTGCAGTCGAAAAAATTATTTCCCAGGAAGAAGCTAAAATCGAGGCAGCAAAGAAAGAAGCCGAATATCAGAAGTCAAAAATTGCTGCTACTAAGATCAATACTGATACTGGAAAAGTTGTAATTTCAATACAAGATAGGCTTAAGGAAAGAACCAGAGAGGTCGCCGGGGAGATAGAAGGATGGATTGACGATTTTTATCTTTCCAGAAAAACAGTTACTCCAAAAACTGTTGATGACTTTGTAAATCTTTTTAAGGCAAATAATTTAAAGGCTCCGCATCTGCGCATTATGCAGACAATCTTTGAAAGACGCGCTGTAGAAATTTCATCAGCAGCTGAAGGTAAAAATAAAGAGCTTGTGGAAGCATATTCAAACTTTACAAAACCAGAGCTGAAGAAGTATGACACTTTCTTCAAGAACCTGTTAAAATCGTGCGAGATGGCACAAGAGGTCGCTAAGGTTGAACGTGCCCCGAGAAAGAAGAAGCCTGTTTCCCAAGAGAAGTTGGTAGCTAAACTCAAATACAAGAAAGAAGATACTGCACTCGGCATTGTTAGTTTGAATCCTGTGCACATTATCGGATCTAAGGAAGTTTGGGTTTATAACACCAAAACACGCAAGCTCGCGCAATACAAGGCAACAGACGAGCGTGGCCTGACTGTTAAAGGCGCTAGTCTCGAGAATTTTTCCACGGATTCCGCAGAAAAAACGCTACGTAAGCCCGCAGAGGCTCTCGCAGACTTTAAGAAGGCAAGCAAAGTGAAGTTAAGAACCTTTTTAAAGGAATTAACAACACTGGATATTCCTGCTCCGGGTAAGCTTAACGAACACCATGTAATTCTTAGGATCGATAAATGACAGAAGATGATACCTTCCGTGTACTTAAAAGAATTACCTTCTATGAGATGATGAAATTATATCGTAGCGGTACAGGACCCAGATGGCCAAATAATAAGGGCAACGAATGGGAAATCTTCTTTAACAAGCACGGATGGACCTCGGAAGAATTTCGAAAAGAGTGGAAAGAATGGAATGGTGGTATTGGCACCTACTCCGAATTTGAAAAGAGTAAGAAATGAGAGTTGAACTTTGCAGAGACGGAATGTTCGGCGGCTATAATGCCTATAAATGGTTAGAAGAAAATATAGGACCTCACAATCAGGGATGGTGCACAAAATCTGAACCAAAATTTAACGGCAAGAAAAAGATTGGTGGTCGAGTATATATTGAAATCGATGACGAACAGGATGCAGTAGCATATAAATTGAAATTTAAATTATGAGATTATTCTTAGATACAGAATTCACGAACTTAGTTCCTGGTAACAAATTAATCAGTATTGCACTAGTCGACGAAGATGAAAACTTCTTCTACGCCGAACTAACGGATACCTATGAACTGAAAGATTGTTCGGACTTTGTTAAGGCTAATGTACTTCCTTTCCTTAAGGGCGGGGATTATAGAATGACCAGAATTGAATGTGCTCACAAGTTGGGAAACTGGATTGAGGACAGAAACGTAACCTGCTATATCGCCAATGATAATCCTTCTTGGGATTTACCTCATCTCGAACGCTTGTTAGAAGATGCGTTTCCTGAAAATCTCAACCTTGAAGGCGGAATCTATCCTATACACGTTTCTTCGGATGAAGAGAGGGCAATGGTTATCAAATTTAATTATGATATTCATTGCGCATTAGACGATGCAATGATAATGAAGAAGGTAACTCTAGGTTATTGATAAATAATGATATATGTATTCTGAAAATATTACAGCCGTTTGCGAATTTCACAATTGTGGTTTATCTGCGACAACATATTTTAAGTCTACAAAGAGATGGTGCTGTCAATCTAATGCGGGGAGATGTCCTGCAGTTATAAAGAATAGAGCAGAGACGTGTTTAGAAAAATACGGATCTAAGAATGTTTCTTCTGTTAAAGAAATCAACGATAAAAGGAATAATACATTTGATTTAAGATATGGAAAACATCCATTAAAATGTGATAATATTATTCAAAAAAGAAAAGATGCATTAATAGAAAAATTTGGCGTTGATAATTATGGAAAAACACAGGACCATAAAGACACACAGGCTGAGTATTATAATTTATTATCCGAAGACGTATTAAATGAGAGAGTGGATAGAATAATTCAGACAAAATTAAAATCTGGACTTATTACCGATCCCGAATTAAGACCCGAGTTTGAAAAGTATTACATAGATGTCCGACATTTATCTGATAGGAATTATAAGAAATATAAAAAGATTATAAATCCTGATAATTTTAGCCGTGGAAGAACTTCGTATCACTTAGATCATATTTTTAGTATTAAGGATGCATTTGAAAATAATGTCCCCGTAGAGGTAGTTTCCCATAGATCGAATTTAAGAATGATGAAATATGATGAGAATATAGCGAAGGGTGGTCTATCAGAAAAATCTCTGAATAGTCTTTTTGAAGATTTTTATAGGAACGAATAATATGTCATCACAAGTTACACCCAAAGTTGCATTAATAAAGCAAATCGAGTTATTACTCGGTTCGCAAATGGTTGAGATTGAACTCGATGTGGAACACTATAATCTTGCTATTACCGTCGGACTTCAGAAGTTGCGTCAGCAATCAGATGGAGCCAATTCAGAGAAAGATATTTTCTTACACATCACACGTGACCAGACTGAATATACCCTACCAGAAGAAGTGCAAGAAGTAAGACGTCTATATCGTCGTGGTGTCGGTGCATATACCAATGGCGGTATCAATTTTGACCCGGTGGATGCTGCATTTTACAATATCTATCTATTGCAACCCAATAGATCAGGTGGATTAGCAACCTGGGACTTTTATAATCAGTTCCTAGAAACAACCGAACGTGTTTTTGCAAGTCAGCTAAATTTTACTTGGGATACTAATAATAAGAAGTTAACTATTATTCGCCGTCCAACTGCCGACGAGGAGGTCTCTGTTCGTGTTTATGTAACTAAGTCAGAAGATGATTTGATTACGGATCCTTATACAGGCCCCTGGTTGCGTTCCTATGCTCTTGCATATTCAAAATATATGCTTGGTGAAGCAAGAGATAAATTCCCAGGAGGATTTCCAGGACCATCTGGAAATGTCACACTCAACGGTGCTACATTAAAACAAGAAGCACAGGCTGAAATGGAAAAACTAGAAAAACAATTACTAGACTTGGTTACATCATCGGATGGATATAGCTTCGTCATCGGATAAAAATAACTAACAAAAAAATTACTAACCCCTAAGCGTGTCGGCTAACTACTAGACAAACTTAGGGGTTCTTTATGATTTTTGGATTGATTGGTTTTATTAACAGTGGTAAAGGAACAGTTGCATCAACTCTAGTTAATGAATGTAACTTCAGGCAGGATAGTTTTGCTTCTAGTTTAAAAGATGTGTGTGCAATTGCATTCGATTGGCCCCGATATATGCTCGAAGGCGATACAAAAGAATCAAGAGAATGGAGAGAAATTCCAGATCAGTGGTGGTCTGAAAAATTAGGTATTCCAAATTTTAATCCGAGATTAGCATTGCAATTAGTTGGCACTAATGCTCTTCGTAATCACTTCAATGAAGATATCTGGTTTTTGACACTAGAAAATAGAATTAGAAAAAATCCAGATCACCGCGTAGTCATTAGCGACGTTCGTTTTCCGAATGAAATTAAGTGGGTTCAGGATCAGGGCGGCATCCTAATTAGAATTTCACGTGGTCCTGAACCAGTTTGGTACGAAACAGCTCTTATGGCGAATAAGGGAAATTCTATTGCTAACAAGATTATGACAGAAACATACTCAGCGACACATAATAGTGAGTGGGCCTGGGTGGGTGCTAAAGTCGACTATCAGATCGATAATAATGGCACAATAGAAGATTTAAAGGAACAGACACTTACTGTAAAGAATTCAGTTTTTAGATAAATAGTTTACTGATTACTTAAAGGTAGAGATAGAAATTTTATTTACCCAACATTTAACGTCCTTGTAGATAAATACTCATAACAAGAATCATAATTCTTCAAAGGAGTTAAATTACAATGGCTACATTAGTATCACCTGGCGTAAGTATTTCAGTCATTGATCAATCGATCAATGTTGGTGCTGGTCCAGGAACCGTACCCTTAATTTTCATCGCAACACAACAAGATAAGACCGATCCTACTGGCCAGGCTACAATTGCTCCAGGAACAACCCAGGCAACTGCCGGCCAAGTTTGGTCGATTACTTCACAACGTGATCTATTGGCGACTTTTGGTGATCCGACTTTCTACTCTGTTAGCGGAACGTCAATTAACGGTTATCCATTAAATGAATACGGATTGTTAGCAGCCTATTCATACCTTGGTCTTTCAAATCTTGTCAGGGTGGTTCGTGCTGATATAAACACCACACAATTGGAACCAACTCCGATTGCACCAACAAGCCCTGCAGCAATCGGAACATACTGGCTCGACGAGTCTGCTCTTCCAAATGGTTCTGCATATGGGTTATTTGTGCGTCAGGGAACATTCCCTAACGAAATCTGGGTTCAGGTAACTCCGACATTTATCTACAATTTTCCGGCAGGGTCTGGTTCTACAAATACTCCGCCGGCTGGTGCTGGAGTTGTCGGTAATACAGCAATTGTATTCCAGACAGATAGCGGAATACTTTCTTATTGGGTAAATGATGTTTCTGGTGGATGGATACAACTCGGTGCTAATCCATCGATTACTGACGCTACTGTGGTAGTCCAATCTGTTTGGCCAGATCTTACTAATGTATCGACAACACAACGTTACTGGATTAAGACTTCTTCCCCGGCACAAGGTGCAAATATTGTATTGCGTAAAATGGATGCAACAACATCTTCTTTCCTTCAAATTGAAGATCCTATCCTTGCAAGTGACGCTGCCGCCGACACCTATTACAGTACAAATTCACTTGGTTCAACTGGACAGATTTATATCGAACCTGTAGCTTCGGGCGGCGGTTCGGCAACAATCAATTCTTTTGAATTTAGAATTTCGACCGGCGCAACAAACTCTTGGGTTCCTTTGGCAGTCATTGTTGGTTCTACTACAGCACCAACACAAGGCCCTGCAAACGGACAACTATGGTTTAACTCTTTGCTTGGACTAGATAGTAATGGTAATTCAACTATCGACATACTCGTGAACGATGGCCAGGATCATTGGCTGAATATCAACCTTCCGGGATTTGGACTTCCGGGTGCTACAGGTAATCCAACGCTGTATCCACAATCGCAAGACCCACGTAGCAATGTACCTGTACCGACATTGGTTCAGGGTGATATTTGGGTGCAGACTGATGCACTTCCATATCCGGTAATTAATCGCTGGAGCGGAAGCACTTGGGTATTGGTAAACAACGCCGATCAAACAACACCAAATGGTATTATCTTTGATGACGCGCGTCCAAATCCTCTTTACAAATTGGGAAGTAACACTGTCGGTTCTGGTGCAAATAATGGCGGTGGTAATAACCCTGACCTAGATCCAGATGCACCACAGGCAGCATTGTACCCAAAGGGATTTTTACTATGGAATACTCGCTTCTCGTCGGATAATGTCAAGGTATGGCAATCACCTTATGTTTACAACGGAGTAACCGCCTCTCCGGATAATACAAACAATGGCTCAACTGGACGTTGGTTAAACAAGTCTGGAAATAATGCAGATGGTATTCCTTATATGGGATCAGATGCTCAGCAAATTATTATCGTACAGGCAATTCAGTCTCAAATTGTTTCTAATCAGGCAATTCGAGCAGATGATTTGTATTTTAATTTAATTGCAGCACCGGGTTTTGTCGAAGCTATCAATGATATGTTAGCATTAAATGATGACCGTGCAGATACGTCATTTGTTTTAGGTGATACTCCGTTCACTCTAAGTTCCACAGGAACTGCTCTTCAGAACTGGGCAACAAACACATCCGGTGCCCTAGGCGACGGATCTGACGGATTAGTATCGGCAAGTAAATACTTTGGTGTATGGTATCCAAGTGGATTAAGTACAAATACCGATGGTACAGATGTAGTTGTACCTCCAACACATATGGCATTATCAACTATTGCTTATAATGACCAGGTTTCGTATCCTTGGTTTGCTCCAGCAGGATTACAACGAGGTGTTGTGAATAATGCAGCCGACGTCGGTTATGTAAATTCTTCGGGACAATTTATTAGTACACGGCTTAACCAAGGCCAGCGAGATATACTTTATACAAATGGTATTAATCCGATCCGTGTTATGCCAGCTGGCGGCATTGTAGTTTTTGGACAAAAAACACGTCAATCTTACGCAAGTGCAACAGATCGTATCAACGTAGTTCGTCTAGAAAACTACTTGCGCTACCAGTTTAACCAGCTTGCACAACCGTTCTTATTTGAACCAAACGATGCCACAACACAGAATGCTGTGCTTGATTCGTTTAATAGATTCTTATCGGAACTTATTACTCTAAGAGCGCTTTATGACTTTTTGGTGGTATGCGATTCTTCTAATAATACTCCTGCTCGAATTGACGCCAACGAACTCTGGATCGACGTCGCAATTCAACCGGTGAAGGCAATTGAATTTATTTATATTCCGATCAGAATTGTCAATACTGGTGCGAGCTTAACAAGTTCGACATCAACCTGATTTACAATAATCAGTAATTAAAATACCTGCTATGCAGGTATTTTTTTGACTATAAATAATCTATGCCACTATATTCCTTGCAATCTTACATTAAATATCTACCTAGTCAGGAGCGTATTGATTGCTGCACCGCCAGCGCGACTCTTACGGCCGCAGAAATAATATGTAATATAGAAAATAAACCCATGGTGTTCTCTCGTCTCTATACCTATTATATGACTAGAAAATTACAAGGTAGACAAGGACTGAGGGGCGCTGATTTAGAAACTACACTTAAATCACTATCGGTATATGGTGCTGCTTCCGAGAATCTCTGGCCATTTTCATATATCAGAGTAGATATAGAACCACCAGTTTCGGTGATAGAAGATGCCGTGCATTTCAAAGTAGAATCTTATGAAAGAATTATACATTCAGATTTCAAGAATGCATTAGATAAAAAAATTCCTGTTATTTTTGGTATGTTTACTGGCAGAAAATTCTGGAAACTAGATAGTAAATTAGAAACACAAGATTATGAGCCAATAAATGAAACAACAAATCGTCTGTACAAAGGTCACGCTGTAACTTGCATTGGATATGATGATTCTATAAATGGGGGCTCTTGGATTATTGCAAATTCATCAGGTCCAAAATGGGGAGATCGAGGCTACGGTGCTATTCCATATGCCTGCAATGCAGATATAGCAGAAGCATTCATAATAACAAGATTTGTAGGAATAACCGCTGGTTTAAAAATTTCTTCGAATTGATAAATAGTATTAGCTTACAAAGCAGGAGAATTATATGGCAACAAGTACACTATCGAAGTTTGGAGTTCCGTTGAACGGTTCGGCTTTGGGTATTCTACAACCAAAGCAGAAGTATCGTTTTAGAGCTACTTTCCAGAATTTCGGTGAAAACAACGGGCTTCGCGAAATGACGGCAAACGTAATGACTTGCACTCGTCCTAAGTTTACCTTTGAAGATATCAAGTTAGATTCTTACAATTCGGTTGCTTGGATTGCAGGCAAGCACTCGTTTGAAACAATCGAACTTAAGTTGCGTGACGATATTACTAACTCAGTAATTTCATCTGTTGGTGCTCAAATCCAGAAGCAAATGAACTTCTACGAACAAACAAGTGCAACCGCTGGTATCAATTACAAGTTCACAATGACAATTGATTCATTGGATGGTACTGATGCAGATGCACTCGAATCGTGGAATCTCGAGGGCTGCTGGATTACTGGTGCACAATATGACGAAGGTGATTATTCGAGCGGTGATGTAATGACAGTTACTTTAACACTTCGTTACGATAACGCAACCAATGTCGCAGGTCCGAATACAAACCAAGGAACAACTGTTGGTGGAGATCCGTTCCCAGATATCGCATCACCAACTGGTGGTACTACATTCGCTTAATAGTGAATTTTTGGAGATGGCATAATGCCTAGTTTTTCCAGTTTGTTTACCGGGTTATCAGGCGCGGGCTTTTACTATGAGAAGAGCTCGCATAATGCCACCTATAATTTTAATCAAGAATCGAACGCGATGTATCGGAATATGCCGA
>Ga0116226_10002559_pt1 | contig 15904 bp, 11 predicted proteins | sample S1TSphfallax_FD_89692 | JGI IMG/M metagenome (GOLD analysis project Ga0116226, IMG submission 89692) | Host-associated microbial communities from peat moss isolated from Minnesota, USA - S1T2_Fa - Sphagnum fallax MG | ecosystem: Host-associated > Plants > Peat moss > Unclassified | place: USA...
TCACACATATCAATTCCGGCCACGCCTTTATTGAGGCGATCCTGGATCAGGCGCCGCCAAACCTGACCCTAAAGCGGCTGATGCTGGGCGGCGAACCCTTCTCGCTCGGCCTGATGCAGCGCTTAAGGCAGGCCCTGCCCGGCGTCGCCGTCATCAACATGTACGGCCCCACCGAAACCTGCATCGACGCCACCAGCTATACGGTGACGGGGGATGAGACGACGGCGACCCTGCCTATCGGCCGCCCCTTGCCCGGCTATCTGACTTATATCCTCGACCCGCGCCAAAGGCCGGTCGGGCCGGGGCAGATCGGGGAGCTGTATATCGGCGGGCCGACCCTGGCGCGCGGCTATCTGAACCGACCGGACCTGACGGCGGAACGGTTCATACCCAATCCCTTCGGCGCACCGGGCGAGCGGCTCTATCGCACCGGCGATCTGGCGCGCTGGGGCCAGGACGGCTTGATCGAGTTCATCGGCCGCATTGATACGCAGGTGAAGATCCGGGGTTTCCGGATCGAGCTGGGCGAGATCGAGGCGACTCTGGCCAGCCATCCAGATCTCGCCTCGGTCGCTGTCGTGGCCCGGCCGCACCAGGGACGCACCCGGCTGGTCGCCTATCTGGTCGCCGCCCGCGATGCATCCGAGCGCCCGGCTATCGACGCCCTGCGCCGCCATCTCGCCCAAACCCTGCCCGATCACATGATCCCCCAGGCCTATGTCTGGCTGGACGCCCTGCCCGTCACCCGCAACGCCAAACTCGACCTGCGCGCCCTGCCGGAGCCGGAGGCCGCAGACGCGGTCGCGGCGGACTACGCGCCCCCCCGCAATGCGCGCGAGGCGGCGCTGGCCGAGGTGTGGGCTGAGGTGCTGGGCCTGGCGCGGGTGGGCATAGACGACAACTTCTTCGACATAGGCGGCCATTCCCTGATCGCGCTCCGCCTGACAGCCCTGGTCGAAGCGCGGCTGGGCGTCAAGACGCCGGTCTCCGCCGTCTTCCAGCACCAGACCGTGCGCGCCTTCGCCGAGGCCCTGCAGGATGATCAAACACCTCAGAGCAGCCCGCTGGTTCGACTTCAAGCCGGCCAAGGCGAGACGCCGCTCTTCTGCATCCACCCTGTGGGCGGCGGCGCCATGGGCTATCTGCCCCTGGCCCGCGCGCTTGGCCCCACCCTGCCCGTCTATGGGCTCCAGGCCCTCGACCAACCCTTTGCGGGCTCGATCCAGGACATGGCGGCGCGCTATATTGAGGCGATCCGCAGCGTTCAGACGCGCGGCCCCTATCGCCTGCTGGGCCATTCCTTCGGCGGCCTGGTCGCCTTCGAGATGACACGCCAATTGGAAGCGGCAGACGAGGCGGTGAGCCTTCTGATTCTGCTCGACACCTCTATCCCCGATGCGGCGAACCCGGCCGGCCCGAGCGCCGCCGCCGCAGAGGCCCTGCTCGCCGCCGAAGCGCTGGGGGCCGGTTTATCGGATGAGCCGCAGGCGACCGCGAACGAACATCTCGCCGCCCTGGTCCGTCACAATATCCACCTCGCCGCCGGCTATGCGCCTGATCTGGTCCGAGCCCCCCTGGCCTATATCAAGGCGCTGGCCGACGGGCGCGAGGATGGGCGGGACTCCTTCTGGCGCGCGCGCTCCGCCCAGGCTCTGCCGACCGTGGACCACGTCGGCGGACATTTCCAGATGCTCTCAGCCGATAGCGCCGAAGCTCTCGCCGCCTTGATCCGCCACAGGCTCCAACAGGATTAGGTCGCCCTAGACCCCGCGCCAATATCCAGCGCCGAAGCGGGGTCGGCGGCGATGGCCGGATATTCGGCGCGCATCAGAGCGCGCCATACCCCCGGCATGGCGTCATAGGAAAATTCCTTCCGCCCCCAGGCGCGTGAGAAGTAGGCGCCCGGCGCGTCGCCCATCTGGAGCCAGGGCGGCCAGGTGTTCAGGTCGTTGAAGATCATGGTGGAGGGCGGATTGGGTATGCGCGGATCGGCCACGTCTTTGGCCAGCCCCACAAAGGTCGATAGATCATTGACGCGAATGCGCGCCGCCCCGCCCTCATGGCTGTAGGCCAGATGATCGCCCAAAACCGAGATGGTCTCACCGTCGATCCAGGCGGGTCCCGTGTCGACGTGGTTCTCTAGCGTCGCCAGCGGCCCGCTATCGGGCGTCGGAGGACCTGAGCGGCCATAGGTCATGGTCTGCGGCGTCGGCGGAAAATAGCGGACGTCGACCGTCTTTCCGGTGATCGGGTTCTTGACCGTCTTGAGCAAGGCGCCGGTATCGAGATCGGTATAGAAGGTCGTCGTCGCCGCTGTCACGGCATAGCCGTTCGCCAGGTCATGGGTTCTGAACACGGTCCCCAGGTGCATGGTCCAGAGCGGGCGCAGCACATTATCGACCGCCGCATAGCGCACGCCCCTAAGCCAACTGAAGGTCAGGGAAGAGTCCATGGAATAGGCCAGCTTGCGATGGACGGATTGGGCGTCGCCCACGGGCCTTGCAGGCTGATCAATCGGCGAGGGCGATAGCAACGGCTCCGCCCGCCCCTCGGACAACGGCGACAGCGCGGCCGCTGTGGAGGCGACACCTAGCCGAAGAAGAGCGCGACGATCCGTCGGCGGGGTGATCATGGCCTTGGTCTCCAGCGTCAGGGGCGAAACAGCCGCGTTTTCGCGTCCCTGTCTAGGCCTGTCTTCAGCTCCGCTTCGGCCGGACGGACAGGGAAAGACGCGAGCCCTCCTGCCCGCCGAAATATAGAGTATTGCGAGAGCGATAGGGGACTGGGTCCCAGAAGAACATGTCGAACCCCTCCCCCGCCGCCGTGCTGATCAGTTCAGGGCGCGAGGCGATTTCAAGCTCCAGCCTGTGGCCGGGCTTAAACAGGTTGGCGATTGGGTTGAGGCTGAAGCTCAACTGCGTGGGCTGACCAGGGATCAATTGCTTCGCGGCGGCGCTGGAATGGTCATGCACGATCTCGGTCGGATTGGACCTAGCCTGGTCAATCGTGCGGTGCGAGGCCAGGAGCCAGCCCCAGGAGAGTTTGGTGCGCGTCCCATCCGGCGCGATATCGCTCAGCCGGGCGATAACATAGGTGTCCAGCGCCGTGGCCGATAAGGTCAGGTCGAGGCGGACGGGGCCGACGATTTCGCTTTCGGCTTCGAACAGGGCAGTGGAAAACCGCAGGACCTGCGCCTCCAGATCGTCCACCTGGGCGACGTAATAGCTGGTTGAGGGAATGGCGAGATAGGACTGAGCGGCAGTTTCGGGTGGCGCTGTCGCTAGGGCCTGCGGCTCGCGGGCGGTTCCGGCGCCCTTGGCCAGGTAGAGCGTCATGGGCTCTGCGTCAGGGATTGGCCAGTCTTGGGCGCTCTCCCACCGATCCGCGCCGCGCAGCCAATAGCGCACGGGCGGCAGGGCGGCATACCCGTTGTCGATCCCCTTCAGCCGCCAGTCATACCAGGCCTTCAGCTCATGCTGATAGTTGGACCAAGGGAAGATGTATTCCGGCGGCCCGATGAACATGCACTTCTCGGCCTTGACCTTATGCCAAAGCTCAAAGGCGCCGAAGAAGTGCAGGTCCTGGGCGCCAAAGTCGGTCGCGATGCAGATCGGTACGTCGATCTTGTCGATATTGGGATAGGCGGATCGCTTGGCCCAATAATCGCCGTCGTCAAACGTGCGGTCGAACATGCGGTCGATATAGCCGCGCACAGCCGCCTTGGGCGGTGGCTGAGACTTCAGAAAGCCCCGGATTTCCTTCTGCGTCTTGGCCGGATCGCTCATCTCCTTCTCAAAACTTGGCGTGTTGAGCACATGGCTGAGCAGGTGCCGGATGACCGATGGCACCTTGGGCGGCGTAACCTTTTCGAAGGCGGCGAACAGTTCGATAATGCCGCTGAAGGCCGCGCCGCCCTTGTAGAAGCCATGGCGGTAGCCGTCGGTCATGCCTTTGTAGGGGAAGATAGCGGTCAGGCTCGGCGGCCGCGTTCCGGCCACCAGAAGCTGGGAAATGGCGAAATAGGACATGCCGGTCATGCCCACCTTGCCATCGCACCAGGCCTGCCCGGCCGCCCATTCTATGGTGTTGTGGCAGTCCATCACCTCGCCGGCCGACATGAATTCGTCCGGCGTTTCGCCGCCAGACAGGCCTGTACCGCGCGGCTGGACGCGCAGGACGGCATAGCCGCTCTTGATCACCAGGGGATGGACGCCGGACTCGTCAATGAACGGGCCGCCGCCCAGCCGTTCCGTATCCTTGATATAAACGGCCCACGAGACAAGCACGGGAACAGGCCCAAGCTCGGCCGGACGGAACAGATCAGCGACCAGCTCGACCCCATCGGGCATGGGAATACGGATATTCTCGTCGAAAAGTATGCCCTTGGCTTGGGGCGCAGCGGTCGGCTTAGGCGACCAACCCGCCAGTTGCGTGCCCCTGGGGGTCAATTTCGGTTCAATCACCATGGGACGCGTCGACAGGGCGGAGCCCTTTACACCAGTCGCCACCTAGACCTCCCACGTCCGACCGGTTGTTCCGGCTCATCTTTAGATTATGGCGAAATAAGAAATGACCGTCCAGTCATTATATATTTTGCACGACAAGATGTGTAAGCCCCACTAAGCCTGATCCGAGCGGAGCGAGGGCTTTCACAGAAGGCGGCGCAATGACGGATGCGAGCTTTGCTTGGGAAGATATCGTTCTCGGCGCCACCGAAGACTCCGGTTTTTACCGACTGGAAACGGCGGAACTGATAGCTTTCGCCGCGCAGTACGATCCGCGCCCCGTGCATTTAGACCCGGCGGAGGCTAAGGCCACAAGCTATGGCGGCCTGATCGCTGCGGGCGGACACATGCTGGCCATCCGCCAGCGCCTGTTGGCTGACTTCGCCTGGAAGACAGCGGTGATCGTCTCTATCGGTCATGACGAGGTTCGATTTGTCGGCCCGCTGCGAGGCGGCTCGACCTGTCAGGTCAGGATCGAGTGGCTGGACAAGCGCGCGACCTCGAAGCCGGACCGGGGCGTCGCCACCGTCGGGATCACACTTTTGGCCGACGGGGCCCCCGTTATGACGATGAAAGACATCATCTTGATGAAGCGGCGCACTGCGCCCATATCGGAAGATAAGGCGGAGGCCTGACGGGCGGGAACCCACATTCGCGGACAGCGTTTTCCGTTTCTGATCAACGACCTGTTGGCTTTATTTTATCAGCTAGGCGAAAACCCTGACGCCTAGATTTTCACGCCAGGCGCCCAACAGAGTCGTTGCGTCGCCGGTTCCGAAGACGTGGCGGTCAGGCCGCACCAGCACGGCTTCGGCCCCTTGGTCGTCTAGCCAGGCCTGAAGCGCCGCCGTGAACGGGGACAGGGCCGGGTCGTCCAGCTCCAGCCGCCGCAGCGTGGGATCATCGTCGGCGGGCAGGCGGCGTCCGATCAGGACGGCGCCGAGACCCAGCGCCTCATCCAGCTTTCGCGCACCATTTAAGGCCTGGGGGAAAAGAGCGCCGGCGGCCGGCGTCTTTGTCAACAGGCCGTCCTTGAGGTCCGGGTAGCGGATAGAGATGTTCTGCACCCCTGCGGCCCGCTGGGCGAGCATGCCGGCGTTTCGCGCGGCGGCGGCCTCTTCATCCAGGATGCAGACGGTTCGGCCCATGGCGATGGCCGTTTCGATAATAGCCCGCACATGGGGCTCGCGCTCGGACTGATAGCTGTCCAATATCGCCTCATCGGCCTCGCCCTTGACGACGAGGGCCAGCTTCCAGGCCAGATTGCAGGCGTCGCGCAAGCCAGAGCACATGCCCTGCCCTGCAAAGGGCGGCATCTGGTGCGCGGCATCGCCGGCCAGGAGCACGCGCCCCTTGCGCCAGGTGTGCGCCACCAGGGCGTGAAACCGGTAGACCGCCTTCCGCTCTACCTGCACCTTATCTGCGCAACCCCAGGGGGCAAGAAGCGCCTGAATCGCCTTATCTTCCAGCAAGTCAGCCGGGGCCTCGCCAGGCTTAATCATAAATTCCCAGCGGAAGCGCGGCGTAGCCATGGCCATGTAGGTGACGGGGCGCTTCGGATCGCAAATCTGGCGCATGGTGACGGGCAGGACGCCCGGCTCCTCACAGATCGTATCCAGCACCAGCCAGGGCTCGTCGAAGCCGAAGTCGAACAGGGCGACGCCTGCCGCCTCGCGTACCGGGCTGCGCGCGCCGTCGCAGCCGACCAGATAGCGCGCGCGGATTTGCGAAAGTCCGGTCGATCCCTGCACTTTGGCCGTCACGCCGTCGCCATCCTGGATCATCGACACGAAGCTGACGCCGCGCCGAACATCTACGCCCAGCGCCGCAATCTGCGCCTGCAAGACGGCCTCAACAGCGGGCTGATGCAAGGCGTAGCTTTCGGCCCAGCCGGACTCAGGTCGGTTCTCCTCCAGCTCGAAGTCGAGCAAAACCTCGCCGTCCGCCGTGATGAACTGATAGCGGTCCGGCACGCGGCAATGACTGCGGATCTCCTCCGCCACGCCCAGCATCTGGAAGATGCGCATGATCTCGTGATCGAACACCGCCGCCCTGGGCAGCGGGTGGATCGCCGCCTCCCTATCAATGGCGATGACCGATAGGCCTTGCAGCTTAGCCAAGCCCGCCAACACATCGCCGACGGGACCCAGGCCGACAACCAGCAGGTCGCAGTCAAAGCCGCTCATCCGACGGCCTCCGGAGGGCCGGGCAAGGGCGGCATGGGCATACCCCACTGCACCCCCATAAGCTCAGGTATGGACGCGATCCCGCCGCCATCGGCCGCGACGAACTGATCGCCGTCGGTCCAATGTTCAATCTCATTGCCGAACGGATCATGCCAATAGTCGAAGACCTGGCTGCCCAGGATATGGCGCCCCACGCCCCACTGGTGGCTGTAGCCCTTGGCTTCCAGCAGGTCATGACCGGCCATCAGATCGTCAAGATCAAGCACCTCAAAGGCAGCGTGCATGAAGCCGGCCGGCGCGCCGCCCCGTTCCAGCAGGAACAAGGTGTGGTGGTCGCAGGGCTGATCGCCTCGGTCACAGCGCATGAAGGCGCCGATGGCCACATCAGGCGCAGGCTGGATTTCGTCGGAGGTCACCAGCCCGAACCGTTCCTTGTACCAGGCTTCCGACCGTCGAAAATTTGTGACGCCCAGCACCACATGGCCCAAACGCTGAACGTGGGACGGACGGGCCGGCACGCGTCGGGGTTTGGACTGACGGGGATAAAGACCGTCCTGATTCCAGGGCTCACCCGACGGCGCGGGGATGGGCGCCGCTAGGGTCTGGCCCGCCACGGCTTCGACCACAAACCCGTCCGGGTCGATCAACCGCACGACCTGACCGCCGCCAGGGCCATCGAAAGGCTCGACCTTAACGCCGTCATGGGCCGCCAGCGCCTCTAGCGCTGCAAGATCGTTCAGGCGCACGCCGAAGCCGGCGAAGCCGGACGGCCCCAGCTCCGTCATATGCACAAAAGGCTCAGGCCCGTGCCCGCGAAACGCCAGAAGATTAGCAGAAGTTTCCAACGGGATCATGCCGAAGTCGAGCAGAAAGGCGCGCATGGCATCAAGATCAGGTGCACGAAAACGCACATAGGCGACATCATAGGCCGTGGTCACGCTCATAACAGCACCTCAGGAGACAGGACTTCATAGGCGGCCGCTCGGGCCAGATTTTCAGCGTCCTCAACGCCCAACGCCCTCAGCAAGGCCGCGCCGGTCGTTGCGCCCAAAGCCATGGGCGAGGTCGCCGTGCCGGAGGTGAGGAGGTGGCGAGTTGCGACATTGATCATGCCCAGCACCACGATCACCCCGACTTCCAGATCAATCCCGCGCATACGACCCGTCTCCAGACCGTCTTTCAGGTCGATAGACAGGCCCCGGTTGAGCGGCGACTGGGCGATGGTCTTGCGCTCAGACAGACTGTTGATCGCCGAAAGCCGTTCCGGATGATTGAGGGCGTAGCGCAGCATGACGCACAGGGCGCGCACCACCCTTTCGCCCGGATCGGCGATCTCCCGATTGGCGGTGAGGATATGAAATTCGCAATCGCCTTGGATCAGCTCGAATATGGCGCCGGCTAGGTCCGCTTTATCCTCGAAGTGATTATAGAAACTGCCCTTGGCCACGTCTGCGGCCATGACGATATCGTCAATCGAGACGCCATCGACGGATCGCCCGGCGAAGAGCTGCTCGCCGGCGGACATGATTGCGGTGCGTGTCTGCTGTCGCCGCCGCGCCTGTCTCGGCAGCGGCCGAGTCGTGCTTACGGCCATTTCCTCACCCTTGTTATTATGACTATTTAGTCACTCATGCGCAGGGCGGTCAAGCGGGTGTAAGAGCCCCTCCGTTGGGCAGACGTCTTGGCGCATCAGACTCTGGCTCAGGCCGCCAGTTCGGCCTCGATCAGGCGCGCCAGGGTGCGCCGGGCCTGGGCGGCGCCCGCGTCGGTCTTGAACATGACCGGCGACAGGGTCGAGACATCGACCGCCTCCAGACGCGACTGGATCGCCGCGATCATCGGCTCATCCTCGTTCATGAAGGTCTGCTCAATGCCCATCCGGGTCATGGCCGAGATCTGCTCATTTTCGATGTCGCGATTGCGTCCGGCCAACCAGAAGTAATGGGTCTTGGTCGAAGACGCCGGGGTGAGGAAGTGGGTGGTCGGCATCCGCAGATAAGGATCGGCCAGATCGCCGCCGACTTGGGTGACGACCAGATCCAGCACGAGGTTGGAGGGCGCCGTCCAGCGCATGGGCGAACGCATGTGGATGGCGTTGGGTCCATCCGGCCACAGCATCCGCACCACCATGGACGGCGCCGCGTTTGGCGAGTCGTAGGTTGAATAGACGACGCCGTTTTCCAGGCGCGCGTCATAGGCCGTCCCGCCGCCACCGCCGGGCTGGGCGAGCAGCGGGTGCATAAAATCGACATGGGTGAGGTCGAGCAGGTTGTCGATCATGAGCTGGTAGTTGCCGGAGACGCTCAGCATGCCCTTGACCCAGGCCATACCCGGCTGCTCCAGCTCAGGCGCGATGGGCATTGCGTCCAAATCCGCCGGCTTGTCGCCCATCCAGATCCAATGGAGGCCATAGCGCTGAACCAGGGGATAGCTGCGAACGTGCGCGCCGCGCGGGATGTCGCCATGGGGATTATGTACACAGGCGCCGTCCGGGCCGAACCGTAGACCGTGATAGAGGCAGGCGATAGCCTCGCCCTGCACCTTGCCCAGATGCAAGGGTGCGTATTTGTGCGGGCAGGTGTCGCCGAGAGCCACCGTCTCGCCCGCCTCGGTGCGGTAGATCACTACAGGCTGGTCCAGAAACGTCCGCCCCAGCGGCTTATCGCCCACCTCATCCTGCCAGGCCGCCGCGTACCAGGCGTTGCGCAGATAGTTCGTCCCCATGGTCCAGCCTCTTTGTGCTTGATGTTTGACGGACTATAGCGCCCCGCCGCCTTGTGCAGAGGCGCAGACTGGTCCCATTATTAAAGGGTACATCCCTTGTATGGAGGGTCCGCATGAGCTCATCGCGTCGCCTTTCGTCGGAGCAGCGCGCCGAAATTCAGGCGAGCGCAGAGAGCGTTCGGGCCCTGGCGCAGCGCTTGGGGATCAATCCTAAATCGGTCCAGCGCTGGCGGCGGCGCGACTCCACATTGGCGCGGTCGCCGGGGCGACGCGCCGCCGGCTCATCTGTTCTGTCGCCGGAAGAAGACTCAATCATCGTCGCGTTCAGACAGACGACCCGGCTGGCGCTGGATGACTGTCTCTACGCCCTGCAGCCCACCATTCCACACCTGCGCCGCTCGACGCTGCACCGCTGTCTGCAACGTCATGGCCTGTCCAGCCTTAGTTCCAGCGCCTTTCCCGCTGGCTTTCGCGCCGGTCGGGGCGGGGCGGCGGGCCTCGGCCAGGTGGCCATGGTTATTAGCCCTGCCCACACTGAAGAGGGCATGTTCTACCTGTTCGGGGCGACGGATCGGCTCACCCGTTTCGCATACGCCCGACTTTACGCCGACAATCAGGCTAAGGACGCGGCGGCTTTTTTATCGGCGCTCGCCGCCGCCCTGCCCTATCGTCTCAATGCAATCCTGACAGACGACAGCCCCGCCTTCGCCGGCGCGTCCGACGCCGGTCAAAGCCCGCTGCATCCCTTCGCCGCCGCCTGTGGCGCATCAAACATCACGCATATCGTCACGCCGCGCGGCCTTTCTGCGAACCCGCGCAAGCTCATTCATCGCTTCAAGTACCGCAGCCGGCGGGAGCTGCAAGACAAACTGACGGACTTCCTCACCGCCGTGAATTATGGCCAGCGGCTCAAGACCCTGGGCGGGGTAACGCCGTTTGATAAGATCAACCGGCTTTGGCGCGAAGACCCAACGCTGTTCAGCCGCCCCCCCAGCCGTATGGAGCCGAGAGACTTTGAAGGGCGGAACGTTTAGGCGACGCTTGACAGACGGCGTAGGGCCTGATTGCCATGCGCACCCGTATGGAGGCGCCTCAGGACTCGCGTAGAGCTAAGCCATGGGGCCTGGAGGCGTTTATGCTGTCGCGAACCGTCAAGATCATTGAGCGCCGGCTCGAAACGCAGAGCATAGTCGCTTTGACGCTGGCCGATCCCAGCGGGGCGCCCCTGCCCGCCTTTGAGGCCGGCGCGCATATTGATATCGAGGTCAAACCCGGACTGGTGCGGCAATATTCGCTTTGCCGACCCATGACCGCCCAAGGCGCCTACACCCTCGCTATTCTCAAGGACCCTGCTTCGCGCGGGGGTTCGTCGGCCGCCCATGACTTGGCGCAGGGCGATCTGGTTCGCATCAGCGAACCGCGCAACGCTTTTCCCCTCGCCGCCGACGCGCCCTTGTCAATCTTCTTCGCCGGCGGCATCGGCGTTACGCCCCTGCTGTGCATGGCCGAAACCCTGCATGCCGCAGGCGCCGCCTTCCAGATGCACTATTGCGCCCGCAGCGCCGATCAGGCCGCCTTCGCCGCCCACCTGACCGAAGGGCCTTACGCCGATCAGGTACACCTGCATTTTGATGACGGTCCGGCTGAGCAGCGTCTGGACCTCAAGGCCGTGCTGGCGGGGCTTGAGCCCTCGGCGCATCTTTATGTCTGCGGGCCGCCCGGCTTCATGGGATGGGTGATCGATACAGCCGAAAGCGCCGGCTGGCCGTCCACCCAGGTTCACCGGGAATACTTCAAGGCGGAAGCGCCGACGGACGCAGCAGGCGACGGCGCCTTCACCGTCAAGCTCGCATCCACAGGCCGTCTTATAGGAGTGCCCGCCGACCAGTCCCTCGTCGCCGCGCTCCATGCCGCCGGCATTGACATTCCAGTCTCATGCGAAGCCGGCGTTTGCGGCACATGCCTGATCGGCGTGATCGAGGGCGAGCCAGACCATCGCGACCTCTATCTTACCGGGTCGGAAAAAGCCGCCGGCGACCAGATACTGCCCTGCTGCTCCCGCGCCAAGTCCGCCCTACTCGTTCTTGCGCTCTAAAAAATGAAACAGAACTCATTTTTTTCTTGTGGCGGGAGCTGAGCTGTGACAGCTTAGACAGAACAAGGCGTGCGAAAGCAAAATGACACGCTAATGATATAGACCGAGGGAGGTCAAATGTATCTGGCGACCAATGCTGTGGTATCGCGCTCAGATGCGCGAAGCCTGAATCTTGATCTCTATCATCCTGATAAAGACGCTCTAGGCGCTGCTATTATTCTTATTCATGGTGGCGGATGGATGTTCGGCGACCGCAAGGAGATGGCCGAATACGCCAGGGAGCTTGCAGGCTTCGGATTTACAGCTATCGCCGCTGAGTATCGGCTGTTGGGCGAAGCGGCGTGGCCGGCCCAGATCGTCGATATCAGAGATGTTGTGGCCTGGGTCATGACCCATGCGGCGGACTTGGGCGTGTCTGCAGAAAAGATTGCGCTGGTGGGCTTTTCCGCCGGCGGTCAACTGGCCTTTCTGGCGGCAGGGACGAACGATCCCTTCGGCGGGGCGGACTATCCCGCAGACGGCAAGGTCGCCGCCGTCGTCAGCGCCTTTGCGCCGCCCGAACTTCACCTGCCCAAATCAGGCGATCCCCCCTCCCCCGTCGCCGCCCTGCTGGGTCCCGCCGCAACAGAGGCGATGGCGCGGGCCGCCAGCCCGCTCACCTATCTCTCGCCGGCGTTTCCGCCGACCCTGCTGCTCAGCGGCACGAAGGACGCCATGGTCCCGCATCAGGCCCAGCTCGCCCTGTTCGCCGCCTTGGAGGGCGCAGGCGTCTCAGCCGACCTTCGCCTCTATCACGGCCACACCCATGAATTCACCCGCCTGCCCAGCATGCTTGGGCCCGTCATGGCGGACGTCGCCCTGTTCCTGAAGCGCGCCATGGTCGATCCGGCGCATTACGCCCTGGAAAACGAGACGCTTAATCCTTTCGCCAAGCCCGGCTTTCCCCCGCCGCCGCCCTCGGCGGCGCGGGCTGACGCGGCGGCTTGATCCGCCCTTTTTTTCACAAGGACCCGAAGACATGACCGATACCGTCCAGGCCCTCCGCCGTCCCAGCGTTTCACCCCGCGACTATTACAGCGAGATGCATAAGTGCGGCCCCGGCACGCTCGGCGGCATTTATCTGCGACAGTTCTGGCATCCGATCGGGGCGTCTGCAGACCTCCTGCCTGGCAAGGCAAGGCCCATCAAGATCCTCAATGAGGACTTCACCCTCTATCGCGGCCAGGACGGGACGCCTCACCTGACGGTCCATCGCTGTCCCCACCGCGGCACGCAATTGTCGGTGGGCATTGTCGAGGGTGATTCCATCCGCTGCCACTATCACGCCTGGAAGTTCGGCGCGGACGGCGTCTGCACCGAGCGCCCCGGCGAGCCCAACCAGACCGGCGGCGGCGTCAAGATCCGCACCTATCCGATCCATGACTATCTGGGCCTGATCTACGCCTATTTCGGCGAGGGCGAGCCGCCGGCCTTCCCGCCCTATCCCGGCTTTTCCGCCGAGGGCTTGCTCGAACCCTACATAGCCGTTTTTCCCTGCAACTGGTTCCAGAGCTGGGAGAACGACTGGGACCTGTTCCACGCCGCCTCTACGCACCAGACCGGCGAGATTCACGGTCCGCCCGCCGGCGCGCCCCGCACCAATCTCTATCTCGGCATGCTCAATTCGGAGCAATGGGAGGAGACCGACTATGGCGTGGTGAAGCGCATGGCCGCACTTGGCGGGGTCAGCGCCTCGGTGATGATGATGCCCCACACGGTCCGTTTGTTGATCCCGACCTTCAATGAACAGTCCCGCCTGGTGGGGCCCTCCTTCCGCGAGACCTATATCGTCCACACGCCGATTGACGACGAAAGCCATCTGTTCATCGACACACAGCTCGTGCCGGTGACGGGCGAGGCGGCTGAGGCTTACAAACTTGAATTCGAAAAGGTCAAGGCGGCGCGGGCGGCGGCGATCAGCACTTTGACAGCCGCGCGGCAGATCATGGCCGGCGAGAAGACCCTGAAAGACTTCCTGGACCACCCCATGCTCGTGGAGATCGAGGACATGATCGCCCAGATCGGCCAGGGCGACATTGCAGACCGCCACGCCGAACATCTGGGCCGCTCCGACCAGGGCGTGATCCTGCTTCGTCGTATCATGGCCCGCGAACTCCAGGCCGTGGCTGAAGGCCGCCCGACTAAGGCCTGGACCTATATGTCCGACCCGCCCGAAGGCCTGACCAACATCACCTTCGATCCCACCAAGGTGCGCTAGACTGACAGCAGGGGCTGAGAACGCCGACACAGGTCGTCTTCAGCCCTTCCAGCCGGCGGGAAACGCCTGATCATTTAAGGTTTCGGGCGTCAAAAAATATATATTGACTATCTCGTCACTTTTAGGCGATATGGCGAGAGAAAAGCGAAGGCGAAGATTTTATCTTTAACCTTTTATAATATAGCGCCGACAAAAATGGGCGCTGCGGGAGATGAGGAACCGTAACCGCGGTCGGTTATTCGATAATACAGTCGAAAAACGTCTTTAGTTTAATAGGTTTAAAAATAACCTGAAAGCTAAAGTCAAAAAATTAGAATTTTAAATTGGATATTGTCAGCGTACGTCCGTGTCGACAATTTTCCACAACAAAAAACACGTAAGGGATGGATTGCGATGTCTGGACTGAACTTAACCGTTAGCTCATTGGCGCTTATAATGGCGCTGGCAGGGCCCTCCTGGGCTGCGGCGGCAGCCTCGGCTGACGCCCAACCTGCACCCGCCCCGCCAGCCGCCGCAACGGCCTCTGCCTCGGCGCCCAATGAATTGCCGCCGGTAATCGTCACCGCCAGCCGCCGGTCGGAAAATCTGCAAAAGACGGCGATACCCGTCAGCGTCATCTCCGGCGACCAGTTGGAACGTCAGGGCGTGGTTCAGGCCTCGGATCTGAACAAGACGGCGCCTGGGATTGAGCTTTCTCCCAATGGCGCCGCGACTCAGGTCTATCTGCGCGGCATCGGCACCTTCTCCATCGCTGCCTACGCCGACTCCGCTGTGGCCTTCAATCAGGATCAAGTTTATCTAGTCTTTCCAAGCGAAATCGCGGGCTTATTCTACGATCTTCAACGCGTTGAAGTGCTGAAGGGGCCGCAAGGTACGCTCTATGGCAGAAACGCGACCGCCGGCGCCATCAATGTCATTTCGAATAAGCCGAGCTTCGCTGACTATGGCGGCGACGTGTCGCTTGAGGTCGGCGACTATAATCTTGTCCGGCTGACCGGCGCTGTAAACCTGCCCGTCTCCGATAAGCTGGCCTTGCGCGCCGCCTTTCAGGTCGTCAGCCGCGACGGCTATTTCACCGACGGCTCCGGCGACGATAAGAGCGACTCGGTACGTTTGCAGGGCCTTTATAAGCCAAGTTCAAACTTCTCCCTGCTGGTCGGAACCGACTACACGCATACCTATGGCCGCGGCGAACCCAATGTGCCGTTGGGCACGGACGCGACCAGCAATCCCTGGCAGGGTCCTTCAACGGCGGCGTCCAACGCCCAGATCGCCTTGGCGGATAAACTCGGGTCCGGTCGCGGGACCCCTTACGGCGCTTATGGTCCCGGCACGCCGTTTCCCCTGATCACCGATGACAGCAAAACGGAGTCAGACCTATTCGGCGTCCGGGCCGAGGCGACCTGGGATATGGGTTTCGCCACCTTAACCGCCATTCCGGCCTATCGGCACATGAACGAGAGCTCGGTCGTGAACCCGGGTTTTGACTTTTTCGGGGACGGCACAGGTTCACAGCAAAGTCTGGAACTGAGGCTATCATCGCCCTCTACGAGCAAAACGCTGAAGTGGATTGTCGGCGTCTACGGCCTTGGCACATCACTTGTTTCGTCCATTGATGTCAATCAAGGCGTGGCCGCTCAATATCAGCAAGTCAATCAGATTGGCGACAGCTATGCTGTATTTGGCGAAGGTACCTATAGTGTGACGTCAAAGCTGCGATTGACGGGCGGGCTTCGGTATACAGACGAGCGTAAGACACAGTCAGGATCATCGATTTTATCGCAATATTATATTCCTCAAGGCCCCTTCCTACCCGCCATTCCGCTGCCGTCCTTCGCTCAAAACCTGCCATTCGCCCTCGGCGGACGTCTGAATGAAACCAATGTCAGCGGACGCGCGGGCGCGGAATACGATCTGACGCCGATCAACCTGCTCTACGCCACCTACAGCACGGGATTTAAGGCCGGCGGCTTCAACCCAGACATCGCGCCCAATACCTACAAGCCGGAGGAATTGACGGCTTACACCTTAGGGTCAAAAAATCGCTTCCTGAATGGGAAACTGCAGGCAAATCTGGAATTGTTCTACTGGGATTACCGTAATCACCAGGAGAATGTCCTCGCTCCCCTTAATATAA
>Ga0116226_10002560_pt1 | contig 15897 bp, 15 predicted proteins | sample S1TSphfallax_FD_89692 | JGI IMG/M metagenome (GOLD analysis project Ga0116226, IMG submission 89692) | Host-associated microbial communities from peat moss isolated from Minnesota, USA - S1T2_Fa - Sphagnum fallax MG | ecosystem: Host-associated > Plants > Peat moss > Unclassified | place: USA...
GACGCGAAGCGTATAGGCGTAATTGGGCGTAGGCCCCAAATACACGTTATTGAACGTGTCTTGGCCGTCCTCCCAGTTATCGCCGTACATGGCAAAATACTTTGGCGTGCCCGCGTTCGCCATGCCGCCGCCATAGACGTTCTGAATAAATTCAACTGATGCCGGCAGAAGCGGCGTTGCATTGACCGGTGTGGTGCCGTTCATTTGCACGATCTCAAGCGTCTGCACGGTGAAAAAATCATCGACCGGAATGGAAAACACCGCATCTCCTGGCGCGAGCGTATACGTGTTCGCTGACTGGCTTGATAGGAAATCCAAATCCCGCTGTATGCGAAGCTCAGCGTAGTTGAGCATCTGCGGGATGATTGCGGTGAAAGCCGCATCGATGCCTTGATAGACGCCGTTAACGGCTTGCGTCTGCACGACCGCCATCACGCCGATCTGCTGCACGTAGGCGTTAAAGGAAAGCGGATTGGTGGCGGGCGTACTCACTTTGGGGGCTGTATCGTGGAGTCATTGGCCGCAGTGGTGCTCGCAAGATTCGCGGCTGCGGCTGCGTTATCGCTTGCTGCGCTTGCTTTGGTGAGCGACACGGGCGGAGAGGGTTTGGTCACGCGCGCGTGCGTCGCATAGGCCAGCGCTGCGGCCGAGATGCCATCTAATCCCCAATTGATGATTGCGAGGGCTTGGTCAGAGGAAATCACCGAGGCGAGATTCGAGCGGGCGAGCGCTTGGGATACGAGCGACGCTAAGATGCCTTGCAAGATTCGCGATTTGTACCAAGGGATGGTGTTCATGTTAGTACAAACCTACGCAAATTACATATACAGCTGCAGTTGATGGAGTGCCGGATGTGTAAGTCGTAATATTAAATCCGGTAGTAGTGATTGTATTGATATCAATTGTTTGAGTATGCAAACTTGGAGTAAACGTACACATTGGAGGAGCGGAAGAGTTGGTAAAGTATCCGGATACGAAACCAAAATTGGCGTTTCCAGTTCCGCTGGATGAACAATTTCCAATTCCGCCGCTAAAAGCAGTTCCGCATACAGCTCCTCCGCCAGGAGTAGTTAACAGTCCAAAGGCGGTTTTTGTTACACGGACACCTTGTGTATAAAGCGCCCCCGCATTAATCGTCCCCGCCCCCTCATTGGTCTGTCCGGCCGTCGTCACCCCGCCATTGCCGCCAAAGATGAGCACATCCCCGTAGGCGTTGTTATATAGGTGCTGATCGTTACTGGATGCAAGGCTATAGAGTTGCCACGTGGATTGTCCGGACTGCCCAAACGTAAGCACGTCATCCTGTGTGGCGGCCGGACCCAAAATACTAATGCCGCCCGAGCCGCTAAACACCGCGCCCGCATCGAACGTCCAAGAGCCCGTCAGCGTGGGTGAACTCGTCGTATTGATCACCGGATTGCCGCTCACGTACAAAGACCCCGCGTTGATGCTGCCGGCGCCTTTGTCACCACCCCCGGTAACCGGCGGCACGATCACGCCGCCATCGTTTCCTACAATAAAAAGCTGCACGGTGTTTGCATTGTTGTTGATGGCAAAAGATTCAGCCGTGCCCGCTGGCGCGATGATCGTAAGTGGCGTAACGCCTGACGGAGGCTGAAAAACGTGCGCTCCCGTCCAATAAGGCGATATGGCGGTATTTAACGCAGGTGCGGCATCTGAGCGCATGAATGTCGAAGCGCTTCCTGGTACAGCGGTAAGGCCCACGCTAGCGGTAGGCGCGGCGGCAGCCGGGCCGCTCGTCCATAAAGGGGGCGTGCCGGCGCCTTGGGAAGTGAAAAACTGGCCCGCCGCTCCGGGCGCCGAGCCACCTAAATACCAAGCGCCGTAAGGATCAATCGTCAGGCGCGTGGTATTGAAAGTTTGGAAATACAAGTCACCCGACAGCGCATTGGTGTTCCCTACACCGCCTTGCAACACCACGCCGGCTGCGGTGCCGGTGGTTGCATAGCCTGAACCGCCGGTTAATACAACGTTCCCTGATGGTTCAGATGCATTGCCCGTTCCGCCGGTAAGCTGAATCGCGCCGCCGCGCGAGGTGCTACTTGCGCCCGTGTTGCCGGCCGTGATGTTGATCGAACTGCCTGCACCTGTGCCCGTGCCCGCGGAGCCCGCGATGCTGATCGCGGTGCCCCCGGTCGTGGTCAAGATCAGCGGCGCGCCTTGCACGGTCATCTGCCCGCCGCCTGACTTGAGTGTCCCGGTTCCGGTGCTGGTACCACCCACCGTAATAATGCCGTTGCTTGAGGTTGAATAGTCTCCCACCAACAAGGTATTCGTCGACACGCTCCACGCGAGCCCCTGATTTCCCGCAAATGCGCCTGCATTGTTGTACTGCACTTGCGTTGAGGCGCCACCCGGCACGCCAGCGGGCGTGGACCACCCGGTGCCGCTAAGATAAGTCGTGCCCGAAGCGCCCGTGCCGCCGAACAGATTTGCGACAGGCAAGTTGCCCACGATGCACCCGGAAGCCGAAAGGTTGACCACTTGCGAGGTCGCAGATCCGGTCAACGCGCACCCTGGCACGAAATAATTTGAGCCCTGTGCGTGGCACACCGAGGCCATGAATGTCAGAGCGAGTGCAAGGTATTTCATGTGGCGACCCATAGCCCGATGGCGGTGGAATATTTGAACGTCTGACTGTTGTACTGAGAGAGCGTGAAGTTCGCGGGCAACCTGAACTGATTCGCACCTAACGAAGTCCCATCAAGCGCGTTTAAGGTAAGCCCCGAAGCGGTTAAGCAGGTGATCGTTACGTCTTGCCCGTTGGTGCCGGCCTGAAGCCCCGTAATGACGCACCCGGCGGCCGCAGGGGAGAGCTCAATGAAGCGCACGCCTGCGGCCATTTGCCCGGCCACCGTGTAATTGGCATTGGTGCCCGATGGCGCATCGGATATAACCCCAAGCGATGCGGTACCCACAGGTCCCGTGGGACCAGTGGGCCCGCCGCTGCCCGTAGGCCCTGTCGGACCGCCAGATGATCCCGTGGGCCCCGTGGCGCCCACGCCCGTAGGCCCCGTCGGCCCCGAGGGTCCCGTCGGGCCCGATCCCGAGGGCCCCGTGGGCCCCGCGCTGCCCGCCGCGCCAGTAGGCCCGGTGGGCCCGGAGGCGGGTCCGGTGGCTCCTGTCGCGCCAGTCGGACCTGTCGCCCCCGCGCCCGTTGCCCCGATGCTGCCGGTGGGCCCGGTCGGTCCCGTGGCCCCGACGCCGGTCGCGCCTGTGGGTCCCGTTCCCGTTGGCCCCATGCTCCCCGTCGGGCCCGTAGGCCCTGGCGCACCCGTTGCGCCCACGCCCGTGGGACCGGTGGCGCCGATCGTGCCGAAACCGGTCGGCCCGGTTGGCCCGGTTGGCCCGAATGCGCCGATCCCCGTGGGGCCAGTGGGACCAGAGCCTGACGGCCCCGTTACCCCGGTCGCGCCCGTGGGCCCTGTGGGCCCTGAAATGCCAGCAGGACCGGTCGGTCCCGTGGCCCCGGTGCCGGTTGGCCCAATACCCGCAGGACCCGTCGGTCCCGGTGCTCCAGTCGGACCACCACCGGTCGGCCCCGTGGCCCCGATACCGCCCGTGGGACCGGTCGGCCCACTGGCGGGTCCGGTGGGCCCGGTCGGCCCCTGCGCACCGCCCAACGCGGCCACTTGCGCAGCGGTCACCCGAACAGAGGTCTGATTTTGCACCGCCTCAAGCAGCTCCGCGCCCGTGATGGCGATCGCTGCGGGTAACTGCTCTATGGTGGTATTGGCCATGGCAAATATTACAACGCTGGTGGGCCGTTCACGAGACGAATCCGATTGCGCCGTAATAATCCGTGGTCGCACCCGACGTGTTCGTGATGCGTACCCCGCCGATGTTCGTGGTGCTGCCCAAGCCGAACGCAGAGAGCGCGACCAGATACATGTTCCACGCCGAGGTCTGCACCCCGTTATCCTGCGGCGTTAAAGCGGTGACCGAGTTGCCTATCAAAACGCCCGCTGTTGACAAAAACTGCACCTTGTAAACGTAGCCCGTTTTTGTGGGCAGTGCGGCAAACGTGAAGTTGTTGTACAGCGACAAACTAAAACCGGTGGTCGTCACTTCGAAGTATTGCCCCGCAGCACTAGTGACCTGAACGCAATTAATGGCGGACTGGTTAAATCCGGTGACCATTTGCTGAGATGTCACGGTGCCTTGTGTTGGCGAGATGACCCATGTGGACCCTGATCCGCTGATGACCGTCGGTGGTGTGCCTTGTCCGTTCCAGAGGACCACTTGGCCGATTTGAATACTGCCGGTCAACCCCGAGACGGTTAGCGTCGTGCCCGAAATGGCGCCAGTGAAAACCGTTGCCTTCGTCGGCGGATTGTTAACCGCGTACAGGCTTGAGTTGATGCTGTTTGGGGATTTTGCATAGTTGACCGTTGCGGTTGATGCGTCGGCCCATCCGCTTTGCAGCGTCTTGTTTGGATCGCCGTTGTAAATCCAAGCGTAATTGCCCGGCAGGTATTGGGCTGAATTGATGAACCAGTTCTCTTGAGTCGAATCCTGAAGCGCCGTTTTGTAGTCGTTGAAACTCGCCAGTCCTCCGATCAGCGCCAGATTGACGGTGACTGATGTCCATGTATTGGCGGGCACGGACTGCACATTCGTGATGTTGCCGACACCGCAGCTGGTAGCGATGTCGTTGCCAGTTGAGCGCGTGTAGTGTTTGAAAAGGCTGATAGTCGCCGGGTGCGCGGCATAGACCGAGAATTGAATCGATGTGTAGGCGGATAGATCAATGCCGTTGTTGCCGCCGGCAAATTGCGCTGGCCAATTTGACGCCGGTTGCCACCCTGACCCGTATTGGCTAGCGCCAGTGACTTCAAGATTGCCGGTGGTGCCGCTTTGAAGATTCGTCGTGTTGCCGTAATTGAAAGTGCCTGAATACGAGTAATCGTAAGGGAACGCACTGGTATTGAGTGCCCCATTGGTGAGCACGGCTAGCGCGCTTGCCGCAGTGGGCGTAACGCTATTGGAGGGCGCCGATGCCGCCCCAGTGCCGATGGCATTCGTTGCGGTCGCCGTGAATGTATAAGCCTGTCCATTGGTGAGTCCTGTGACGACCAACGGCGATGCGGAACCCGCGCCAGTCAAGGCGCCCGGGCTTGATGTCACCGTATACCCAGTAATAGGCGTGCCGCCCGTTGATGCGGGTGCCAAGAACGATACGGTCGCCGCTGCGTTGCTTGGCGTTGCCGTAAGTGCCGTCGGCGCACTAGGCACTGTAAGCGTACCCGCAGAAACCGTGATCGCAAGACTCGTCACGGCGGTCTTATTGCCTGCGCTGTCGGTCGCTTGAAAGCCAACGCTGGTGGTGGACGCCGCGCTCGGCGTTCCCGATATCGCGCCAGTGGACGAAATTGACAGGCCCGCAGGCATCGCGGTCGTGTTGACGTACGTGTAGGGTGCCGCGCCATTGGCCGCCACCACCGAGGCGCTGTAGGGCACCCCCGTGGTCGCTGATGGTAAAGACGTCGTTGTGATCTGAAACGGCGTCGGCGCATAGGGAGTCACGCTATTGGATGCCACGGAGGACGGCCCCGCGCCTATGGAATTGACCGCGATCACGGTGAACGTGTACGCCGTGCCGTTGGTTAAGTTTGGCACGGTCACGGGCGATGCGGCGCCCGAGGCCGATTGTCCCGCGGAACTTGTGACGATATAAGAAGTGATCGCAGAGCCTCCAGTGGAGGCCGGTGCGCTAAAGGCAACTGACGCGTTTGCATTACCCGCAGTAGCGACCGGCGAGGTGGGCGCGCTCGGTACCGTGGCGGGTGTCACGGCGCGAGACGGCGCGCTCGCCGCGCTGGTGCCGTTCGTGTTCGTCGCCGTGGCCGTGAACGTGTAGGCGATTCCGTTGGTCAAACCCGTCACCAAAATAGGCGAGGTGGCGGCCGTGCCGGTGATGCCGCCTGGCGAAGATGTCACCGTGTAGCCGGTTATCGCCGTGCCGTTGCCGTTGGCCGCAGTGAATGCGACGCTCGCCTGTGCGTTTCCCGGGGTGGCGACTAATCCCGTGGGCGCAAACGGCAATCCTGACGGCGTGACTGCATTCGTAGCGACCGACGCCGCGCCAGTTCCCGCCGAGTTGACGGCCGCAACCGTGAACGTGTACGCAAGCCCATTGATGAGCCCGGGCACGGTGAGCGGTGATGCGCTGCCAGAGGCGTTAGCGCCTCCCGGCGAGGCGGTTGCGACATACCCTGTAATCGGCGCGCCCCCAGTCGAGGCGGGCGGCGAAAATGTCACGGTGGCCTGAGCGTTGCCGGCGGCGGCGGCAGGCGACTGCGGGGCGCTCGGCACCACGGCGCTTGGCGTCACCGGCGTTGATGGCGCGGATGGCAATCCCGTGCCGTTCGCGTTTGTTGCGGTGACGGTGAACGTGTATTGCGTCCCATTCGTAAGGCCCGCAAGTGTGAGCGGCGATCCCGCGCCGCTTGCCGCGGCACCTCCCGGCGAGGCGGTTGCGGTGTAAGCGGTGATCGGTGAGCCGCCCGTGGCAGGCGCCGTGAACGACACCACCGCTTGCGCATTGCCCGCTGCGGCAGTCACGCCCGCAGGCGCGCCGGGCACCGTCGACGGAACAACGCTGTTTGACGGCGAGGACGGCGGGCCGATCCCGGCTGCGTTCTGCGCCTTGACAGTAAACGTGTACGGCTGACCGTTGGTAAGCCCGGTCACCAGAATCGGGCTTGTAGCGCCTGCCGTCGGCGCACCGCCTAAAGATGAGGACACCAAATAATTGAACACCGCCGAGCCGCCGTTATAGGCGGGCGCCGTGAACGCGACGGTTGCCTGAGCTGCGCCAGCGGAGGCGGTAACCGCAGTGGGCGCGCCTGCGACGCCGATCGGCGTGACCGCGTTTGATGGGGCTGACGGAGAACTCGTGCCTACGGCATTGGTTGCGGTCACCGTAAAGGTGTACGAGGTCTCGGCGGTGAGCCCTGTGACGGTGAGCGGCGATGTCGCGCCATAAACGGTCACACCACCCGGGCTCGCCTTGGCGGCAAAATCGGTAATCGGCGAGCCGCCATTGGCGCCCGGCGTGAAAGTTACCACCGCGCTATTAACCCCTGCGGCCGCCACGAGGCCTGTTGGCGGACTGGGTGCGATTGCGGGGCCTGTCGAGGGCGTCACGGGATTTGAGGCCACGGAAGCGGGGCCGATGCCGTTTGCATTCGTGGCCGTCACGACGAACGTGTAGGACGTGCCTAGCGTCAGGCCGGAAATCGTGATCGGACTCGTCCCGCTACTGACGGGCGTGCTGGCGGGTGTCGAAGTTGCCGTGTAATCAATAATCGGCGAGCCGCCGTTAAAAGGCGCTTCAAAAAATAGCTGAATCACGCCATTTAAGTTAAAGGCTTGCACGTCCGTGGGCGCGCTAGGGGTGGTTGAGGGGGTCACTGCATTTGAAGGCGCGGAAGCGGGGCCTGTACCGTAGGCGTTTGTTGCGGTGACGGTAAACGTGTATTGCACGCCGTCCGTCAAACCGGTGACCGTAATGGGGCTACCCGTACCGGTTGCAGTAATGCCGCCCGGCATGGCGGTCACGGTGAATTGATAAATCGGCGCGCCACCGTCATTTACGGGCGGGGAAAATGACACGGTGGCTTGATCGGTCACGGGCCGTTCTCTTGTTCAAAGAGCGTCATGCCATCCTCAAGGGTCAAAAAATCCACCCCATCCTCAAGGTAAAAATTAAACCCGTTCGATCCCGAGAGGGTTGCGATGACATTGGTGGGCGGTCCAGGCACGGTGGCGGTATTGCCCGCAGGGGCATCGGAGGTGGTCATGGGAAATACGACCGAGCCGCGCGGCAGGCCAACGAGCGCGGTGGCAATGCGCACGCCGCTTAAATTCACGGGCCTCCCTCTTGCTCAAAAAGCGTTGAACCATCCTCAAGGGTCAGGAAATCCATTCCGTTCTCTAGGTAAAACCCAAAATTCGTAACCGGTTGAATGACCGGAATGCCATTGATTTGAGCGGCCACATTGCCGATGGTTTCATAGGTGAACACGGTAGCGGTGAGGACGTTCACGCTGAAAAAACCGTTGCCCGCGCCGAACCCGTCGACCGATACCTGATCGCCGGTGTGCAGGTTATGCACCGCTGAACACGTGACAGTCACGATCGTGCCTTGCGCGAACACGGAGAGCACCGGCAGCACGATGCCGTAATGCGCGGTGCCGTTCAATGGCATTACCGCATTTCGATCCAACCCGGTGGGATTGCCGTAAGGCACCGTGATGCGGTTCTCGCAATTTTGCGTGACGCGAAGGTCCGTGGAGGGTATTGGGATACCCGTGACCGGATCGTAGAGGGTCGGGCGCGAGGTCGCGCGATAGTCGGTCGATGCGCCCACAAAATCCTGCGGGCGTGCGTTGATGATCGGCGTAGGGTCCGCAGGTAACGCGATCGCTCGAAGTTGCTCCTGCGGGCGATCCGTGCACGAGCGACAGACCAAGATGCGTAAGTTTTGCACCGTGGGACCGCGCCAATCGAATTGCCAGCCTAAATCCACGAAATTATAGCGCGCGCCGCAACGATCGCAGATCGCATGCGCTTGGGGGTTCGTTGCCGAAGTCCTTGCGCGCCCTGAGCGGCTGGCGTAAGCCATTACCGGTAGTATCCTGAGATCATCGGAGAAATATACTGCTGCGCGGTCTCGGTGTTCTGTGCCGCCGCATAGCCGTAGGCTTCGGTGGCTTCAGCCTTCAATACCGGATACTGCGAAGGCGCCCAACTGATCGCAAGGTTGGCGGCTAATCCTTTGGTGAACGCATTCCAAAAGTACACGGGCATTTCAGGCACGGCCGCATTGGATAGCGCGGTGTCTTGGGTTTGCCGCAGGCGATAGTATTTGAACGCGCTTTGAGTGCCATCGGGCACGGGCCACAAGGTTACCGTGGGTGAAAGCAATCGATCCATCCAAAAGGTCGTGGGAAATCCCTGCTGCTGTTTGTTTGAATAACTTGCATACTCAGTGCGGCTAATGGGCAGTATCAGTCGATCGATGCCTGCGGCCCCTGAGTTCATCGTGACATACGCATCAAGCATGACGATAGTGTTCGATGGAACAGGGTACGTGGCGCAGCCCTGGGTAAGCGCCACGCACTGCAAATCGACTTGCCAGAGGTTAACACCGCGCGCGCTCCACTCGGACATGAGCATGTTGGCCGCCATGCGGCCGGTCTCAAAATGAGATTGCGTGAGAGCGGTGTTGCGAACCCCGCAAAGATTAAACGCATACAGCAACGTCTCGCCAAAAGAAGGTGCAAACCCGTAAGAGCCCGTGGTATTCGTGATGTTGCCAGCAGGCGGAACGTAGCTCATGCGGCGGATACGCTCGGATTTAATTGCTCGCAATAGCTAAGATTCTGCCGCAATCTTAAATCATCAGGCTCCAATTCTACGGCTTTGCGCGCATGCTCCAGCGCAAGTGCCCGCAGTCCCATGTTCCACGCAGCGATGGATGCCCAGTCATGCGGCTGCGCGCCCCACACAGCCGGGTCCACGGTGTACACCTTTTCGCGATTGGTGATCGATAAGCACGTGAGCGCAGCGCCCAAAGATTCCGCCCACCGATGCGTGAGGTAGCATGCCTTGGCGAGTTCGCACCACGGCTCGCGCGTATCGGGCGCTTCGGCGCAGGCCAAGCGAAACCAGCGAAGCGCGGCATTAAGATCGCCCAATTCGGTGAACGAGCGCCCCGCCGTGCGCATCGCGTAGCAGCGCTCGTTCGGCCACGTCGCGCGAGGTAGCGCAAGATACCGCTCCACCTCTTGAATCGCTTCGCGGTGCCTGCCGTGAAACGATAATTCGCGGGCGTAGTAAAACGCGTTTCGCGGACAGTGCGGATCTTCTTCGATTGACACGCGAAGCAGGTCCAAGTACTGGCCTCGAGACTTGGACGAATCCGGCTTGTGCACGACAAGCAGCATGTTCGTTTCCGCCCACACCTCATTTACGCGATCCGGCGTCGGGTATTCGTGACACGGATGATGGAAACGATAGCCACGACGCGCGAAAATCTTCTCGTACTGAAATACGATGCCGCAACCCCAGTCAAAGCCGTAGCGCATGCGCGTGGTCTCGGGTGTCCACACGCGCTCAATCTCCTGCCGCCATCCGGGTTGCAGCACTTCATCCAAATCAAGGCTCACCACCACGTCGATATCAGGCGGTAGCAAAGCAAGCGCGGCGTTTCGTGCGTCATCGAACCGCCACGGGGAAATCGTGATCGTGTGCACAATCGCGCCGTGGGTGACCAACGCCTCGGGGGTGCCGTCGATTGAGCCAGTGTCAGCGACCATGATGAGGTCCGCTTCGCGCGCTGCCGTGCAAAACCTTGCGACGTGCAAAATTTCGTTCTTTGATATCGCGCATATGGCTATTTTCATCGTCGTTACCACGTCGCCGTGACGGTTGGGCTTTGAAGTCTAGCAAAATATAAGTCAACGCCCGTCGCTGCCACGGTGGGCGTGTTATTGAGCACAAGGCTCGTGGTGCCGGCGCCTGAAACCACGCGTGTGTTGGCTGGCAAAACGGAAGTTGTGCCCGATATGCCTTGCACCCAGTCGCCGTTTAACGGCGCTTGCGTGCTTGACAGCGCCGTGATGGTGGTGCTGCTGGTCGATGTGGTGCAGGTGATGGAAGCTCCCGAGGGCGCCCATTGCTGCTGCGCAATGGTTATCACGTTGGCTGGATTGTTCGCTACGGTGTCGTATTGCGTGGCATCGAACATCGGCGTCGCGGTGATGGTTGTGCCGCTCACCGCAGTGACAAGCCAGGCGAGCACGGTTTGTTTATTGGTGCTGCCGCCCTGCAGGATCATCTGCCAAAAAAGGTTGTCATTGACTTGGATGGTGCCAGTAGCACCTGCATACGTGAATGTTAAACCCGTATTGGCCACGGTGCCTGAAGTCGTGGCCGCCGCAGTCAATCCATAACTTGACTGGCCCGCGCTTGCCCAGAAACACGTGGTCGTGCCGTTTGTGAATATCGCGTTTCTGACATCGCCCGTTGAAAACGTGACTGGAAAACGCCCCGAAGGCCCGGGCCAGTTGGTCGATAGCGGCGCTGAAACCGCCCCTGACGCGGGAGCGGCGGCAAACGTGACGGCAATCGTGGTCAGCGTCAACGCACTGACGGTGAGCGTTACTGATCCTGCTTTGTTTGCGGTGTTCACAAACACGTTGCCAGTGCCGTTTGCGTATAGGCTTCCCTGCACGGAGAACACCGCGCGCCCGTTCCACGTAAATTCACTGATATCGTGACTTGAAATATCCGACATGGGCAACGCGGGGAAAGTGCCAGATGAATAGCAATCTCGAAGCGTCGCTACGCACTGCGTACTAGTCAGTCCCACAAAAGGAATCAACTGTTGAGTGGGAGGCGCTTTAAACGCCGAGTTGTTAAAGACCAGAGGGAAGAAAACCGATTCGCCGGCACCGGTGCCGATCACGAAATTCCAAGACCAGATGTTGCCGTTATTCACACCAAAACTGCAATTGGTGATCCACGCCGGCCCGTAACATTCCAAAATAGTGGGCGGCAGTGGTAGGCCCGGTGGCGCTCCGCCTGCTCCGCCTTCGTAAAACGTGAACGGGCAATTATCCAAAGAGAGCAGTTGACGCGAGGTGGTGCCGGAAGTTCCGAAATTCCCTAAACTGCGGCCGGATTCTGAGTAAAAATGATGCATCGAACACGGGCCGACGGTGCTTGAGAAATTGAACACCCGGTGATAGAAACCGATCCCGATATGGTGTATTTCAATCGGCGGCAACCCGAACTGCGAGCCGTAAGTGGCGCCATCAAATATGGTTTGCACGCTACCCCAGTTTCCGCCTTCAATCACGTGGATTTTCGATTGAGCTTGCCCTGCGGCATACGCGACTTTGCATATGGTCGCATTGCAGCGCCGAAACGTCATCGAATCGGTGAGCGATCCTGCACCGGACATCGTGATACCGAAACCCACCACAAAATTACATACGGAAACGTTTTCCAGCAAGCAATTGGTCGATGGCTTATTTGATGTGTTGTAGCAACTTGAAAGCCCCGGATATCCACCATCGGGCGGCAACGCAACCGTGCCAGACTGCGGCACAAACGCGTCGAAAGAAAACCCGCACAATGGCGAATATTGCGAGTCGCGCATACCGGGCATCACGTAGCACGCGGCCTGTTCGTTGGGGAATTGGTACTGCGAAATCGTGTTAGGCCCTGAAAGCACGAAATTTGAATAATGCGTACCGACGCCGCCCGTCTGATCGAACATCGGACCTGTGGTATTGGTCGTGCTGTAAAAAATCGTGAACGGTTCGTTCCCTGTGGGCGAGAATGTATTGTGACTACCCGGCATTACACCCACGCCACCGAAGTCTAAAGTCTGCGTTTGGTTTCGCGCAGGTGTCATATGGATGGTGGAATTTATAAGATAGATTCCGCCCAAGGTGCGAAGCGGCAAACGCTGCGCGCACGCATCATTGATAGCCGCTTGCAACGTGGCTGAGCAATCGACGGTGCCGGTCGGGTCCCACGTCCCGTAACTTGACACGTAGAGGATGCCTGCCGAAACCGGACCTGTCGGCCCTGTATTTCCCGTGGGTCCGGTGGGTCCGATTGCGCCTATTCCGGTCGGACCCGTAGGTCCAGAGCCGGACGGTCCGGTGGGCCCGGTGGGTCCAAATGAGCCAACAGTGCCCGTGGGGCCGGTGGGGCCGCTAGCGCCCGTGGGGCCGGTGGGGCCTTGCGCGCCGAATGAGCCCACTGATCCCGTTGGGCCCGTTGGCCCTGTCACGCCAGTGGTGCCCGTGGGGCCGGTGACGCTTGCACCGGTCGCTCCCGTGGGTCCGGTGGGTCCGAGTGCACCCGTAGTGCCCGTGGGACCTGTCGGACCTGTGGAGCCGACAATGCCCGCCGTCTTGACTTGACCCAGCACGGTCAGCACTTCAAAACCGATGCCATCGACATACTGCAAGGTCTCGCCGCTTTGCAGAGTAATGGCGCCGGTCAACGCATACGCAATGCTCGCTGAATTTTTGGCAACCGTCACCGTTTGCGGGTTACTCGCATCTCGATTGACGACGCTTAAATACTTTATCTGCCGCTGCGTACTGGCCGCGGGCGCGGTTGCAACGGTGGTCGATGTGGCAGAGGTTACATTGCCTTCGGCGCTTCCAGGGGTGAAAAGCGTCGTGGTGATGTCGACGTAAGAGCACGTCCAATCGGTTGACTGGGTGCCTGCGGTAGTCACTTGCAGCGCGTCGGTCGTCTGGGTAAGCAAAATCATGTCATAGCCTCAAACTTGCAATGGCAAGAACTTGTCCAAAATTCGTGCCGGAGGGTCCCGTGGGGCCGGTGGGGCCGCCTGGCGTACCAGAAGAACCCGTAGGCCCGGCAGCGCCCGTGGGGCCGGTGGGGCCCGATGCGGGGCCGGTGGGGCCAGAGCTGCCCGTCGGGCCTGTGGGGCCTGAGCCCGTCGGCCCTGTGGGGCCTGTTCCCGTCGCGCCCGTCGGACCTGTCGCGCCAAGCAATCCCGCGCTGCCCGTCGGTCCCGTAGCACCCGGCGTGCCGGCCTGTCCCGGCGCTCCAGTTGGCCCGATTCCCGTGGGTCCGGTGGCTCCGGGATTGCCCATGGGTCCCGTGGGACCTTGCGGTCCTGGCGTGTTGACTTGAATCAGGTTCGAGGTGATCTCGGTAACGGTGACGCTCATATGGACACCGCAGGTGCCACAGATACCGCTCCTTGAAGCAAGCGCACGGCGACGCCTTGCGCACTGGTCATCAGTAAGTCGTAAACACCCTGCGACCAGGTAAAAGTTTCCGTGTCGGTGGCGTCGATATTGAGCGCGATCGTGCCCGCCGTGCCACCCAAGGTGATATCGGCGCTCGCGTCATAAAGCACCGTGGGCGCCAAAGGAAAGGCTCGAAACTGCATCACGGCTGTATATCCTGTGAGGTCAACCGGCACAGGCGCCGCACCGGCAGGCGGCGAGCACCCCGACATGCATGACCCCGTGGTCCAAACGAACGTGCGCTGATAGGTGGCGCCCTGATTGATGGCGAGATTGTACGTGCCCGTGCCGGTCGCTGCGCTCACACCAGCACTCCGGGCACGGGCACGTCGGCGACGATCTCGCGCACATAGTTTTGCGTCTCGGTGGGCATGTCGGCAAGCTCCGGCACGCCATCCGATGCCATCTCGTGATGCACATTTCCGCCGCCCCAGTTGTAGGCCGCAAGCGCAAGCTGCCAATCACCGAAGCGCTTGTACAGGCTTGACAGCAACCCCGCCGCAGAGCTGCAATCGGCGGCAATGGAGGCGCCCGCGTTCGGGAAATATTTCGGGTTCAGTTGAAACATACCGACGCAGCCAGCCTCCGATTTGACGGTGCAGTTGATAACATCAGGGCGCCATGAGCATTCTTGATAAGCAATGCGAAGCAGCAAATTTCGCGGAATGCCGAATGCGGCTTCGACGCCGTATATTAAGGTGAGATAGGGCGCCGCACGCACCATCCATATCGGCGTACTCATTTGACCGCCTCCTGCCTTCCTTGCTCCAAACCTTGTGCCGTGCCTTCGGCGATGCCTTGCGCAAGTTTGGTTTCGCCTAATTTTTCCACCAAAGAATTCGTCTGATGTTTCACATCAAGGAGCGTGCGCAAGTTGCGCGATGAGGTAATGGCGGCAATAGCGCTTGAAATTGCGGCGATGAACGCGGCAAGAGCCCCGATCAGCGATATTGATTCCGAAGCGGTCATTTATCCTCGCGTTCGTGCCGGCGTTTCAATGCGGCGATCTCATCATCGAAGTGCTTGTAATCCCGGTCGTACTCAAGACGGCTCACCCCTTCTGGGCGCGCCAAGAGCACCGCTACATCGGATTTCAAACCCACGAGCGTCGCGGCGCTCCACGTGATCGCGCCGGTCATCAAAGACAGACCCAAGAGTGCTGCCCACCCTAAAAATTTGGTCAGTCTGACATCGTAACCAATCAGATCGCGTTCGCGCTGGTTGTCCATTTCCTTCTCGTAACCAGCAATATCCTCCGGCGTACTGGCCGCAGGGCGCGTGACGGGACTGATTCCAAGGCGCACGGGCATTTCACAGCCGACCCGAGAGCAGCAGTACGATCAGGATTACGATCAGCAACCCGCCGCCGCCGAACCCGTAACTATGCGGCCAATAGCCGCCGAAGCCGCCGCCGAAAGCTCCCAAAATTAGCAGAATTATCAGGATCGTCCAAATGTTCATAGGTGTGTGCTCGTTGAATTAGGGGAACATGAGTTGCATGGATGCCGGCGCAGTTGTCACGGGCGCGAGCGTGTCGTTCCAACTATCGAGCGAGGTGAACGCTTCCTGTGCGCTGGTGCCGCTCCAGCTTGGCGTCACCGCGCCGGAACTTAAGATGATTTTGGTCGCTATCGCAAAGGCAATTGCGGTGCTTGCGTCGTAGTATTTTTGAACCGTAAAGCCGGTGGATTCGGTGGGCGTCGCACTCGTCGATGCAAAGGACATGATCGCAGACGAGATGGCCATGATGCCGGCCGATGGAGGCGCCACGGTGAGCGTGGTCGATGCATACGGTGGATTGGCCACGTACGGATAGGACAGGGAGGTGGACTGGCCAAACCCTGACACAAACGGCGCTCCGGTGCCCTCGATGAGCGCGGCCAGGTACGTGCCGCGGTATGAGGTTCCGTCCGAGGTCGTGGGTGTGAGCGTTGCTTGGTGCCCTGTGCCGCCCGTGCCGCTCTCGCAGTAGAACGTGTCGATACTGTATGTGCCGCCGCCAGCCGCAAAGACCTGTTGCGTCTTGTGCGTGTAGCTGTTGCTGAACGTGTCGGTGGCCGCGTAC
>Ga0116226_10002561_pt1 | contig 15894 bp, 14 predicted proteins | sample S1TSphfallax_FD_89692 | JGI IMG/M metagenome (GOLD analysis project Ga0116226, IMG submission 89692) | Host-associated microbial communities from peat moss isolated from Minnesota, USA - S1T2_Fa - Sphagnum fallax MG | ecosystem: Host-associated > Plants > Peat moss > Unclassified | place: USA...
AGAGATCAACTACAAATTAATTGGAAGTAAATTGAAAATGAACTACAAGTTAACTAGAAGTGATTTAAAAGTTAACTAAAAGTCAACTAGGAATTAGCTAAAAGTAAATTAGAATGAATTAAAAGTGAACTAAAAGTGAACTAGGAATTAGCTAAAAGTAAATTAGAATGAATTAAAAGTGAACTAAAAGTGAACTAAGACTTAATTCAAAGCTAACAAAAAGTAAATTGGATTTAAACTAACAGTTAGGTACAATTTAATTACAAGTCATGGATGAACATTCAAATGAATGAACTCCACAACATTGGCATCCGTGACACAATTGATACCCCACTAATCAATTACTCCCTATGAAAATTGAAATATTTGGAGGTCTACACGAATAGTTTAAATTTTTTCTTACACAGTTGTGCCAATGCCATTTGGAGCTTCAAAGGGCCAAAGGGTCTTCATATTTCTATCTTGGTTATTTTTCTTTGTCAAGGAATTTTAATTACATTACAAAGGATGTAAGCATCTTCCATCTTAAATCAGGCAATAATGGTAGGCCCAATTTTGTTTTTGACTTCCACCCCTTTAAAACACACCCCCCATTGCCACAATCATTTCAATGTGCATTTATTTGTAGTCAATGCATTTCTATAGCAAAATTTGGATAAATTTGGAAAGGTTTCATTCACAAAGATCATAGAAAGTAGAGATTTTCAAATTTTTGATATGTGATAGTGATGTGTATGTTAATCCTTGTTTCAATGTATGTTATGAATTACAACTAAAGGGAAATTGGGTTCTTGTTATAGTATGAACAATTTGAATCACTTTTGAGTTGTGTTATATCGGTGTCCAATGTAAGATATATTTTAAGGGTATATAAATCAATATTTTTGGTCCTTGTGAGTTGGTGACTTTTAGGGTTATTAAACAATATCAATATAATTTAGTTTGAATCAAGTAATTTGTTGAAACTTAAAATATTCCATCTACAGCATTCATTGGACCATTGTGTGTTGCATATACAATCAAGATTTGGTTAAAAGTTTTTAGTTTAATGTAGTATTAAAATATTTCATGGATGGAGAAGTTGGTCTTGACCTTGGTCATGGAAACCTTGAGTAGTTGGATGATGAAGATTGACTTGTGGTTGTTTCAAAAAGAATATGTTTGTCACTAAGTCCTATTGTTGTTTCAGGTAGGTAAACACAATACAAAACAAATGCCATCACCTTTATCAACAATTTGCATTAAGTAAATAATTTTTAAAACATGCAAGGCCCATAGCTCATGATGATATGTAAAAAATATCTAGTAAAATATAGGTGGGTTGTAAGGTTCTCCAAAATAGAAAGTAGGTGGATTTTTAGCAAAGTCAATGAGTTGCATTTGATAGGTAATTGTCACCAAGAAGGTAGGGATATTTAATGTTAATGATAATGTTGATGAATTGATGGGTCGTTATGTTGGATGCCTTAGACATCAATGGATTGTGTATATTTTTTCTACAAGAAAATTGCCACCTACCTCCAAAAGTGATGTGGAGGATGGGAATGGTACAAACACCAACATCGGGAAAGTACAATACCATAACACAAGGAAGTCCCTATCCATATCTAGGGCTCTATTTGATAATAAGAGTGACTTAAGGACTCTTGGAACATGGAAATACTATTTACATATGTTACACATCCATGTGATGGCCAAAAGCCAAATACCTAATTGGTGGGATATACCATTATTGATGTCAAGGTTATTATGCTTGATAATCAACCTCAACCCAATCTATGACAAAGGAAAACTAGGTTGGCAACCAAGACCAATTCAACATCAAGCTTTGGTGGTGAGTGACATTCTTGCCCCACCACCAACAAATAGACTTCCATTAATTAGTAGTTTAAATCCAAATAGAAGATAAATCAAATATTAGTTTTTGGTGGGTCCAAGTAGGTTCCTCTCATTAGTTGTATGGAAATTAAATTGATAATGGGTACGTCCCACTTACAAGAAAAAAACCACTAACATTCAAGGTTGATGTTGAAAAGGGGAAGGAACCAATTGGAGCAAATACACATGGAGATAGTCATGCATTACGCCTCTTTGTTGGCATTTCAACCCACCTAGGAACCAACAAAGGGGTGTTCAAGACGAGTTGGGATGTTTATGAAAAATTGCCCATGGGACAACCTTTGGTTAGTTTTAATATTCTTATGTCCAACCAAGTTGTGCACCACAAGTTTGATGATGTGAGTACTTGGACTATCTATTTTCCAAGTTAGTTGTTCAATTGTGATGATGTATGTGGTGCTAATGTGTTGTGTTCATGACATAACTTGCACGTGTGCCTTTTATTGGGTGTATGTGGTGGTAGGCTCCATTGAAGGTTGGCACAAAATTTAGCACCTTCCTCCCCAAATTTAAAGGGAAGGTAAGTTGGAAAAAGCATTGTAGGTGTCAACCATGCATCTAAAGGATTAACAAGAAACTCTTTTACCTAATTATGTGGGCTAGGTAGGCAAATGATCATGGTGACCAAGGTCTACATGCTTAATGTCAAGCCCACAGTTGAAGAGCTTGAGTGAAAACCAAATGTCCAAACTTTGGATGAAGCACGTGTGTCTTTAGCAACCAACAAGACTTACATCTTATAGGACTAAAAGTAGTTGTTAGAGAATTCTAGCAATTAGGCATATACCCATGGACATCATTAGTTAGCATGTTATAGTTTGACATGGATAATTTTGCATTCACTTTTACAAATTTTTGGATGCACGACCATGTTTCCATTTTTTCATGTAGCGTAAATGGACTTATATTTTTGGGCTACATGACCATGCTTTCATTTTTTGTGTGAAATGTAAATGAACTTTTAAATTAATTGTAGAAATTTTCCTTTGCATGTTTGGGTACAAAATGCATGGCATTAAATATAATGGACCTTTAATTTTGGACTAGTGGTATAGTGGTATAAGGCAAGGTGATCAGTGATTATTTTTCAATTTTCTCATGTAGCGCGATTGGCTAACATCCCAAGAAGGATTTAACATTAAATGGCAATAGGATAGGCAAAATAGTAGAATTGTTTTGTATTCATGCTTTTATTTAATGACCCTTAGGAAAAGGGCTTATAAAATTGACAAAACTAGTTCAAAATTATTTTTTTGGGCAATTTTTTTCACAAAATTTGAAGGAATCTGAGACATAGTTTTTTTTTTAATTTTTATTTTTTCGTATTTTTGCAAAATTTTGTCGAGAAAAAAGCTGATGGTGGTGCACTCCATTTGCAAATTGCATGGATAGTATTATAAACATACATAAAAAATTGACTTGAATTTTTTAATAGCCCAAAAAATTATATTCTTTTAAAAATTTCCACAAATGCCTATTCCACTATAAAAAAAAGTGGTGACACTAATTCCACTAATGAGATTTGCTCAAAAAATCCACTAAATAAACACATTACACTTTGCAGTGGCTACATTTAATTAACTTACAATTTTTCTTTGTATTGTTTTATATTATATATATTATTGAAAATTTGTGCACATTCCACTGGAAACATTCATTTTGGGGGAAATGTTATTTATTTCACTCACACATTTCATTGAAAATGCCTCATTCCACTTTGGGTTTTCCATTACAATGGAATCAGTGCATTCCATTAAAAGAAAAAGGAATGTGGAGTGAAATAGAATGTGATCTACTATAGTGAAAACTTGAAATTCATAATTGACATTTTCATTTAGACATGTCTTAGTTAGTTAATTATTGCTGCATTTTATTGCTAAATTTTACAATGACTTATTATTCATTGTTTCCCATATTAATGAAATTAACCAAACACAAAGGTCCTCATGCATATGAATTCGCTTTGATAAATTTTTATTCATGGGTAAAATACCTACACAACCATCCTTTTTCAAGTGATTTTTAAAGGATTTATGTTTGTGTTGTTATAACTATGGGTGCCAATCTAACATTATTGAAAATAGTAAAGCGAAATCCATAATGTATTTAACACATTTTTAGTACAAATTTCTTTGTTAATTGCATTCCAAGTTATTTCTAAAGAATTAACAAAACCAAAATGAACTATCGCAATGGAAAGTAATTGGCCAATCAACACAATCCAAGGAATGACATTGTGGTAGTCTATTTTCATCTACAAATTAGAGCCCAAAAGCATATCAACAATTAAGACTTGAGAACTACTAATTTTTTAGATGTAATTAATGAACACATGCAAATTTTTGAACAAAATTAACTAAAATTGTTGGCTTTTGTGATCTAAAAGTGGAATGAAGATTGAACAAATGATAGATTTCTAGGATCATATTGACAAAATGGGTCAAAACACAATCAAAGAAACCACAAAGGACATCAGATGTTAATTTCTATCATAAAAAATTAGAGATTTTTTTTTTGGCCATTTAAAACCATGGTAATCATGGCACATTATTCTTTTTTAACACACATAAATGTTTTGAAATTCAAATTAAAAATCCATTTGACCCAATTTTAAATGTTGATTTAGTTAAAGACTTTTGAAAATGGAAAATTTTGTCATTTAAAAAGGACTTTCAAAATTTTGTCATTTTTACAAAGGACTTTCAAAGGACTCATATAGTAAAAATAAGTTGATGATAGAAAAATATGAGATGATAATAACCTTCTAGACACATTAAAAAAAAATTACAATTTTGAAAATGTGGAATTTTAAAATTTTGGAAATTAAAAGTATGTACATTCAAAAATTTAGAATTTCAAAACTTCAAAAGTGCTTTACCACATATAAATGGGGTATAATTTACATGATCTATTAAAAAAGAGAGAGGTTATATTACATTAAATTCAACTTTAAAAAATAAACATTTTTTTGGTATGATTTGAAATTATCATCATTTTTCAAGATGAAACATAAAATTTGCAAGGAATCTATACATTTTTACAAATTCATATTAATTAAAAATATTAAGAAATAATAAAAAAATATTGGGGAAATTTTTATAAGTTTTTATAACAAGTTGCAAAAAAATCATTCAAAAAATCATTCGTATGAAAAAGTTATTTTGGGGAAATAGAACCTGCAAGACTAATGTAAAGTAATGCTTGTGGCTCATTCGATCTTATTTTGACCCAAAATGGTTGGTAATAATGATGAATATCACATTGAAAAAAGTTTTTATTATGGAGCTATTTTATATCATTCCACATTACCCTTTTTCCCTTCCAAGAAAATTAAAGAGACATTGGACTATTGCATATATGCATATATATGTCTATTCACCCATTGAAGTAACACAAAATTTCATATGAAGATATCATAGCCCTTCCATATTTTATTTCAAATTGCATTAAACTTTAAGACAAACTTGTGCAAAATTTTCAATTATCTTATTTCCCCAACACAATTTATATTCAAGAATGATGAGTATTGGGGGCAAGAGTGAGTGCATGTTACAGTGTAGACAAAAAATTGTCATAGGTTTTGATAATTTGATAATTTTCAACACAATTGTAAGAACATGAATCATGGTGGATACATGAAATTTATCATGGTGGATTTTTAAAAATCTTCTTCACTAAAAATTTTAATTTCTTTTTAAGTTGTGAAGTTCATATCAAATGTTTTTAAAACAAATTTGTTAGTACATTATGTTATAATAATGACGAAGATTGTGATTTTTTAAAGTTGTAAAATGTTCTTCCATTGAAAATGTAGATGGCTTAAGTGTTGTTTTTACTTTTTACATAAAAAGAATGGATTTTCAAAATTAATAAGGAATGGTAGTTTAATGTCAAATAAGGGTTTTTAATCAATGTTTATAAAATTATTGGTGTACTTTTACACAATGATATAGCTATGAATCAATCGCATATTGATGGGTTTAAATTTTATTTTATGTTTGAAGCTCAAATTAATTACATGTGATTTCAAAATAATTTCAAGGTGAATGAAATCTTATGTGTTATTACTTCTTATTATTTAATTGTAGGTAATCCTAGTTGGTGACTATGTATTTTGTGTTACTATTGTAGTAGACATGTTCTTCTTTAGATTTGAAAAAGAGTTGTTGCTACTATTGAGGTTACAAGTTGTTGTGCTATGTCCAACAACATTAATCCATACTTTCTGCTATTGTAATAGTAGGTGCATTCTTGTTTAGCTTTGAGGAGCTTTAGTTACAAAATATCTTCACATCTTGAGGATATCTTCTCATCATCTACCTATGGCAATATGTTATCTTTTTTCCCCTGTAATATGGCAACTTTTGCAAAAAATTTCAAAGAAATTGCCCTCATACCATTAGCATTGGGTTTTTAGACATGTTTGTATATGTATGAGGGTTATAGTTTGAGTATATGAATATACAAAGGGTGTTCAATAGGCTTGTGTAGGTGTGGAGAAAAAGATGTTATGACAATAAAATTGCTGGATTTGGTACTTTGATTTTTGTTGTTTTGTTATCTTGAGTGACTTAACAATTCAATGTGTAATAGGGTAGGGTTTGATAAGTTTGTGAGAATTTTGTGAGGACTAAAGGAAATGCAAGAAAGGGAGCATTATTTTCCATGTTCAACAGAATAGGGTTGTGCATACACCTGAAATATGTTTTGCAAGCCAATGGGAATAGACTTTTATGTGCCCTAATACTAACTTTGGAACATGGAGATTGCAAATGTGAGCAGCAGCAAAAGGAGAGAAAAATCAATTCAATGACTAATGAAAAAACCATAGAACTCACAAACTCCAAATTGGAAGTGGTTGAAAATGTGTGAGACATCTTGAGAAGAAAACACTTATGCCTACTGGGATTTCAAATGCTCAAATGCATGATGTGCTTTTGATCTGCAGGGAAACAGATCAAAAGGAGTGAAATCCCCACAAGTGAAGGATCATCGATCCCTCCTATAAGTGGATACAGATTGAAAATAGGCAACCAACTCTCCCTGAATCATACTACTGTAATACTGCAGTGCCTGTGCGTAAGAATGACATCATGAGGTCCTATAGACAATGATAACAATTGGAAAGTGCGATGAAAGAGAGAGCACCTGAATATGCTGACAGTAGCACCTTGCTATCATAAGAACAACCAGGTGTGTTTTTGCATCTAGTATTTATACACAGAAGAGGGAGGGGGTGGTGGGGCTGCTCTTCCAGGAATGCGTCGGCTTACACTCCCAGTGTCACCATTTTCGTCATAGTCATTATAATTACTGTTTCGGGATGATGATCGCCCATTCACAGATGGAGAAGCTGATCTTGAAGTTGGTTGTGGAGACCTTGAGTAGTTGGATGATGAGGATCGACCTGTGGCTGCCTCCTCAAAGGCAATACGCCAGTCCTCTGTCTCACCAAGTCCTGTTGTCGTCTCTGGTAGGTAAGCACAATACAAGACATATGCCATCACCTTTGTCAGCAGTTTGCACTAAGTAAATATTTCTTAGAACACACAAGGCCCATAGCTCATGATGATTAGGCCTTCTCAACTGGCATGTAGCACCTCTTAGAGCTGGGCTTTCTTCTAGGGAGTTTGATAGTCAAAATCAGACCCCAACATACACGCAGTCTTGCTCACTAAAGGCTTACAATATAGTTCAGGTGAGATGTCAAACGTTTTGCACATCTGAAATTTTACCAGAATCACTGACTCCAGAGGCTGAGGATGCACGAGCTTCCTGCATGCTGAGTTGCCGGGTAAGCTTGCTCAGAGCTGCAGCTTGCTTTTGACACTGTTCACGACGCCTCTTCACTTCCAGATCCTCCTGCAAGAGTTCTTCAATCCTTCCTGTAGAATGCGCACTGTATTCCCAACCCCCATTATCTCCAACATTCAGTTGGTGCAATCAACACTAGAAAGTGCAATTCAACACCACACAAAAATCTTGCTGACACCAATGGGTGTGTTCAGTCAGCTTCAAGAAAGAATTTATTGTAAGAATGCTCAACAAATCATTCGAAGAAATGTAGAACATGTGGTAATCAAGCTGTGATGTTTGTACTTCTGAGGCATGGCTCTGTTAAGAAGCAAACACTACAATGAACAGGGTCAACCCAATGACAAACCTTATAGAGCTATATAGCTGATTCAACATTGCATCCTTAGCTCGTTCCACTTGGCAAAGCACCACAGCCTGCAAAACCATTTATGATGCCACAACATAAGCAAAAGAAGAGTATTGCAAAATAGTATAAATTTTTTCTTCCCACTCATATGGCAAGACAACTAAAAGTGGGCATACACTGCTGGATAACTTCTGTCAGTAGCCAGGGTTGCATGTTTCCCACTGTGAGATACCAAATACCTTAGTAGTAAGTATTTGATCGCCACTCAGAGCTATGCATTAATTTGCTCTCCTAAGAATCACCAAAAAGTGTATAACATGCGATTCCCAAGTCATTGACCCATATTGGTTGCATGCGAGTTATGCACCTGGAAGTGGTAGATGCATAGATAGCTCAACTGGACAAAAGTATGAAACTATTGACACACAGATAGGTACTCACTTTGGGAATGTTTGCTGCAAGGCTGTTAAGCACAGCTTCGACATAGTCTCGCACTTCTTGAGCCATAAGCCTCAACTCTTCCTCTGGATCAACTGGCCTCCGTGGAATTCCTGCATCCTGTGGACAAGTCATTGTGCTTGGTTAGTGTACTTAACTACTGAAGGAGGAGGGTGGCCAGGTCCACCACATTTTGCCTATAAACTGCAAAACATTATTGGAAAATAAGGAAACTGTTGTGACTCATATGAATAAACCCATCAAGTATTATATATCTCCATTGCACACCTCACTGAACCCTAAACCCCAAACCCTAGAACTGATGAATGTCCCATCTCAAAATGATGATAACATGACAATGTCTGCACAAAATTAGGACTTGTGTCTCAGGGACCTACTATACCCTGTTGAAACAAATGAGTAGTTAACATGGGGGTGCTTTGTAACTTTGTGGCTAGCATCCTCCTCGTGAGACTTCCATACATAATAAGCAGAGGAGATTTGAACCTACCACAGCACCATTTGGAATTCCCGAACGAGTTGAACTGTTGTCCAATTCTTTCTTGAAAGAGGATGCATTTTGGGGGTCAATACAACTCCTAAGCTTCACCATCCATTCCAGTTTCTCCGCCATGTTTTCCGCCTTGAGAACAACAGAATGTTCAGCTGCAACCATGATATACATTCAATAAATACTCTAGCAGTTGGTTGTTTGTACTGGTGTTACTATCAAAGACACAAACTTTCATTCTTAAAACTGATTGGATACAGCTTTGTAATAGATGCACAAGGAAAAGTCATTAACATCAGGAAATTCTATTAGGATCAAGTAGGGGACCACCCGTTTGTGTAGCCATGGGAAATACAAATTTTTTACCTTCCAGAACGGTCTTATAGGGAACTTTATGACTGACTCTGAACACCAGCATAGGATTTGGATCCTCCTTTTCTGGCCCATTTGCTGATGACTTCTTATTCTTGGATGATGACTTTGCAGGTGGGGCATCTTCAGCTCCATTCTCCTTCTCAGGTCCATCTTCAAGAACACATTCCTATCTCCAATAACCCAATATATCAGGTGAGTACTATACTCTTTCAATGCAGATGTTGTGAACATTCTGGTTCCCAGAACACCAATCAGAACTGCTGCAAAGGAACATCATTGAGAAAACATCAGTGGTTTATCAATGATGGTTTTGAGCTTCCCTGCAACTCCTAAGCTTTGGATATCCAGGTGGCCAGAAATCTGGAACATGGGCAGGGAACCTGAAAATCTTCTGATGGAAAGATCAAATGCTTATAGACACATGTGCATTTCTACTCATATGTTCTGGTGTAGTTGTATCATCAAAAGCTCAATTGCAGACAACAGTGGGATTCTCAAAAGTGTACTACAACATACATCCAAGGTGATGGCACCGAGGAAGTTCCTGTCTTCTGGCTTTTCTGTAAAGGAAAGCTGCATGTAAAACACAAAAAAAATTGTTAGGTTTTATCAAAGAAAATAGACAAACATTTTATTCCACGACTGCTAGACACTACTGTGTTCCACTCATGCAAGTGGTGATTTCATAAAAAAACAAAAATGCCTTTTCAGAACAACCACATATTGTGTGTACCCATCAGACTATGACCTTTTTTGTTTTCCTTAGAAACTGATTCACTCTGTGTAGAGTTACAATAAGAGGGCCCAAAGCAGGTTCCCTAGACGTACCCGATTAGTCTTTGCATTCAGCACAAACCAGTACTTGTTCCATTCACCATTCTTTGGACTTCTCTTCAGTAAATAGCCTGTCAGAACACCAGTCCAATTTACTTCAGAATTTGTTTGGTTGTGACTCCTGTGACAAATTCTGAAGCCAACCAATCAGCATATATGTGTTCACAATATTGCTCAAAATAGTGTGATGCCAATTAGGTCTGCACAGCTGCACAGACCCCCCCAATGCCTGAGATGTCTGAAGACATCACAAACTCATAGCAAAGGTTGAAAGGGTCATGTCAAACTAACTGCCTCAAATCATGTTGGGGTCACCACAAGAAAATATATGCTGATTTATCCTCAACTGACAAGGTTGCAACCAGACTGCAATTGTCATAAAGAAAGGTATACAGAAAAGATAAGGCTAAACCTGCAGAATGGTCACCAATTGTCTGTAAGGTTGAAGGTGCATCCTTGCCATCTTTATCTTTAATTGACTTTAAGCTTTCTCCAGTCCCAGTTAGACTTGTTGGAGCAGTTGCCTGTGCACAACACACAAAATATCAAAGCTTTGAGACCCATGGGAGAACATGAGACTGCAGCAGCAACTACAGATCAGACAAAGATGCCAAGTCATCATCATCATCCACCAGGTGTGCTCAACTGTTGCCACCCAATTCAAATAAGAGCTGCTTGAGCTGAGCAGCCATATCTTCTAATCCTTTGATGTATATACAAACTGCAAAATCTGTTCTGTCTATTCAAAGCAAACTGGCATCTGTTGCCACAAGTAAAATCTGCTAAGACCATTTGTGACACATGAAATGTCAACAAACCAGCATGAGGCAATAAGCTTTAAGGAAATGAAACCCACTCTGCTCAACAATGATTGCTCTACGTCCTGTGCCTTCTTTGAAGCTCGATTCTTTCCATCATCTTCTCTTCGCAGCCTATCCAACCTGGACATAAACAAGAAGTTAAAAAAGTGAACAAGACGCTTTGAATAACTGTGAATGTACACAGAAGAATGTCTACTGTCCAACTGCCAATTATACAGTTGCCTAAATGAAGAAGTTGCCTTAACAGAAGTGGCACCAGAGAGGAAAGTCAAAAAACAGGAAAAGTGTGAACTTTGCAAAGTATCTTGTTGCACCTGCGTTGAACAAGTCTGATAAAGTGTTGTGGAGGAATAAATGAACGCTCCATGTCGACAAGGGCAATCACCATTTTCCTGGACTCAACCCGATACTCGTCCAATGAAGCACTTGCAATGGCCACAATCTGCAAGAAAGAATATACCCTAATCTGCAGTTAGAATCTCATATGATCAACAAAGCACAAGTTTGTTTCTGTATTATTGCAGAAGTTCTAGAGGGGTACACGGGGACCCCATCTGATAAATTACTGCAGCAACATTAGCGCATGCACATCAGATGCTGCTGATAGGGGGGACAAAAGGATGCTCTTTTGTCATACTTCCTCCCTCTAATTACCACTATATTTGAGCATAAAAATGCACTCTTCTGATTTACTTTTCTACTGAAATGAGAGTTCCCTTGGCACATGTTTTGGTGACTGAAAAATACCTCTCTCTTTAAAGGTGGGTATCTGCCCAAGCCAGGAGTTGCAGATGCTGAAGAAGACACTATATCAACTAGGATGCGATGTACCTGTCAGAAACACATCTTCCAAATCAGTTCAAGCACCAGACAAACTTGAAATTTTAGACTACAACTATGAACATCAGACACCAAAGATGTGTATTGTTCAATACCATACAGTGTGGGAATGCCTTACATTTTATCAATAGCATTTATTCAAATGGTGGTTGTTTGCTGACATCTCCTTACCAGGTTGGCAATGTGCTCTAGTTCATGCAATATAGTTTATTGAAAACAAACAGAAACCCACCAGTGCACTTATTTTCTTTTGTTTCAAGAGTCAAGAATGGAAAATAATACCTCATCTACACAAATTTTAGCAGGGTCCTTGGCCAAATCAAGTGCTTTCCGAATAAGGGCTCTCAGACCCTTCTCAGGCGAGAGAAGATAGGGCTGGTAGCCATCCGCTTCAAGGACCAACTGGCACATGGGCAACAAGATCTCAGATCTGCAGTGAGAAAACATAAAGAATCCCAAAATTGACAAGCAAGTCAAGCAAGTGGTTGCAGACCAAAAGAGTGCTGACTTGGCCCCCTTACCTTCTTAATACTGCTCATCTCGAACATACTATCAAGCGGAAGTCCTTTGATTCTTTTTGGAAGTATTGCTTCAAAACTTGCAACCACTTTCCAACCAGTTCCCTGTGGATGTTTCACATGCACCCTGTCAGATAAGTGAGAATCGCTTTGGTTGAAGTTCCCCTAGTGCAATCACAATTGATATCTGGATAGCAATAACTCAAGTGAGATGCAAACCACTTAAGCATGAACAGCAAACATGTATCCTTGTAAGTAACAAGCAGTAACTAAGCCAACCCTAAACCCTAAACCTAAAAACCTCAACACTGTAGACTATGAACCAAGAGCAAGGTCAAATTGACATGGAGTAGTGCATTGGTTTGGGTGTTGATCACTTGAGACTGGGGACCAAGAGCAAAGTAATTACATGAAATTGATACTTACATGACAGCTATATCCAGTCCCAAGGAGCACAGTCTTTGGAACAAGGAAGGAACCCATGTAGTATGAAGAAACAACTCACAACCCTCTAAGCCAAGGCTAAAACACACATCCAGTAGCAGATCTCTTGACTGAAAGATGAGAAGATAACAATAGAAAAGGAGGACACTTTTGGGTTGCTAGTTGTGGTTTCAATTGGAACCTTGGTCATCATGGCCCAAAAATGGGTCTTGGTTTCAGCAGGATAGGTGAAGTAGGATGTGTGGGAAGCTGCTTACTTCTCCAGTATCAATATGTTGTAGAAACTTGTCTTCAAACTCACGGCAAAGCTCCAACGCAATTGCTCTTGTTCCTTCAGAAGTCTGCACCCTTTGCTCTCCTAGCCTTACCAACTCCTGCTCTATAACTTGTGATCTTCCCTCCAACCTGCCATTGGAGCACTAAACTATTTAGACAAAATGGGTACTGTTCAAGTTCCAAGTTAAATTTCAAACACACCTCTAATTTCTGCCTGCTTCCACATCAAGCAACTGATATTTTAAGGGCTTACCCACACTTCTGAGTTTTTCAAGTTGAATGAAAAAATGCACCACTTGCAGGGGAGATGAGCCAGGACATACCCAGATAGCACATTTGGAAGATGTTGTTTCAGCCGCTTTCGAATCTGCTGAGCAAGAGTTTCAACAAGGGCTATCCTTCCAAGCTTTGATGGAGATGCTCCATTCAGAATAGATTTCAAAGAGTCCATCTCTGCCCTCCAAGCTGTTTCTAAAGAGTCTTCAGCACTAACAGAGCCTGAATGAGCTGCAGCAATGGAAACTGATTGGCCAATCAACGCAACCCAAGGAATGTCCAGTGTCACAGATGGACCTTGCCCTGAAAGAAGAGCTTGCACAGCAGCTAAGCTCCTTTGGTCAGCTGCTGCCTGATCCACTTTACTTATCACACCCACTGTCCTTGTTCCTGCAGAAATCCCCATTTGTGTGGAGGTTTTATCATGATGCAATTGTGTGACAAAGAACCAGCTCATAGCAGTTCTCTGCTGTGGATGAAGTCCATTATCAGGAATACTGAAATCCCAGTTCCAATAAGAGGGTCTTGCTTAAACCCACCAAAACATGCAAGTCTGGGAGAATTGCATAATATCAGCTTACCATCACGATCCAAGTCTTGAGCCAACTTCAAGGCTCGAGATGCAGTAACATCTCGACATGAGGCTGCTGGTATCACAACCAGGAGTATTGAGTCATTATTCTCAGCAAAATCATGCACCTACAAATAACAGAAGCAAAAGGAGGCAGAATGTTAGGCTAAGAACTAAGCACAAAGATGCTCATGCACTTGCATGGTGCACACATCTCTTCCAGTGTGTCAAAGGGACAGATATGGTCAGGGAGCAGCAGAGGTATGAACATTTGTACTTACAGCTGAATCCTCTGATGATGAATGTGCATCAAGTCCAGGAAGATCAATCAGCTTCAATGGTGGCGCTGCACACCCAGCATCAGCAGAAAAAAAGTCAATGGCTATAATCGAATCACAAGACAAAGACTACTGCAACATTATCAACTATAATGTTACCTCAATGAGCTGAAGATGTTGCCAAACCCTACTGCAATGGGTAAGTACACACATTGTCCTCCACCATCAAGCCTCTCAAAAAGCCTTGGACACTAGTCAGAGCTGGCAAGACCAAGAAGAAGCCTCTTCCCTATGCTGTAGATATTGCCTCCATTTGGAGGTGGGTTCTAGCATGCATCTTTGCAGCATGTTATACTGATAGGTGACTGTCCCAAGTCTACATCAGTCCAGGGCACTGAACTTTGGGAGTTGATATGGGATCTGGTGTGTTCCACACTAGCTAAGACACACCTGAATCAAGCCTGGTGTAGTAACCTCAAAAATCAATGAAAGAATTTACATGCTCACTCACCAGTTCCAGAACGCAGAGTGAGACGGATCACATCAGTCCTACCACCCTTTGAAGTTGCATTCTTCAATCTACTTTGAAGTGAATGGCGCACATCACCTACACAAACACATGATCCAATACTGGTTTGAGTGAGAATAAGGAGACATGAGTCATTAGACTCCTTGCAAAATCCTCGTGCCTTTGCACTAGAACGGGATTGTGACTCGAGGACCCAGCAGACAGGATAATTATTAAGGGGCATAACTTTGTTTTCCACAGTTGCAGAGCTGATGGATGATGATCCATTGATATGCATCGATGATCTTACTTCTCTTCTCTAAGCCTACAATCTAAGCCTTGCTTAGTGCACAAATGGCCAATAAACAGACATTGAAGAAAGGAGACAGCCTAGTCCAAAGAAAGGGGAACCTCAACATAACATTGTAGGTGATTCTAACTCAATTCATGGCAAATTTATCAACTTTGGCAAGTCTAAGTTTTCTGTTGCAATGTAGCCCCAAACCATTGCCACCCTTTACAACCATTTGTCATTCAGTTCCTGCAAGCTCCACCTGAATGGAACCCAAATAAATGGTTGAAAATTACTTGCAGAAACTGTTTGTGTCCTCCCATCGAGAACAACACACAACCCTCTGTTGCTACCAGGCTTGTCCCGCTCCATTTCAATAACAATGGGTACACGTGTTGCACCGTTCTCTCCTGTTGGCTGTTTGGAAAAAGATGGCCAAAGTGAACACCAAAGAAAAATTCAAGCAGTAGCTAGCATATAAACCTAGATTCACAGAAACCTTAGAGAGACAGACAGGAGAGAAGAAACATCTAAGCATAATGAGGAACTTCAACAAGATACAGAAACAAACTAAATATGTACAACTTCTGAAGACCAGAACACCAATGATGATGATGACAGACAATATCAGAGGAAGAGAATTGATCTTCTTAGTGTCTGAGAACTGAGGGAAGCTGATGCTGCGATCAATAGCTAGGGTGAAATTGGTTGTTGCTGAGAGATGTAGGTCTGCTTACCAGAACTGGATGACCTACAAGGCTGTTGAGCACTGCTGACTTTCCTGCACCCTGGAGGAGCAAATCACAATATCAAAGACCAGGGTTAGAACATGAGGTTATCATCACAGCCT
>Ga0116226_10002562_pt1 | contig 15892 bp, 13 predicted proteins | sample S1TSphfallax_FD_89692 | JGI IMG/M metagenome (GOLD analysis project Ga0116226, IMG submission 89692) | Host-associated microbial communities from peat moss isolated from Minnesota, USA - S1T2_Fa - Sphagnum fallax MG | ecosystem: Host-associated > Plants > Peat moss > Unclassified | place: USA...
CCTCTTGCCGGGTTGGTTGTTGTTGCGGTTGAGCAGGCGGTGGCGGCGCCGTTTTGTACGGCGAGGCTGGCGGATGCGGGGGCGCGGGTGATTAAGATTGAGCGGCCGGAGGGGGATTTTGCGCGGTTTTATGATGATGCGGCGCCGGGGGGGAGTTCGTATTTCGTGTGGCTGAACCGGGGGAAGGAGTCGGTGGTGCTGGATTTGCGGTTGGAGGCGGCGCGGGGGCAGCTGCGGGCGCTGATCGCTAGGGCGGATGTGTTGGTGCAGAATTTGAAGCCGGGGGCGATGGGGCGGATGGGGCTGGCGGCGGAAGATTTGTGCCGTGAGCAGCCGGGGCTGATTTGCTGTTCGATTAGCGGGTATGGGGATAGCGGGGAACTGGCGGACCGGAAGGCTTATGATTTGCTGGTGCAGGCGGAATCGGGGTTGGCCTCGATTACGGGTGGGCCGGAGGGGCCGGCGCGGGTGGGGATATCGGTGGTGGATATTGCGACCGGGGCTGCGGCGTATGCGGCGGTGCTGGAGGCGGTGATTGAGCGGCAAAAGAGCGGGAGGGGGGCGGATATTCGGGTGTCGCTGTTTGACACGATTGCTGAGTGGCTGACGGTGCCGCTGCTGAACGCGGAGGCGGGGAATCCGCCGGCGCGGATTGGGTTGGCGCATCCCTCGATTGCGCCGTATGGCGTTTTTGGCGCGCAGGATGGGCGGGAGATTTTGATTTCCATTCAGAGCGAGCGGGAATGGCGGGTGTTTTGCGAGGAGGTGCTGCGGGAGCCGCTATTGGCCACGGATGCGCGGTTTGCCAGCAACGTAGCGCGGGTGCGGCACAGGGCGGCGACGGACCAGGCGGTGGCGGCGCGATTTGGGGCGCTGCCGGCGGCGGAATTGATCAGCCGGCTGAGCCGGGCGGATATTGCGTTTGCCGAGGTGAATGACATGGCGGCGCTGTCGCGGCATCCGCATCTGCGGCGGATTACGGTGGAGACGGAGGGCGGAGCTGCGAGGCTGCCGGCGCCGGGAGCGGTGGTGGTGGATGAGACGCGGGCGTATGGGCGGGTGCCGGCGATTGGGGAGCATACGGCGGCGGTGCTGGGGGAACTGGGGGAAGTAGGTTTGTAGCGTTGGGGGGCGTTGCGTGTCGTAGGGGCGGATCATCGGCCAGATTGCATTATGCCGGGTTACTTCACGCCGCGGCGAGCGGCGGCGATGATGGTGAGGGCGGCATCCGGGTTGGATAGGGCGTTGCAGAGGAGCAGGATGAGGCGGGCGTTGAGGGCGGCGCTTTCGGGGGGGGTGAGCCCGTCATGCGCGGCGAGCAGCGCTTCGTAGATGTCGTCGGCCCGGCCGGCCATGCCGTCATGGTCTGGGGTTGTCATGCGGCGGCGCTTGCGGTGGTAGGGGCGAGGCCGCTTGCGCGGCGGAGGGCTTGGGTGATGGATTCATGGGTTGGGGCGGTGAAGCGTGCGGCGATGTGCTGGTCTGGGCGGATTAGGTAGAGCGTGTTCTGGCCCAGGCGGGCGGCGGCGAAGCCTTCGGTGTCGGCGAAGCTGGTGGGGGCGATTTTGATAACGGGAAGGTCGATGGCGGGGGGTGGCGCGATGGGGCCGATGGCCAGGAGTTTGAAGTGTTGGCCGAGCTGGTTGAGTAGGAATGTTTGGGTGCCGTCTGGGGCGGTGAGGGGTGCGTCTGGGCAGACCTGACCTGGGAGCGCGCCGGGGAGCGCGCCGAGGCCGGGTTCCGGCGGGGTTTGCAGGGCGTGGTTTGTGAGTGAACAGGGTGCGGATAGGCGGCCGGAATTGACCATGCGGCGGGCGAAGACGTGGGTGGCCGCGAGGTCCAGCACCGCGCGGCGGAAGACGCGTTCGGTTTCGCTTTTGGGGGTCATGAAGTTGGTTGAGCGGGCGGAGTGGCGGATGTTTTCGTCGGCGCCGAAAATGCGTTCTTCGTCGTAGGTGGCGAGCAGGGTGGCGGCGGCTTCGCCCTTTATGACGGCGGCGAGTTTCCAGGCTAGGTTGTCGACGTCCTGGATGCCGCCGTTGCCGCCGCGGGCGCCAAAGGGGGAGACGATGTGGGCGGAATCGCCGGCGAAAATGACGCGGTCATGGACGAATTTTTCGAGGCGGCGGCATTGGAAGGTGTAGACGGAGACCCAGTCGAGTTCGAATGGGCGATCACCAACCATCGCCTGGATGCGGGGGATGACGCGTTCGGGTTTTTTTTCTTCCTCGGGGTCGGCGTCTGGGCCTAGCTGGAGGTCGATGCGATAGATGCCGTCGGGCTGTTTGTGCAGGAGGGCGGATTCGCCGGTGTGGAATTGGGGTTCGAACCAGAACCATCGTTCGGAGGGGAAATCGGCTTTCATTTCGACATCAGCGATTAAAAAACGTTCTTCGAAGACGCGGCCGGTGAAGTCTAGGCCTAGCAGGTTGCGGGTGCGGGAGCGAGCGCCGTCGCACGCCACCAGCCAGCTGGTGCGGAGTGGGTAGGCGCCTTCGGGGGTTTCGACTTCGATGGTGACGAAGTCTGGTTGTTGCGATAGGTTGACGAGTTTGTTGTTCCAGCGCAGGTCGATGAGGTCTGGGAAGTCGGCGCAGCGTTCGACTAGGAATTCCTCGACGTAGTATTGCTGGAGGTTGATGAAGGCGGGCATTTTGTGGCCGGCTTCGGGGAGAAGGTCGAAGGCGTAGACTTCGCGATTGCCGTGGAACAGGCGGCCGACTTGCCAGGTGACGCCTTTGGCCACCATCCGTTCCCCGATGCCGAGGCGGTCGAAGATTTCCAGCGTGCGCTTGGCCCAGCAGATGGCGCGGGAGCCGACGGAGACGCGGTCGCTGTCGTCCAGGACCACGACTTTGATGCCGTGTAGAGCGAGGTCGATGGCGGCGGCGAGGCCGACGGGGCCGGCGCCGATGATGGTGACGGGGTAGTGCGGTGAGGGTTCGCCGCGAAGTTCTGGCGGGGGTTTGGAGGTGAAGCGTTTGTGGGCGTAGCGGGGCATTTTTGGTTCCTGGACGAGGTAGGCAAGAAGAATGGCTAATTGGGGGTGTCGGTGCGCGGGTGCTTGGGGCGGGAAAGTCGTGGATGCCAGCATGCGCTGGCGTGACGTGGATGGGGCGGTGCTTGGTTCGCTATCCTTGCAGGGCCGCCCACATTTCCTGGTCGCGGGCGGCGGTCCAGATGCGGGGGGTGTCGATGCCGAGGGCTTCATCGTAGGCGCGGGCGACGTTGAAGGGGAGGCAGTGTTCGTAGATGGCGTAGGTGGAGAATTTGGCGTCGCCGGCGGCCCGGGCGGCTGCCATGGCTTCTTTGAGGGAGCCGCCGCGGGCGGCGACGGCGTGGACGGGGCGGTAGGTGGTTTCCAGAAAGTCTTTGGTGAGGGCTAGGGCTTCGGCGACTTTGTCGGGGCCGACCAGGGCGTCGCCGCGGCCGGGGGCGAGGGCGGTGGGGGCGAAGGCGGCGATGGCGGCGAGTGTGGCGGGCCAGTCGGAGAAATGGCCGTCGCCGCAGTAGCAGGCGGATTTGTATTCGACGATGTCGCCGGAGAACATGGTGCCGGCATCTGGCACCCAGGCGACGATGTCTCCACCGGTATGGGCGCGGCCGAGCTGCATGAGTTCGACGCGGCGGCGGCCGAGGTAGAGGGTGAGTTTGCCGGTGAAGGTGAGGGTGGGCCAGGTGAGGCCGGGGACGGATTCGGCGGCCTGGAAGAGGCGGGGGAAGCGGCCGAGTTCGCTGTCCCAGTCTTCCTGTCCGCGTTCCTGGATCATGGCGCGGCATTTTTCCGAGGCGATGATTTCCGAGGCGCCGTAGGCGGAGGCGCCGAGGACGCGAACCGCGTGGTAGTGCGAGAGGACGACGTATTTGATGGGCTTGTCCGTGACGGTGCGAATTTTTTCGATGACTCGGTTGGCCATGACGGGCGTGGCCTGGGCGTCCACGATCATCACGCTATCGTCACCGATGATGATTCCGGTGTTGGGGTCGCCTTCGGCGGTGTAGGCGTAGAGATTGGGGCCGATCTCGGTGAAGGAGATTTTTTTCTCGGCGAGGTCGCTGGTGGAGGCGAAGGATGGTTTGGACATTTTTGTCACCCTTGTGGGTTATGGGATGGTGAGGGCGGGGAGGATTTTGCCGGTGCACTCGCCGAAGCCGATGCGGTGGTGAGGGGCTTGCGCCCAGCCGGTGAGGGTGAGGGTGTCGTTGTCTTCGATGAAGGTGCGGGTTTCGCCGGTTTCTAGTGTTAGGGGTTCGGCGCCGCCCCACGAAAGTTCCAGCAGGGAGCCGCGGCTTTCCTTGGTGGGGCCGGAGATGGTGCCGGAGCCGAGGAGGTCCCCGGTTTCCATTTTGCAGCCACCAGTGGCGTGGTGGGCGAGCTGCTGGGGGGCGGAGAAGTAGAGCTCGCGGTGGTTGGTGCGGGAGATGACCGTGGCACGGGCAGCACCTTCGGGTTGCATGTGGATTTCGAGGTGGATGTCGTAGAGCATGGGGCCGGGTTCATGGAGATAGGGGAGCAAAGGGCGTTCGCGGGGCGGGGTTGAGACGCGGAAGGGGGCGAGGGCGGCGGCGGTGACGACCCAGGGGCTGATGGAGGTGCCGAAGATTTTGGCCTGGAAGGGGCCGAGGGGCTGGTATTCCCAGGCTTGGATGTCGCGGGCGGACCAGTCGTTGAGGAGGACGTAGCCGAAGATTTTTGCTTCGGCCTCGGCGACGGTGATGGGTTTGCCCATGATGGTGGGCAGGCCGACGACCGCGCCCATTTCGAGTTCGATGTCCAGACGGCGGGTGGGGGAGAGGATGGGCAGGTCTTGGCCGGAGGGTTTGATTTGGCCGAGTGGGCGGCGGATGTTGGTGCCGCTGACGACGACGGTGGAGGCGCGGCCGTTGTAGGCGATGGGGAGGCTGAGCCAGTTGGGGGGGAGGGCGTTTTGCTGGCCGCGGAACATGGTGCCGACGTTGCTGGCGTGGTGTTTGCCGGAGTAGAAATCTGTGTAGCCGGCGACTTTGAAGGGGAGGTGCATTGTGATGGCGGTTAGCGGTGTCAACACGCGCGCTTGCAGGGTTTTGTCGTTTTGCAGCGCGGCGTTGCCGCCTTCGGCGAGCAAGGCTGTTAGCTGCGTGCGGACGTCATGCCAGGCGGGCGCGCCGAGGGCCATGAAATTGTTTAGCGCGGGTGCTGCGAAGACTGGGGTGCCGGCGGTGATGAGGCCGGCTTGTTCCAGTGCGGCGAGATCGGCGACGAGATCGCCGATGGCGACGCCGCAGCGTGGCGGCTGGCCGGGGCGGCTGAAGACGCCGTAGGGGAGGTTGTGGAGGGGAAAATGGGTTTCGGGCGTATTTGCCTCTGTAATCCAGCTTTTCATTTCAGGCCTGGCCTTCCGTCAAATTTTTTCTCGATGCCGGCCCAGCAGGCGGCGTAATCTTGTTGAAGTTGGGGCAGGCCGGCGGCGTAGGCGGTGAGTTGTTGGGGAAATCGGGTTTCGAACATGAAGGCCATGGTGTTGGTGAGTTTTACGGGTGTTAGTGGCTTGGTGCTGGCTTTTTCGAAGGCGGCGGCGTCTGGTCCGTGGGGTAGCATGCAGTTGTGTAGGCTCATGCCGCCGGGGCGGAAACCTTCCTCCTTGGCGTCGTACTGGCCGTAGATGAGGCCCATGAATTCGGACATGATGTTCATGTGGTACCAGGGCGGGCGGAAGGAATTTTCCGCGACGAGCCAGCGTTCCGGGAAGATCACGAAATCGATGTTGGCGGTGCCTGGTTCGCCGGAGGGTGCGGTGAGGACGGTGAAGATTGAGGGGTCGGGATGGTCGAAGGCGATTGAGCCGACGGGAGAATAGGTGCGCAGATTGTATTTGTAGGGCGCGTAGTTGCCGTGCCAGGCGACGACGTCCAGCGGGGAGTGGCCGAGCTCGGTTTGGTGGAAATTGCCGCACCATTTGACGATGAGAAGGTGGGGGGTGTCTCGATCCTCGAAGGCGGCGACGGGGGTTTTGAAGTCGCGCGGGTTGGCGAGGCAGTTGGCGCCGATGGGGCCGCGCTCGGGCAGGGTGAATTTGGCGCCGTAGTTTTCGCATACGTAGCCGCGGGAGGGGCCATTGATGGGGGCGACCTTGAATTTTAGGCCGCGCGGGATGACGGCAATTTCGGCGGCGGCGATTTCTAGGCGGCCGAGCTCGGTGAAAATGTCGAGACGGCCGGTTTCGGGGACGATCAGCAGTTCGCCGTCGGCGTTGTAGAATACCTCGTCGCGCATGGGAGCGGTGACCTGGTAGATATGGGCGGCCATACCGGTTTGGGTGTGGACGTCGCCGGCGGTTGTCATGGTCCGCAGGCCGGTGATGAAGGTGAGTTTCTCGCTGGAAAGGGGCACTGGATCCCATCGGATTTGGGCTAGAGGTATGCCTGGGACGATGTGGGGCGCGGTTTTCCAGAACGGCATATCTAAGGGCGAGAACCTGCCGGTATGTTTCACCGACGGGCGGATGCGGTAGAGCCAGGAGCGTTCATTGGCGCCGCGCGGGGCGGTGAAGGGAGAGCCGGAAAGCTGTTCCGCGTACAGGCCGTAATTGCAGCGCTGGGGGGAATTTTGACCCTGCGGCAGTGCGCCTTCCAGCGACTCCGTCTCGAAGTCATTGCCGAATCCCGGCATGTAGCGCAGCGACATTGGGGGTCTCACTCCTGGCAATTTTGGACGAGCGCTGATGCGTGCTGGCCGGCTCTTCCCTTCTTGCGTTCTATTTCATATCATATGAAATAATATGTCAAGCCAAGCCTCACCTGGGAATAAAGATGCTCGAACTGGATCGATTTTTGCCCTATCTTGTGAATAAATTAGCCGGACGTCTCAGCGACGGGCTGGCGACTGTGTACCAGGAGCGCTTTGGCATTACCATTCCGGAATGGCGGGTGATCGCGCATCTGGCGGGGAACAAAAACGTCTCGATACGGGAGATTTTTGTACGGGTGGCGATGGATAAGTCGAAGGTCAGCCGCGCCGCGGCACGGCTGGAATTGGTTGGATTTGTTGAAAAGAACGTCAATGCCGCGGATCGGCGGCTGATTGAGCTGCGGCTGACCGCGAAGGGGCGAAGATTGTTCGAGGCAATTGAGCCGCTGGCGCTGGCTTATGAGCGGGAAGCGCTTTCCGCATTTTCGGAGCGGGAGGAGGAGGTTTTTCGTAAGCTTGTGGGGAAGTTGCTTTGCGATTGAGCTGTAAGAAGAGATAGAAGTAGTTACTTTTTTGAAAAAAAGTAACCAAAAAACGTTTGCTAACCACGGCTTTTGAGTGGCCACAGTTTGGCCGCTCAAAGGCCGGGGACAACTAAAAAACTTTTTTTCAAAAAAGTAACTGCTTTCTGCTGGCTTTAGGCCGCCACGCGTAGGAAAGTCTTGGCATTTTCGCAAAATATCATCGCGCGCGTCGCATCGTCCAAGAGCTCCGTCTGTTCCAGCTGGGCCAGCAGATGGGCCACGGCTGGCGGCGGCGTGAAGGGCGCGTCCGACCCGTAAAGCAGGTGATCGACCGGAGCGAGCTGGAGCAGGGCGCTGAGCTGCCGCGGCACCGGGCACCGGGGCACCCGCCAGATCATAATACAGCCGGCGCAGCAGAGTCATGACGTGGCCACGCGGCACCGGGGTTGGCAAATCCAGCATCGGGGCCATCACCGCCACGCGGTCCGCCAGCACCGGCAGCGCGGCGCCGCCATGGGGCACGATGACACGCAGCGCGGCGTGCCGATCCAGCGCGCCTGAGAGCATCATGTTCACCACCGCGCGTGTGGTTTCGAACATGAATTCCAGCATGGGACGCGGATAGCCGAGCGACAGATCGCCGCAGCACGCGCAGGAGGGCGAAGTGGGATGGATGAAGACCGCCGCCGCACGTTCATTCAGCATCGCCCAGAGCGGCTCCAGCCGCGCATCGCCGAGGTAGACGCCGTGGTGATTCGTTTCCAACACCACGCCATTGGCACCAAGAACATCAAGCGCATGAGCGGCTTCCTGCAGCGCGCCTTCGACATCGGGCAAAGGCAGCGTGGCGAAAAAACCGAAACGCGCGGGATACGCGGCTACCAGGCGGGCGGCCTCCTCGTTCACCCGCCGGCTCAAATGCCTGGCCTGCGCGTTGTCACCGAAATGCACGCCGGGGGAGGAAATTGAAAGTAACGCCGTGCTAATGCCGAGGTCATTCATGTTTTGGATCGCACTGGTTTCATTCCAGGCAGGGATTTCCTTCATGCCATCCGGTTCCGCATGGCCGGCCTCGGTCAGCGCGGCGCGGTAGAAATCGGGTATGAAATGGGCGTGGACGTCGATTTTTTTGGGGAAGTTCATGATTTGGCCTAAGAAAAAGTAAGGATGTTCTTTTTTGAAAAAAAGAACCAAAAAACTTTTGGTCCGCTTTGCGCGGTGTTTTGGCCGCATGCGGCGAAAACACCGCGCAAAGCGGACCAAAAGTTTTTGCGCGCTTTTTTCAAAAAGCGCTTCTTTCTTTTACGCCACTTCCGCCCGGTCCGTATTCTCAATCGCCCCGAGCCCGGCGATTTCCACCCGCACCACATCACCCGCGCGCAGGAATTTGCCGTGGGCGATCCCGACGCCGGATGGCGTGCCGGTGGAGAGAATGTCGCCAGGCTGGAGAGTCATCACCGTCGTGAGATAGGCGATCTGCTGAAAGATGTTGTAGATCATGCCTCTGGTTACGTCGCGCTGCCGTTCTTCGCCGTTGACCGTCAGGGTCATTTCCAGCGCGTGCGGGTCCGCGATTTCGTCGTCGGTGGTCAGCCATGGTCCGATCGGGCCATGCGTGTCGAACGACTTGCCCAGTGTGTAGGTTGGCGAGCGGGACTGCCAGTCGCGTACGGTGACGTCGTTGGCGACCATGTAGCCGGCGATGACGCCGCGCGCGTCGCTTTCCTTCACGTGGCGGCAGGTTTTGCCGATGACCACGGCCATTTTGGCCTCGTAATCGAGCTTGTCGGACACGATCGGCAGTTCGATGTCGTCATAGGGGCCGGCGATGCAGGACACCTGTTTGTTGAACCAGAGCTGGCTGGTGGGAATGGGGATGCCGGCGGCCGCGGCTTCGTCGGCGTGGGCCTGGTAGTTCATGCCGATGGCGAGAAATTTCTGCGGGTCATCGATGGGGGCCAGTAGTTTCGCCGGCGAAATGTCGGCGCGCACCAACGCGCCACTGACCAATACCGGCGTCACCGTGCTCCCCGGCCAGTCCCCCAATGCCAGCTCCAGCGCGCTCTACCCGACCGGTAAAATTTTCTACGCCCAGGTCTCGGCCATCTATCTTGGCCCCGCCACGAAATTTTGGGACTCCTCCGCGCTGGTTGGGGAACTCGCCGGCAACCAGCTCCTCTCGGTGGATAAGAATGGCGAGTTTTTCACCGCCGCCAATGGTGGCGGCCCCGGCTACTGGAATTCGCTCGGCCGGCGGCTACACCAGCGTGCCGGCCGGCTACGTCTCCGGCCAGCCGCGGCCGGACCCGTATGCGGATGATAAGGTGCTGTTCAGCATCAATGCGCAAAACGTGGCGCAGTACGCGGATAAACTGCCGCAGGGCGCGATTGAAATGATGAAGCGCTACCCAAGCTACCGCGTCGACGTCTATCCCACCCGCCGCCCGCACGCGATGCCGCAATATGTCTACGACAACATCGCGCAGAACGTTACGCGCGCGCAGCTCAGCGCCGACGGCACGGCCATCACCGGCGCCTTCGGTGGCGTGCCCTTCCCCATACCCTCCAGCGGCGCCGAAGTCATGTGGAACCACCTCACCGCCTTTCAGGGCGAAGCGCTAAAGGCACTCAACTCCAATTACGTCGTCGCCAGCTCCGGCCAGAAATATCTCGCCTCGCTCGCCACCGTCACCTCGGATTTTCCGTTCTACCACAAAGATGGTTCGCACGATACATTCAGCGGAGCCCATAAACAGTACATTGTCGATACGATCGCGCCGCCCTACCAGGCTGGCGTGGCCATCATGTCCGTCCAGCAGCTGGACGCCAAGGCGCATCCGCCCAAAACCATGCAATATCTGCCAGGCCAGGGCCGGGTGCGCGAAGCGCCTGATCTGGCCTATGACAATCCTAAAATCCTGGATGGCGGCACCGGCAATTTCGATGAAACCTTCGTGTATGACGGCCGTATGGACCAGTATAATTTCAACCTGATCGGCAAGAAGGAAATATTTGTCCCCTACAATAAAAACCGGTGCTTCCTGACCAGCTACGACGACCAATTGGGACCCAACCATTACAACCCGGATGTGCTGCGGTGGGAACTGCACCGCGTCTGGGTGGTGGATATGACCCTGCTGCCCGGCGCGCGCAACGTGGATGCGCATCGCGTGATGTATGTGGATGAAGACTGCTGGGTGGCTCTGGCATGCGATGTGTACGACGCCTCTGGCGCGTATTGGAAGTTTTTACACGCCTATGTCATCAACGCCTTCGAGCTGTCAACAACCTTGGCCAACGCCACCAACGTGATTTACGATCTACACAAGGGTGACTACGGCTACAATGTCGGCTGCGATCCCAGCGTTTCGGACCTGCAGATCAAGTTTATCGAGCCGCTGCCGCAGAGTTATTTCTCCTCGTGCAGGGTGTGGGTGCGGGCGTAAAAGAAGAATTGCTTGCTGTTGTAGCTGTCTTGGATCGGAGATTCTGGTTATTTTGCAAGACATACTATACCTATCATAATAGTAGTTTGTAAGGATTGAAATACTGCCTGTGTCCTCGTTAGCGGCTCGTTTTATGGCGGTTTTGCAAGCCATTGGCTTGGCACGGACTCTGCGTCGCCCCGGTCATTGGCCGAGCCGGAAGTTTGGAGTTGGATGATGAATGATATGGCATGTGTCGCGCCGGTGCGGGTTGCGGTGATCGGCGGAGGGTTTTGTGGGGCGTTTTTCGCGGCGCAGCTGGCGCAGGCTAGCGTGGGGACGCTGAGTATTGTGGTGATTGAGCCGCGGGCGGCGCTGGGCGGGGGGGTGGCGTATTCGTCGCCGGACCCGGCGCACCGGATTAATGTGCCGGCGAGTCGGATGACGCTGTTTCCGGAGAAGCCGGCGGATTTTGATGAGTGGTTCCGGCGCGGTGGCGGGCTTGAGACTGACCCGGAGGCGCTGTGGAGTGATGGCGCGGCGTATCCGCGCCGGGCGGTGTTTGGGCGGTATGTGGCGCAGATTCTTGGCGAGCGATGCCGGGAGCGGCCGGATGTGAGCATCGAGCATATGCGGGATGCGGCGCAGTCGGTTGAGCCGTGGGGGGCGGGCTACCGGATTCAGCTGGGTAAAGGAGGCGTGGTGGAGGCGGGGATTGTGGTGCTGGCCGCGAGCCATCCGCCGCCGGGGCTGCCGGGGCTGATCGCGAAGCATCTGGGCGGGGATCCAGGGCTGATCGCGGACCCGTGGCGGGCGGATGCGCTGGAGGGGGTGGCGGCGGATGATGACGTGGTGATCATCGGCACTGGGCTGACGATGGCGGATGTGGTGGCTTCGCTCACGCTGCGCGGGCATCGGGGGCGGATCACGGCGTTTTCGCGGCGCGGGCTGTTGCCGCGCGGGCATGCGAAAGTGCCGGTGCCGGCGCCGTTTGCTTGGTATGGCAGCCACGAGGCGCCGGAGGGTCTGGCGGCGCTGGTGCGGCAGGTGCGGCGGCAGGTGGCGGAAACCCCCCTGCCCTGGCAGGCCGTGTTCGACGATGTGCGGGCTAATGGGCAGAGCCTGTGGCGGGGCTTGGGCGACGCGGACCGGCGGCGGTTTTTGCGGCATTTGCGGGTTTATTGGGATTCGCATCGCTACCGGATCGCGCCGCAGATTGAAAAAGTGCTGATTGATAGGCAGCGGGACAAGACGCTGGAGGTTTTGGCGGCCTCGCTGGTCTCGGCGGCGCGCGAGGACGGGAAAATCAGTCTTTTGGTCCGGCCGCGGCGGGCGGCGGCGGAGGCGGTTAGGGCGTTGAAGGCGGATCATGTCATCGTCACGACCGGGCCGGCGCATGGGACGGTGGTGGAGCAGAATCCGGCGCTGCGGAGCCTGGCTGGACTTGGGCTGTTGCGGGCGGATGAGCTGGGGCTGGGGGTGAAAGTGGATGGGCTGGGGCAGGTTGTGGGCGCGGACGGTGTGGGCCAGGCGACGCTGCTGGTGGTGGGGCCGCTGGCCAGGGCGCAGTATGGCGAACTGATGGGGTTGCCGCAGGTTGCGGCGCAGCCGGCTGCGGTGGCGGCGCATGTGGCGGCTTATCTGGCCGCCGGGGCAGAGAGGGAAGCAGCGCTTTTTTGAAAAACGCGCTGTTTGCCTCACTTCTTTGTATTCGCTGGCGTTCTGAACGAGAGAATTTATTAACCTATAGTGGGTAAATAAGTTCGAAATCTCCGCTGCGGCATCCGGCCGCCAGTGTAGCCAGAGGGCGAGTGTTTCAGCCATGAGCCAAAGCAGTCCCGTGCGGGAGGCGCCGGCGTTTTCAGTCCCTGAGGCGCTGGCGCGGGCGCATGCGCATTGGAATGCGGGGCAGGCGGACCAGGCGGAGATGTTGTGTCAGCGGGTGCTGGCGGTTTGGCCGGGGCAGGCGGATGCGCTGCATTTGCTGGGGCTGATGGCGCATGCTTATGGGAATGTGAGTTTGGCGGCGTCGCATTTGCGGCAGGCGTGCCGGGCGCCGCGGGCGCCGGCGGTGTATTACAGCAATCTGGCGGAGATGTGCCGGCAGTTGGGGCTGCTGGCGGAGGGGGAGGAGTATGCGCGCCAGGCAGTAAGGCTGGATGCGTCGCTGGCGGGGGCGTGGAATAATTTGGGGATTTTGCTGCAGCAGGCGGGGAAGTTCGCGGAGAGCCGGCAGTGTTTGGAGCGGGTGCTGGCGCTGCAGCCGGATAATCCGGAGGCGCATAATAATTTGGGGAACACGCTGAAGCATTTGCGGCAGCCGGGGCTGGCGCTGGCGCATTGGCGGCGGGCGCTGACGCTGCAGGCGGATTATGCGGAGCCGCATAGCAATCTGGCGCATTTGTTGTGCGAGCAGGGGGATTATGAGGCGGCGGCAGGGCATGCGCGGCGGGCGATTGAGCTGAAGCCGCAGTTGGCGGATGCGTATATCAACATGGCGGGGGTGGAGCTGGCGCGGCAGCGGTTTGGGGAGGCGCTGCGGTGGCTGGACGCGTTATTGGTGTTCGCGCCGCGGCATGCGGCGGGGTGGGCGTCTCGAGCGGTGGCGCTGAGGCGGTCGGAGCGGCTGGAGGAGGCGCTGGAGGCGGCGGCGCAGGCGCTGGCGGCGGCGCCGGAGTCGGCGGAGGCGCATCACGCGCAGGGGCAAGTGCTGCAGGCGCTGGGGCGGACGGAGGCGGCGCTGGCGGCGTTTGAGCGGGCGGCGGCGTTGCCGGGAACGGCGGCGGAGCAAGGGCTTTCTGGCCAGGCGTTGTTGTTGATGGAGGTGGGGGAGACGGAAAGGGCGGCGGCGGTGTTTGAGCGGGCGTTGGCACGGTTTCCGCGGGCGCCTTCGGTTTGGTATAATTTCTCGGATTTTCATCGGTTTACCGCTGGGGATGCTGGGATTTCGGCGATGGAGGGGCTGCTGGGGGGGGCGGATCTGGGGGAGGCGGACCGGATTATGCTGCATTTTGCGTTGGGGAAAGCGTTCCTGGATGTGGGCGAGTCGGGGCGGGCTTTTTCGCACTTGCATGAGGGGAACCGGCGCAAGCGGGCGGCGGTGATTTATAATGAGGCGGAGGCGGAGGCGGCGATGCGGGGGGCGGCGATCGGGGCGGCGGCGCTGGCGCGGTTAGAGGGAGCGGGGGCGGCGTCGGAGAGGCCGGTTTTTATTGTGGGGATGCCGCGGTCGGGGACGACGTTGCTGGAGCAGATTTTGGCGTCGCATCCGGCGGTGCATGGGGCGGGGGAGCTGAGCTATATTTCGGGGCTGGCTGGGGCGCCGGATGGGCTGGCGGAATGGGCTGAGGGCGTGCGGCCGGAGGCGGTGCGGAGGCTGGGGGAGCGGTATTTGGCGGAGGTGGGGAAGTTGGCGGGGGGACGGGCGCTGGTGGTGGATAAGATGCCTGCGAATTTTTTCTATGCGGGGTTTATTCGGGCGATTTTGCCAGGGGCGAGGATTATTCATTGCCGGCGGGATGCTGTGGATACGTGTTTGTCCTGCTACTCGAAGCTGTTCACATCGCCGCAGAATTTTTCTTATGAGCTGGGGGAGTTGGGGCGGTTTTATCGGGGGTATGAGGGGCTGATGGCGCATTGGCGGGGGGTGCTGCCGGCGAGCCAGTTTATTGAGGTGGATTACGAGGCGCTGGTGGGGGATTTGGAGAGGGAGACGCGACGGCTGTTGGGGTTTTTGGGCCTGGAATGGGATGCGGGGTGTTTGGAGTTTTACAACACGGCGCGGGTGGTGCGGACGGCGAGCGTGAATCAGGTAAGACAGCCGGTTTATCGGGGCGCGGTGGGGCGGTGGCGGGCGCATGCGGGGCAGTTGGGGGCGCTGCTGTCGGCGTTGGGGGTAACGGGGTGAATATGCCTCTGGCCCAGGCGCAGGCGCTGCTGAATGCGGGGGAGCCGGAGCGGGCGGAGGCGGTGTTACGGCCGCATCTGGCTTCCGGCGTGGGGCCGATTCCGTTGTGGCGGGCGATGGCGCAGGCGCTGCGGCGGCAGGGCCGGGTTGAGGAGGCGGCGCGGATACAGGCGATGGTGGTGGAGGCGATACCGGGGGATCTGGCGGCGCGGTTTGATCTGGCGGAATCGCTGCTGCTGCTGGGGGCGTTTGAGCGGGGGTGGCGAGAGTATCATTACCGGTATTCGCTGGCGCATACGACGCGGATTGAGCGGAAAATTCAGCGGCCACGGTGGGATGGGGCGGCGATGCCGGGGCGGGTGCTGCTGATCCATGACGAGCAGGGATTTGGGGATACGTTTCAGTTTATCCGGCTGGTGCGGGCGGCGGCGGCGCGGGCCCAAGCGCGGGTGGTGCTGGATGTGAACCCGGAGAGTTTGGCTCTGGCGCGGCGGGCGTTGCCGGAGATTGAGATTATTCGGCCTGATGAATTGCCGCCGGTTTTTGATGCGCATTGCGAGCTGTTGAGTTTGCCGATGGCGCTGGGGTTAAGGCTTGAGGATTTGCCGGGGGACATGCCTTATCTGGTGGCGGATGCGGCGCGGGTGGATTTTTGGCGGGAGCGGCTGGCGGGGTTTCCCCGGCCGCTGGTGGCGCTGGCTTGGGCGGGGCGGCCGGCGCATCCAAATGACGCGAACCGGTCCATGAGTTTGGCGGCGCTGGGGCCGTTGGCGGAGACGGGCGCGGCGTTTGTGGCGATTCAGAAGGGGGCGGCGGCGCAGGCGGTGGCGCCGTGGGTGACGAGCCTTTCTGATGAGATTGCGGATTTTGACGATACGGCGGCGATTTTGTGCGTGGTGGATTTGTTGATTTCGGTAGATTCGTCGCCGGTGCATCTGGCGGGGGGGCTGGGGCGGCCGGCTTGGGTGATGCTGCCGTTTTTGCCGGACTGGCGGTGGCTGATGGAGCGGGAGGATAGCCCTTGGTATCCGCGGCACCGGCTGTTCCGGCAGTCGCGGCGGAGCGATTGGGATGGCGTGGTGGCGGCTGTGGCGGGGGCGCTGCGCACAGGCAAGCAAGAGGCGCTTTTTTGAAAAAAAGTAACTGCGTTCTTCAATTTTTAAGGAGGAGCGGATGACCGCGCTGGACAATATTTCCGACTACATCATGGCGCATGGCGAACGGCAACCTGGGCGGCTGGCGGTGGCGGATGGGGGGGCACGGTTGGACTGGGGGACGTTTGCCGACGCGGTGCGGCGGGCGGCGGCTTGGGTCAGGGGGCGGGGGTTGGGCGAGGATGATCGCGTGGGCATTTCGATGGCCAATGGCG
>Ga0116226_10002563_pt1 | contig 15892 bp, 13 predicted proteins | sample S1TSphfallax_FD_89692 | JGI IMG/M metagenome (GOLD analysis project Ga0116226, IMG submission 89692) | Host-associated microbial communities from peat moss isolated from Minnesota, USA - S1T2_Fa - Sphagnum fallax MG | ecosystem: Host-associated > Plants > Peat moss > Unclassified | place: USA...
ATATATTTTGTATGCATTTACATTTACCTTACTAATTTATTAAAGACCATATACACAATGCACATACAACATTGGTCAAGACCAATTTTGTAAAATTGTTGGTGACCAATTTGAAGTCCATCCCATATTTTTATACACTCATGTATGGGTAGATAATGGGTATGTAATTACTCATATTGACTTGATTAGGTAATTTTTAAAATTGAAATATTGAAAATTCTAAATCAATTCCCATAAGTTTCTAAGTTGATGACTGAAAAATATAGCCACCTTTTGTGCTCCTAACCAAGTTGTGCACATGGCATTGATCTTAAACTTAAGTTAGTTCCCCACAGGTTTAATAAAGCAATCTCATATATTACATTATTATCTTCTGGTAATTTCAAGAAGATGTTCTCCCAAATCACATTGTTTTTAGTTACTATGGTAAGAATTATAATAAATCACAACTTTTCAATAAAACCCTTTTACACTAAAGCTTGAAAGCCCTTAAAGCCCACGACCATAAAAAATTGAAAATCTTTGGTTGGAGGAAACGACACATGTCAGGGCACAAGTTCACTTTACACAAAAGTTGAAGGCATAAAGGAGAAAGGAAAGGTGAATAGATGAAAAATGGGCATTAAATGCATTTTTGGATAATGTTTCATGGTCTAATGGACTTCTCTAAGGTGGGCCTAGCACAAAGTGAATTAGACCATGAGCCCAAAGAGCCATGATTGGTCTAATTTTTTTTAAAGCTTTGTTTTTAGTGCAATATGGAGTTGTCTGTTGATAGCTTTTGGACCAAAACATGTGTTTATGCATTACCCAATTGTTGGTGATTCATGTGTATACAATCTATTATAGAATGCACTTTTGATTTTTGTAGAGGTATCCATATGGTTTATGGGTTATATAGGTATACTTTATTCCATGGCTGTGAAGGGGGCCTAAAAGGAGTAACATTTTATTATACAGAACCAAAACACAAAAAGAAAGTAACTTTCAAAGTATAAAGTGGGCCTCAGAATGCATGCAAAGATTGCCACCTATGAATGGCCTTTGTATTCCCTTTGCCCTGTGATTGCCTCTATTTTTGCCTTTGAATGCCCTATGCAAGAAATCGCTTATGAAAGAAAATGAAAGGAAAGTGATGAAAAAGAAAAGAAAACCCCTAAATCAATAGTTTTAAAAAATTACATAAAATATTAAGTTAAATGTCAAATTTTATATGAAGTAAAATGTCACAAATATTTGCCTCCATTATAAAATGTGAAGGTAGGGTTTGGAATGCTTTGTTCATAACATTGGTAAGTACTATGCCTTCCCCTCACCAAATGTTTTCTACCAAAGTACTTATGCCAAGGATACCCACAGTACTACCCTAAGTTGATGTCAGATTTACAAAAATATGAAATTCCAATGGGAAGCTTGTCTTGATATTTCTATATTTCAGATAATTTCACATTGATTTTGTCTAATAATGCAAAAAACATTTCTTCATTCTCCCCAGCTTCCTTCTTTACCTCAAAACCTCATCTTTTTCACTAACTTACCTACCTGGATTGAAATTGCTGAAATTTTCTAGGCTCCCTCCCTGTGCCAAAAACTTGGAAGACCAAAGATGAGATATCAAAACACCTTGTTGCCTAAAAAATAAGAATAATCATTTGGGCACTTGGGTGCTGAAACCAACAGCAGCATGGAATAATACTTCATTCCTGTAAATTGCTAATTTATCAATCATGTAAAACTCCATTGTAAGTTGTCAAACTTTACTTTTTGGGTGGCAAAGTTTTGCTAGTGGAAAAAATAAAATTATTTTATTATTTTATTATATATATATATATATATATATGATGTTATTTTATTTTTTGGGGTCTTCTAATTTTCACCAATGTTTTAAATTTTTTTCCAGAATATATAATACTCTCCAGTAGATTTCCAAAAACACAGAAGGATATTCAAGTGTTCTTAGTTTTATATCTTGTTTATAGTTTAAATTGGCTAAATCATCTACATGGATGATTCCCCCTGCAACTACTTCACAAAGTTGAGGAAAAAAAAAACACTGATAGAAGTCCCATGACCCAAGTAGGATTGGGATCTATATACTCTATTTACAGAGAGCTAGAACCAGCCATGAAGAGGAGACAAGGCATGTTTGTTCTTCATAATCTTTGATATTTGTTGAAAATCTATACCCATCTCTTAGTGGATATTGCATATTGAATGAGTCTCCAAGCGAGGCCCAATGAATGGAAGTGGAGTGGTATGGGAAAGCTGATTTTGGCAAGAAGCTGTTGTAACTTGATGTGCATGCAAAAGTGATCTTTTCAAAAGCAACTACAAGTGTTGTATACATTCTATGTTGTATACATCAATGACCGTTTGGTATGGAATCTGGATTCGTTTGGAGTGATGTTTAAGCTCGCTCCATCCAGATCCTCAAGACATCAGGATTCCTTGGGAGACTGAACAAGTGGGCCCAAATTGTAGCCCTCAAATACACTCATGGTTGTTGAAGAGATAAAAACTGAGGTCATCTCCTGTCATGACAGGTTTGCTCATACTTTAGATTACATGCGGAAAAGTGTTTGGAACCATTCATGTGGACTGGTTCTTTAGTGAATATTATGAATGTGAGAGTTGCAGTGAACCAGCACCCAGCAGTGCACCAATCTGGATGGATGGTAATGGGATGCCCAGGCTTTTTTCATTGGTTAACACATCTAGAATTTTTATTTTTCTCCTCAGCCCTTCCCTTCCCTTCCCTTGTCACCGTTTATATTTTTCAACTGGAACCACACTGACCTACCTACCTACCAACTAACAACCCCATCACCTTGACATACATGTTGATGCTCACTTACTTACCTACATAAAGAGTTCTATTATCCACTCCCACTTGCCTATTTACCTACCTATCTTAATCAACTTATTGACATCTACCTACCTACCCACCAACTGTGTGATGTCGGGGTCAATCAATTAGGGTATTGCAAGAACATGAATAGGTACATGAATAGGTACTAGCTTGAACCCTTGTTCCCCTCCGTCACCCCCCCTCCCCCGCCCTTTTCTACCTACCCATCAACTACATTCTACCAATGTTGACCAATGAACATATTGTAAGGGCATGGGTAGGTGCTTTATGAATATTGATGTTGATCAATGAGGGCACTGCAACATCTAGTAGGTATTTAGCTTGACCACCCCATGCCATGTCGACCAACCTACTCATCAATTACACGATGCCAATGTCAATTGCAAGAGCATCAAAGTTCTTGGAAGGTGAACAAGGTGATATGCATATCCCATTGGAGTGGAACAAACATAAGAACTTGCCCTCACGAAAGGATATAAAATACTCAATAGTAAAAACCACTATGAGCATACTTGGTATAATGCAACACCCTTCATGTTCTTCTTATTTGTCTTTTTATAATGTATCTCACACAAACCTAGGTTCCTCAATTGAATGCATATGGTGTAAGCATGAATGTCAGTATGAACCAACTCATGCTAGGTCTATCATACATGGTTGTTTAGCTAAACTTTCAATTAAGAAATTGTACACATGGCTTGATTTAGCAAAGATTACCTTCTACCATTGATCACATACTCAAGGCAATGGGGAGCCCACACATGGCAAACATGACCCCCAATCCACTTGGACTTGTATGAATCGATATACTTTGTGGATGTCATAATCTTTTAAAGGGGTTCACTCATGGTTGGGGTACCCCATGGAACCATATGAATATAAATAACTTTTTTGGTTATCTACCATAATTAAAAATCTGCATAGGGAAAATTTAATTAAGAAAAATCCAACAATTCAAAATGAAAATATTTGTGTGATAGTGGTCATTCTTCACATGCATACATCGGTGTGCATCAATACTTTGTTTTAATTGTAGAAATGAAAAATAAGCTTTTTATATGCAAAAAACAATTGCATGATTTTTGTTACACATGTGACCTGCAACAAGGGTTGCAATTCCAAACCCCATGGATATAAGAAAATCAACAAAATGGACCCAAAAAACCTCTTTTCAATGTAACCAACCCCATAGAAAGGAATGTTGTGGCCTTCAAAATTGTCATATGGTTTATGATTTAATCAAATGCAGCCAATGAACATTGTTAAACATATATATATATAAACAAAAGTTGAAGTCAATTGTATTACTTGATAGATGCCTTTTGATTCCTTGGATAAAATATTGTAGTTAAAACAATTGGCATATTTTGAAGGACTCACTATGCCAAAATGCCATTCTATGACTAGATCACTTATGCCATTTGTAGTTGAATTGGACTCATAGTTTATGCCATTTTTAATTGTTTATGCCACTTGTAGTCACATAGGACTAGTCATAGAATGGCATTTTTGGTGTAGTGACTCAAAAAGACACTTATATAGTATCCAATATATCCTTAGATTTTTTGATTTAGGCAATATGACATTATTCTAATTGGAGGCACACAATAACACATTATGATTGTAACATGGTAAATATTGTAAAAATTGAAAATTCTCTTATGTAGTTTTTTGAGAATTACTAGACAATCCTTTTGGGTACCCCAATTGTGAGTGGACCCAAAGACCATATATGGATTCAATTGAACTTGGGGGTACACTATCAAATAAAATATATGACAAACATAGAGTGACTTGGTGGGCATAGGTCAACATGGGTAAAGGCATGAACATGGGCGATTTTATTAAACAAGACATACCTATTTGGACTAGAAACACAAGAAAGGAAATTGATGCTTACACAAAAACCCAACCATTTCAATTTGGACTTGGGCATACAATCATCCCAAGGGATGTGTCTTATTTCCAAGATATGGGTGATATTAATAAGATTCAACTCCCATTCACCTTAAAGATCCAAATGCCCACATAATTGCAATCCATGTTTTCATCTAACCACAATGGGGTTACTTCAATGGATGCCACTCTTCACACCAATGACATGAAATTTTATTTGTTCACATTGATGATGTTCGATGTACATCACATTGGAGTTGGCAGCTTGGATTATGACAAGTCAACAAACATGTGACAACACATTGGAGTGGTTGATTCCCCAAAGGACAAAACATTTACCAAACATGTTTAAGTGGAAAACTTTCTTGTTTCATTATTAGTGATGCACCACAAGAATTGTGAGTAATATGACGAGTCCTATTTCATCTCCATCCTTCTTTCATTTATTAATCATAAATTTTGATGCACATGTCTTGAATTGTTTTTCAAAGTCTTGTCTATGCTTACATAATAATCTCAACTATTTTTTTGATGTGAATATTGTGTGCATGCATAGGATTGTGTGGAGTTGGGATAATGTGCCCATTTTCCTTCACACATAGCATGTTTTGAAGATATGGTACTTATAATCAATGGAGAAATCGAGGATATTTAGGGGGTAAAATGTGCAATATTCAATGACCTTCACATGTTCATGTACATGTCCATCCCTTATAGTGAAACCATTGAATCCTTCAAGTAGCATGAGAAAAAAAGATAATTGAATGACATAATTAAGCCCTTAGGGAGGTCACTTCCATTTTACTCTAAACGACATGCAAAAAAATATAGGGTGCCATTTATTTTAAAATATTAATTAATTTACTTAAATCTAAATAGGGTGCCTATAATTCATTATGAGAATATACTTTAAATATATCTATTATATATTCATAAATATGCCATTATTTCATATCAAAATTGTAAATACCTTTTTACCTTAGGTGTTTATAAAAACATACAAACATTGATTTCCTTGGGCATAAGCCCAATGATTTGTGGAGGTGGTATTAATACCACATACCCTTGTTCCGTAACCCACCTTTGAAGGCAATGGGATTGATTGAGGTTGGATGGTTTGGAGCCCATTCATTCCAATGTTCTTTACAAAGCTCAAAATCCTTTTCTCAAGTATGCATCTTACACATGTGAATCGGTATTTCGTAGGAATTTGTGCAAACACCAAGTTCTTTTTCTTCTAACATGTATTGATCGTACCAAGGACAATGTCATAGAGTATTGTGGAACATGGTATGGAATCAATTGTGGAGGTTCCAAGTCATGTTTGTGAATCTATTTGTGACTTGATGACAAAACTTCAAATGATGAAGATAATGAAAAGGTTCAAATCAAAAAGATGTGTGTCATTGACATTGGTGGGTTGATGACCATGAATCACAAGAAGAAAAATTCAAAAGTATAATTGTTCCGTATGATCATGTTTTTGTTGCAAATGACAATTGCAACTAAAATTTCAGTAGCTATGTAAGTTAAGTTGCAAATGACCATAGTTGCATGTGATGTGACATTATTATTGACCTCATTGAATTTTGGATGAGGCCTATGGTCAACATATATTTCACCCATTGATAAGATTATACATGTATTGCCATTGTGGTAATCATTTGTGATTATCTTGCAACTATTTTGGTAACCTAAAGTAATCTACCACATGTAAATCATTTGGCCAAAAAATTCAATGGCCAACTTATTAAATGATTAATTGACTGGCCTTAACAACATTTCAAACCATTTGGGTTTCACAAATACACATTACAATAAAATGATGGCACTAGAGTCTTTTATTTAAAATTTTCACTTGGCTTGGTTCTATGGGGTTCTTAAATTCACCAATGTCCTTTTCTAAGCAATTTTTCACCTCCCTTGTTGGCCATAAAGTAAAGTCACTTAATTTTTCAAGTAACAACTTGAATCCCTACTCCATGAGGAAAGCAAGGTTACACCATTTAACTAAAGGAACATAATTAAAATAATTAGTGTTAAGGACAAGACAAAAACACAAATTGAAGAAAACTACATGGTCTTTAAAAACAAAGAATTCAATAATGAACAAGAATTCAAATTTATTGTTTGAATGATATATGATGTAAACTAAACATGAGATGAATTAAAAGTATAAGGTCACAATTTGCGTTGATGATATTGAAGGGTGGTGCCTTTCGAACCTCAACTTATACTATCCAATGGAATCTTTTAGAAGATCAAGCTTCTATAAAGTTTCACCAATTAAACCTCCTATAAACATTTAATAAATAACTTTCTAAAATTTTTAACAACCACTTCTAATGGTCTTTGTCAATTATTATTTTAAAATCTTTTTTTACAAGTTTTTTATAACTACATCTCTAGAAGCTTCTATCAATTTAAAAAAATTCCTTTATTTCTACATTTTATAAAAACTTCTAAGCATATTCATGAAAGATCTATTTGGAAAATTTCTAGAATCTTTCTTTATATTTAATGTTTGTGACATTACCCCTTCAGTGACATGTTCCACAAGGAGTGATGGAAATGAATCATAGTTGGAAGAAATTGAAAATATGTCACATAAATTTTATGATGTAAAATAATTATTGTTCTCAAGGCAAAACATTCACTGGTCCTTGCACCCAACACTAATGATCAACACCAATTAAACAATGGTGGTTGCATCTTCATTTGTAAAACATTTTTCAAATATGGTTTTTGGACTACCTTCATTGGCAAGTTCAACTTTGAGGATAATTACTAGACAAAAAATGCAATGGATCTTTTGTTGTCTTCATGGTCCAAGTGATTATTTAGCTTGAGGTCATTGATATGAATTACTTAATTGAAATATTTGAAATGTTTCATGTGGGAAATTTATGAACAAAACTTTTTATTCCCTAAACAATTTGATTTCAATTGATTAGTTTTCCCTAACTTCACATGAATGATATAAGATGGAGAAGAAGGGTTTTCCTACCATTTACATAATATTTAGGAGTTTTGAAAAAAAATTAACTTGTTTCCCCCCTTTTATGAAGGTTTTTTTGACATGATTATCATGATCCTAGAACCTCAATAAAAATGATGACTAGATTACTTAGTAACACTTGGATTTGTCATCGACCTAGGTTTGGATGGATATTGTGGATGGAATTTTTGAACTTTGACCAATGTATTAACTAAGTTAAGAATTGGTTTTCACATATGTTCATTAACATTGTATCCATGTCAATGGATTAAATATTCCAAACATCCATGAAAAGTTTGCAAATTCAAGATTTTAAATTCAAATATTGAAAGTTGTAATTGAAATGCAACTAAGCTTTACTTGACCAATGAAAGGAAATGATCTAAGTTGTTGGTAATTTATTTTGTTTGAAGGCCTTGTAGACCATAGATCTTGATGAAGTACCCAAACTTGAAATCTAATCTTATAATTTGCTTGTTGGTAACAACAACGATTGGTTTGTTCTTTGTTTCATTTTTAAGCCTTTTTACAATTGTCAAATCAATTTGTTTCAAATGCCATCAAATGTTAGTTAATTTTTAATAAGATTTTCTATAATCAAATTCTTCATCATGACCACTACCAAGGTACCTAACTTAAAGCTTATGTAGACCTAGGTAGGTAGTAATAGGTTAAGTATAGGTAGGTTGTGAGTCATGACACCATGATTAAACAAAAATCAAGTAGATACCTACCTAAAAGCCTTGCTTAGTTACCTAGTTATTTAATACCTATCTACCTATACCTACTTAGTTTGAGTAACATGCTTACCTACATTTGATCTAACATATTTATTACTTAACTAGGAACCTCTTATTGCATATAGGTAGACAATAAATGGGTGGGTAATCATAACTTACTTTGCCTTGCCACCCCATTTAAATCTAGCTTCACTAGTTATCTAACCTAGTTACTTAGGTAGCCTACATGCTTACATGCCTCATCAACTATCTAGGTAGGTTATAGGTTAAACAAGTACACTTGTTGCAAATTACTTCTAGGTACATGTAGGTAAGTAAATAGGTAATATTTTGTAGGTTAGGTAGGTATTTATACATATATTATTAAGGTAGGTATAGGTAGGTGATAAATTGTAGGTTAAATAAATTTAGATTATAATATAGGTGATTTAAAATATGGTGTAGGTATGTAATATGCAGGTATAAGTTACAATAGTAAATAGGGTATAAGTAATGATAAGTAAGGAGGTGGGTAGGGTATAGGTAATGATAATTAAGGTTGAAGTACAATTGAAAATGCATGCAATATTTCATCCATCAATATCTTTCTTTCATCCATTAAAAAACAAGTTCCACCAAAATAGTCAAGAAATTGACTTGATGTGGCATAATGTCATGGCAAAGTGGAATTTTCAACTATTCTTCAATTGGGTTATATTTTGATGGTCAACACCCATTTGTGGTCAATGCCGTACACTTACCAAACTAGTCAACACATTAACTCATTTGAGATGCCATCACATCCACATGTAATGTTTTAAAATAAATATTATTGTTCAATTTAAACAAAGTTGAAGACAACATGTAGTTGAAAACTGGTTGGTTAGAAAACACCCTTTTTCTCCTAGTGGTACAAATTATGAATGAACTAATGTTACATGATTTCTATTTTTAAGTCATGAGATGCTAAGTTTGCGATGTGGATCATGTGCAAATTGAAATAAAGGCCTATGCATAGACCAAGAAACAGAAAGATATTTAGGGAACTTGGCTATCAAATTTCTTAATGGGAAAGCTTAAACTGGATGCACAAACAATTGCTTAATAGTTAGACACAAGAACTATTTGATAGTTTTGGGTGCATGAATTTGACTTTTGGTATTTTTTTTAGGAGGTCACTTTGCAAGATGATTTATTCATAAAGCAAATCTTCTTACGGGGGTAAAAAACCTTCTTTGGGAAGTTTGGTAATCAAGATTTATAAAAGATTCATTTGCACCAAGATTATTGATGAAGATGTACTATTGTACCCAATCCAAAATGTCACAACTTTGTGTCATAAGAAATTCAACTTTTCATGTTTTGGTCCACAACATATCATATTCCATTGAACTAAAAATAAATGCATATAGTGTTAGAGATGCTCAAATTTTTAAAAAAATTTGGAATGTACCTAACATATAGCAAGAACATCTCCAATGCCAACAATAAAATGACATGTAAATCAGATTTTGAATGAAGTTGAACACAATAGTGATGTGAAAATGGGCCCAATGCCTATAAATTTGTGCTTGATACTATGGGTGTGAAAAGATCATGGAGAAGAAAATGATTACTTATGATTAGCCATGCATAGATTGTTATTGATTGGCCAATCATAGGTATTGGCCCATGTGTGGCATTTAAATGTTTCCTTAGTGTATATTGTCCTATATAAATTACTAATTGTCAATGGGGAGAGACAAATATTTGAAATTACATTTGAATATGATAAATAGTGATAATTCCCCAAATACAATGCATCACTCAATCTGCTCTAAGTTTGGGTTGAAAGTTTAAATCCCTTTTAAATTTGACAATTTATTAAAATGTTGACAAACTCACTTAAAGGTTGAATTGGAGGTCTCAATTCAGCTTTCCCATTCTTAATGGGATCAACATGTGTGGCGGAGGATGCCAAAATGAACCAATAGCACCAGCACACCATTTGCTCATGAACCAGCATCACTAGCACACTAACACCATCACCACATAGGTTCCAAAAGGTAAAACTTGATGTGAACTCAGTTGAGATTTCATCCACAGTTGAGTCATAACAGGTTTCCAATGAATCATTTGCTGGTGGCTCTTGGTTCATAGTGGCCAAGGGTGAGAGAGTGACCTGATATGATGGATGGTGAGGATGTCTTCTATTTTAAGATTTCAGGAATTGAAAATTTTGCGAGTTTCCCCTTCAATTACACCCCAAAGATACTAGTTCTAGTTTGATTTTCAATGGATTTGATAATCTAGTGCAGAATTCCTGTTCAAGATCCATTGTGAGTATAATAGTATTCTTCAAACCTAGACCAACTATGTCCAAGTTACAAACTTTTATTTTGCTAAACTTTTATGACAAAATATTGGGCAAACCAAAATCTAGCAAGTCATGTTTTAATTACCATAATGACCATAATGAGAATACTGATGCTTTCATTGGATGAGTTATAACCCATAAATTTTGATCTTTGTTTCATTAGCAACCTACTAGTTAGCACAACGTACCAATGTTTTTTAATGAATTTTTGTTTGTAGCCAAAGTGATAATCATCCATATGAAGATGTAGCCAAGATGGTGATCATCCCTACAATGATTTAGCCAAATCTAGCTATAAACCAGACATGAAGTACAAATCTTTAATCATGGCTACACACTGAAAACCAAATATAAAAATCTGGTGATTTGTACTATTTTTGCCCCCTCACTTTTGGTAATTCAAAACCTCCAAAATCACTGCATTTCCAAATTTTTGATTTCTAATTTATCTTTTTGGTGAAATTTCACCAATAAAAGAAAATGCTGCAATGTACCAACATCGTTTCTCATGGGAACAATGCTTTTGTAACCAATTTGTATAATGGATGTAAATTTCATAGCCGCTCTCTTTATGGATGAGAAGAGGGGCATCCTGATTCTCATTACATCCGGTTGTGCCCAGTATCTAGCTCAAGGCTGCTGGTACATTGTGGCCTCTGGCTGGGTATAGGGTCCATAACCGTGAATCTCATCCGATCCAGGGTTCATGATGAGTATACATCCACACAACCTACTCATCAAATGTCATTTTATATGCCCAATCAAGGAATTCATTTCACTCCTTCTATTTTCTGTATAGGAAATGTTTTAAAACTAACCTGAATGCATCTTTTCAAATAGGTTCAACAACCAAATTCACAATTTCAACCTATGACTTCTCCTTTCATTTCACTATTACTAGTGTGGCCTGTGCTGTTGACCCAAGTGTTACCATGTCCTCAACTAATTTTTCCTTCCAAAACCTGGTGTTCACAAAACCAAAATTTTCCTTCCAAAACCAAATTCACAAAACCTGGTGTTTGGAATTTATTTGAATTTTCAGCAGCAGAAATTACTTAAAAATCAATATCTCCCACATTCTGAATCCAAATGTTACCAAATGCTGCTCATCAAGATCTTTCCAACAACACCAAAGGCACATTCCAATTCCTCTGAAATTTTCAGCTACGGTTTAATTTAATTCTCAATGAAGAAATCATTCAATATTCAAGAACTTCTACACTGCAAGTCCAAACACTATGAAACCAAGCTGATGCACCCCTCCTCCTAGAGAGCTTTCCAAAGAGACCAAGAATGCTATCTGAAGCATTCTGATTCAGTGGATTTCATATCTACAAACAAAACAAACAAACTACCTTGCTTCATAGATAAATAGTGTGGCCTGTGCCATTGGCCCAAGTGTTACCACGTTCTCAACTAATTTTTTTTTCCAAAACCTGGGTTTTTGGAATTTATTTGAATTTTCAGTGACTTCTCTGCTGCAAGTCCAAATCCCATGAAACCAAGCCAATGCACCCCTCCTCCTCAAGAGCTTTCCAAAGATATCAAGAATATGATCTGATTCGCATCTTAGTGGATCTCCTTGATACAAATAAAACAAAACAAAACAAACAAACTATCTTCCTTGGGTGAAAGCACATTGAGGTGTAACACTTTTAGGCACATGTGAAAGTTCGTAATTATTTAAATTAACATTGCAAAAAGTAGTGTGAAAGCAAAATACTTTGAATCACACAAGTCATTTTACAAATTATCATTTGAAATTTATTATAAAAAAGATTTCAACCTTAGTTTATTTTATGAAAAACTTAAATATGAAAGATGAGCTTTTAAAATATTACTTTCAATAAAAAAATATTTAATAAAAAAAGCATAATTCAAAAAAATAAAAAAATTTGATCATCAAAATACTTCCAAAAAGTCTTCCGTAATACCAATGTTATCGCATCATATTACATTGAGTCCTTTACTCATTAAAAAACATTATATGAAGGTGCATGAAGTCCATATTTATTAATAATGAATTGTTACAAGTTTTTGGGTACTCTTTTGAAAGTCCATGATATTATGGCTATTCAAAAATTATCCATGAAATTTATACAATGTTATTATATTATATAAAACAGTATGATGTTGAGTCCTTTTTCATTTTAATTGATTATATTTAATCACATGATCAATTACAATTTTCAAAATCTTGCAAAAATTGCTTTGTGACAACATTTTATGGACAATGTAGTGTGCTTTCACCCCTTTCATAATAGATGTTGCTCCATATTCTGTACAATTTGTCCCATTTAAACTCCTACTCAAAGCCTCTCCTTCTTCTTGAGCTCCCACCCCCCACCATGAGTCCCAATGTTGTGTCCATGAAATAATGAGGGTCATGAAATTCAAAACTAACATGGGCACTTGGGATCATACCTTATGAAAAGGTTGTGCAAGTTTATTGCTCCCCATTACTTTTAAAGAAAAGAATAATAATTGACAAATATCCTAAGGATGAAGAAACAAATATATCACACGTATAAGTTGCAAATTATGTTTTATTGTTCTACTATTGTAATAAATATTCAGTCATCAAATCCATAGTAGATGTGGTTGAGACTCATTACCATCTTAGAAGTGCTTGTGGGTTCAATTCACCATTATAAAAGCTACATATTGTAATCAAGCTACTTATGGTATGGGCCATCATGTTGATTGGTTATGTGGGTATTAAAGGTTCAAAATTTAGGGGAGTGTTGGTTATTGTCTTGCCATGGATAAAGTTGTTTTAAAATGACCACCATGGAACTCAAATTATTAGCCTCATGAGGTGAATAATCACTCAATCACAAACAATTTTTTTTCACCATAAAGAATTGGATAGCAAATATCTAGTGTATTTGCGGGTCCCATTATAGAGCATAAAAAATTGTGGAAAATGAAACACTTGCATGAGTTGGCATTCTGTTTTTTGAAATACCTTGCACCATTTTTTGTGATACCCATTGCATACACATTGAGTCTTAGGAAAAAAATAATTTAATAATTTAATTATTTTCCTGTGGTGCTTTATGTTGGGTAACATCCTTTAGCATGGCATTCCCAAAATAGAACCCTCCAAGATAGAGCCATGGGTTGCTTATCGTGGGAACTCCCCACTCCACAGGCATTAGCCTACAGATTAACCAACTTTTTTGAAATCAGAAAATGCATTTTATGATAAAAAGTGGTGTGTATGGGTGCCATATTTGCATGGAAATAAATTGGTTACACACAAATAAAAAAGAAATTAATTAATTGTTGAAGCTGTGATAGGTTGGAACCCAATATGCCAAATATAATTCTTGTTGCTAACTATGCACATTTAATTTAAATTGGAAATGGTTTACCCCATTGACCCCAATGAACCTCTCTAATTGGTTTTTTGGGGACTATTTCCAATCAAGTCGCAAATGTTTCATCATTACCACATCCCATTCTGAGTTAGAACTTATGGGTTAACAGACATGGTCATTATCAAGTTCATGTATCCACTCTTGTTGTCAAGGGATTGTGAACATCTTCTAAGATGTTACTAGTAAATGTGAGATCAAATGAATTAAAAGCATTAGGCATAATATCAAATCTGCAGCAGAGAGGGCTAAAAGCTTGAAGGATAAAACAGCACAAAATGGAATCAAGGCATGATTTAATGATTTTTGTATTGCCATAAAGGAATTGCCTAGAAAGGCGAGGAAACTGAAAGAATTAAAAACATGAAGATGAATGTTTAGTGATGATTACAAATGCGTACAATGAGTATCAGTGAGCTAGCCTAGTGGCTCAGGGTTTGGTAGTGAAGCTCGTATTTGGGAGTTTAAATCCTGTCTGGATATGGCCCTTCTCCTCATGCTTTGTGAGGACAACAAGCTACGCTGGTGGTTGGGGCTTTTTTTCAAAAAGCCTGTTGCTAGAGTTACCCACACAAAACAAAAAGGTCTTAATATGAAATGTAATGAGAAAATTGTGAAGAATGTAATAAATGTAAAGTCGTTTTTTATTTTAATAAAATTAGAAAACACATGTAATTGGCATTTGATGTTTGACCAATGGCCCATTTCAACTGCTAAAGTTTGGCTTCTATAGGTCACAATGAGACACTGCTTGATCATCAATTTGTGAAATATAAGAGTCTTCTTTTGTAAATGTAATGTCGTTGAGGTTGTAATAATCTAGCTTCTTGCAATCATATTTGAGCATCATTTTGGCCAAATATAGAGTTAAGACTTGCCCACATTAGTTGTTGCATTGATGGCATCTAAGTGGCTTTATTCCCAATGTTGAATCCACACATTTTATTGCCCAATCACTCAAACCCCTTGTTCACCAATCCATAGCAGCATTATGTTTTTTGAAAAATTCAGATATCAAATGAATGGCTCTTAGGGTGCAATTTTGGCTATTATAATTATTGAAGCATGGGGTGTCTGGTTAAGAGAAGTTTATCTCCCCTTTCCCAAGTAAAAATCACTTTTTAAAAATATTTTCTACACTTACACTATTTTACAATGCAATGTAAAAACATATAAGTGTATTTTTTACACTTACATATTTCATGTTCTACATTTACATGAACATAAGTATAGTTAACAGGGACACTTACATGGAGTGTAAATAAATTTCATCATGGGATTTACATATACACAGAGTGTAAGTCCAAACCATTTACATGCACAACATTATTGTTCTTGACTTGGTGCCTAAACTTTACAATTTTAGGTTAAGATAGATAAGCCAGTCACCAAACACTTAGTAGCTTAGAGATCTCAGGTTAAGTGACCATGCATTTGATGACTTTGACTTCCAAAGACTAGGGCATAGTCTAACTATCAATTGCCCTTTACAAACTCCACATTGAGGAAGAAATGGAAAAGTTTGGTGCCTCCCAAAGTGGGTGGAGACTTTGAAAAATGAAAACTGCCATGAAAAACCCCTAAATGCCTCCTCGTATTCAATCAGTCTATACCCTATACATTTCCACTACTTAGTTAGTTTGATTGATTAGTGGATTGTTTTGCACTTAATGG
>Ga0116226_10002564_pt1 | contig 15887 bp, 13 predicted proteins | sample S1TSphfallax_FD_89692 | JGI IMG/M metagenome (GOLD analysis project Ga0116226, IMG submission 89692) | Host-associated microbial communities from peat moss isolated from Minnesota, USA - S1T2_Fa - Sphagnum fallax MG | ecosystem: Host-associated > Plants > Peat moss > Unclassified | place: USA...
GAGCAGCGCGCCGCCCGTGAGGCCGATGGCATCGGCGATCACCGCGAGCAGCGGCAGCGCGACGACGAGCCCCAGTACGCGTGGCAGGATCAGCACTTCGATCGGATCGACCCCCATTGCGCTCAAGGCGTCCACTTCCTCATTGAGGCGCATCGCACCGATCTCCGCGGCGTACGCGCTCGCCGAGCGTCCGGCCACGATGATCGCGGTGAGCAGCACTCCCATCTCGCGAAGCACTCCGACGGTCACGAGATCGACGACGAAAATATCGGCGCCGAAGCGCACTAACTGCTGGGCGCCCATGTAGGCAACGATGACGCTGATCAGGAACGCGATCAGCGACACGATCGGAATCGCGGTGAATCCGGAATCGTAGAGGTGCCGCGCGATCGAGGTCGGACGCAGGCGACGCAGGCTCCCGAGCGTGCGCACGAACATCGCGCTCACCCGGCCGACGAAGTCGAGACCATCCTCGATGCCACGCCAGCCGCGCACGGTCTGACGGCCGAGTTCCGTGACACCGTCAAGTTCGTCGAAATCCTCGAACGGCCCCGCCCGGGGATGCGGGCTAGGCATCTCGCCGGCAGCCAGAGCCTCAGCCGCGCGCAGCGTCCCATCGACGAGCCGCCAGGCATCCGGGACAGCGCCTTCGAAAGCGACCTCTATGCCGGCGGCGCGGGCGCGCTCCGTCAGCCGACGCAGCGCCCAGGCTCCCGACAGATCGAGCGACCGCAAATCGGTGGTGCCGATCCGTAGCCGCCCGCTCGCCGCAGGCAACGCGAGCGCCGCGAGCTCCGGATCGAGCGTTGGCAGGGCGTCGATCCGCCAATCGCCGCTCAAGTCGAGCCGTCGTTCACCCGCCGCGTCCTGGACGTGGAAGTAAACGCCGGCCAAACGACTAGGGAAGCTTTTTGTGGCTGCCATCGCAGAGCGGGGGATTCGCGCTCTGCTTACAGGTGCAGAACCACACCTTGCCGGTGGTCGTAGCGTCGTACTTGAGCGGCGCGAACCCGCTGCCCTTATGCGCCCCGTCGCAGAACGGCTGGTTCTTCGAGGCCCCGCAGGAACACCAGTAGTAAGCCTTACCGGCTTCGACATCCACACCCATCGGGACCTTGCCCGCAACGATCGGCTCCGCCATCTCAGACTCCCCTTCCGCCGCAGCGGTTAGAATTGATTGTCTAAAAAGTGTACCCCGGCAGCCGGTATGACGACCATCGGAACTCCGCTTTCTGTTTCGGCCACCCGGCTTTTGCTGCTGGGGGCCGGTGAACTCGGCAAGGAGGTGGCAATCGAGGCGCAGCGTCTCGGCATTGAGGTGATTGCGGTAGATCGCTACCGTCACGCGCCCGCGATGCAGGTCGCACATCGATCGCAGGTCGTCGATATGCGGGACCCGCAGGCGCTGCGCGCCCTGCTCGACGCTGAACGGCCCGCGTTCATCGTTCCAGAGATCGAAGCCATTGCGACCCCGGTGCTGCTCGAATTCGAAGCTCGCGGGATCACGGTGATCCCGACCGCGCGCGCGGCGCGCCTCACCATGGACCGGGAGGGCATTCGCCGGCTCGCTGCCGAGACCCTCGGGCTTCGCACCTCGCCCTACCGCTTCGCCGATACCGAACTCGAATATCGCGAGGCGGTGGCCGCGATCGGCCTTCCCTGTGTCGTGAAACCGGTGATGTCGAGCTCGGGTAAGGGCCAGAGCGTGCTGCGCACCGGGGCCGACCTGCCGACAGCCTGGACCTATGCCCAGACCGGCGGCCGCAGCGGCCAGGGCCGCGTCATCGTCGAGGGGTTCATCCCATTCGACTATGAAATCACGCTGCTGACGGTGCGCCATACCGGCGGCACCGCTTTCTGCGCGCCGATCGGACATTTGCAGGTAGACGGGGATTACCGCGAATCCTGGCAGCCGCATCCGATGAGCGCCGCCGCCCTCGCCGAGGCGCAGCGAATTGCCAGCACGATCACGGCCGAACTCGGCGGCCTCGGGCTGTATGGCGTCGAGCTGTTCGTGCGCGGCGATGAGGTGTGGTTCAGCGAGGTGTCGCCGCGTCCGCACGACACCGGTCTCGTGACCCTTCTATCCCAGGACCTCTCGGAATTCGCCCTGCACGTGCGCGCCCTTGTCGGCCTTCCGATTCCGAACATCATCCAGCATGGGCCCTCGGCCTCCAGCGCGATCCTGGTGGAAGGCGAGAGTGTCGAGGTGAGCTTCCACGATCTCGAGCGCGCACTCGTCGAACCCGATACGACACTGCGGCTGTTCGGTAAGCCCGCAGTGGCCGGCCGGCGGCGGATGGGCGTGGCCCTCGCCCGTGGCGCGACCCTCGAGGCGGCCCGTGACAAGGCCCGGCGGGTGGCCGAGGCGGTGCTTTCGGGTGTTCGACTCGCCTGAGCTACACTTGACGCTTGGACCCCCCGGCCGCAGGCGCAGGGGAAGGGACCCTCGGATTCCATAAAACTCATGAGTTCCAAAGACTTACCTCATTCCATACCGGGCTCCGAGGAGCTCGAGCTTTGGCTCAAAGCGGCGCGCAAGTCGGCCCCCGGGGGCAATCTCGAGGCGTTGCGTTGGAAGACCCCAGAGGGACTCGAGGTCAAACCTCTGTACACCGCGGCTGACCTCGAGGGACTCGAGTATCGCGACACGCTGCCCGGGTTCCCGCCCTACCTGCGCGGGCCGCAGGCGACCATGTATGCGGTCAAGCCCTGGACCATCCGCCAGTACGCGGGCTTCTCGACCGCCGAAGCCTCGAACGAGTTTTATCGCAAATCGCTCGCCGCTGGCGGTCAGGGAGTGAGCGTCGCCTTCGACCTTGCGACCCACCGCGGCTACGACAGCGATCACCCCCGGGTGACAGGCGACGTGGGCAAGGCGGGCGTCGCGATCGACAGCGTGGAGGATATGAAAATCCTCTTCAACGGCATCCCGCTCGACAAGGTATCGGTGTCGATGACCATGAACGGCGCCGTGCTGCCAGTGCTCGCCGCCTTCGTCGTCGCGGGCGAGGAGCAGGGGGTCGCCCAGGCCGCGCTCTCCGGGACCATCCAGAACGACATCCTGAAGGAGTTCATGGTCCGCAATACCTACATCTATCCGCCGGCGCCGTCGATGCGGATCGTGGGTGACATCATCGAGTACACGGCGCGGCAGATGCCGAAGTTCAACTCGATCTCGATCTCCGGTTATCACATGCAGGAAGCCGGCGCGACCCAGGCCCTGGAACTCGCCTTCACCCTCGCCGACGGCCGGGAATACGTGAAGACCGCGCTCGCCAAGGGGCTCGACGTCGATGAGTTCGCCGGACGACTGTCGTTCTTCTGGGCGATCGGCATGAACTTCTACCTCGAGATCGCCAAGATGCGCGCCGCGCGGCTTCTCTGGTGGCGAATCATGAAGGAGTTCGGGCCGAAGAATCCGAAGAGCCTGATGCTGCGGACGCATTGCCAGACCTCCGGCTGGAGCCTCGCGGCCCAGGATCCCTTCAACAACGTCGTTCGCACCACCATCGAGGCCATGGCGGCCGTGTTCGGCGGGACGCAGAGCCTGCACACCAACGCGCTCGATGAGGCGATTGCGCTGCCCACCGAGTTCAGCGCCCGCATCGCCCGCAACACCCAACTCATCATCCAGGAAGAGACGCATATCACCAGCGTCGTCGATCCCTGGGCCGGTAGTTATCTCATGGAGCGCCTCACGCAGGACATGGCCGACAAGGCCTGGGCGATCATCGAGGAGGTCGACGCCCAAGGCGGCATGACCCACGCGGTCGAGAGCGGCTGGGCGAAACTGCGCATCGAGGCGAGTGCCGCCGAGAAGCAGGCCCGCATCGACGGCGGCAAGGACGTGATCGTCGGCGTCAACAAGTACCGCCCCGAACACGAGGAGCCGATCGACTTCCGCGACATCGATAACGTCGCGGTGCGCGACAACCAGATCCGCCGGCTCGAGGCGCTGCGTGCGGCACGCGATACCGCGAAGGTCGAAGCCGCGCTCGCGGCCCTCACCGCGGCCGCCAAGGGCGACGGCGGCGCGGGCGGCGCTCCCAACCTACTCGCGCTGTCGATCGAGGCGATGCGCGCGCGGGCGACCGTCGGCGAGGTGAGCGACGCGCTCGAAAAAGTCTGGGGCCGTCACCGCGCGAACACCCAGGAAGTGGCCGGAGTCTACGCCACGGCTTATGACGGCGCCGGCGACTGGAACGCGCTGAAAGTCGAGATCGAGGGCTTCGCCAGCCGCGAGGGCCGGCGGCCGCGGGTACTCATCGCGAAGCTCGGGCAGGATGGTCATGACCGCGGCGCGAAAGTCGTGGCGAGCGCCTTCGCGGACTTAGGGTACGACGTCGACGTCGGACCACTCTTTCAGACGCCCGAGGAATGCGCCCGCCAGGCGATCGAGAACGACGTGCATGCCGTCGGCGTGAGTACGCTGGCCGCGGGCCACAAGACTCTGGTTCCGGCGATCATCGAGGCCTTGAAGGCCCAAGGCGCCGACGATGTCATCGTGTTCGTCGGCGGCGTGGTCCCGCCGCAGGACTACGACTTTCTGTACGGTGCGGGGGTCAAGGGTATCTACGGACCGGGCACTCCCATTCCGACCAGCGCCCGCGATGTCCTCGAGCAGATCAATCGCGCCCGTGCCGGCTGAAGAGGACGAGCGGCTCGTGCAGGCCCTGCGAAGCGGCGACCGCCGCGCCCTCGCGAAGACCATCACGCTGCTCGAATCGACCCGCGACGATCATCGCGGCCGCGCGGACGAGATGCTGACGGCGCTCCTGCCGTACACCGGCAGCGGCCTGCGGCTCGGCATTTCGGGCGTACCGGGCGTCGGCAAGTCGACCTTCATCGAGTCGCTCGGCCTCGGCCTCATCGGCCGCGGCCATCGGGTCGCGGTACTCGCCATCGATCCCTCCTCCACCGTCTCGGGCGGCTCTATCCTCGGCGACAAAACGCGCATGGAGCGGCTGTCGGTCAACGAGGCCGCGTACATCCGTCCGAGCCCCTCGTCGGGCGCGCTCGGCGGCGTCGCCGAGCGGACCCGCGAGGCGATGCTCGTCTGCGAAGCGGCGGGCTATGACGTGGTCATCGTCGAGACGGTCGGCGTCGGCCAGTCCGAGACCCAGGTCGCCGGCATGACAGATCTGTTCATTCTTCTGCAGCTACCTAACGCGGGCGACGACTTGCAGGCGATGAAGAAGGGCGTGATGGAGCTCGCCGACCTCGTGGTCATCAACAAAGCGGACCTCGACCGCGATGCCGCCAGCCGCGCCGCGGCCTACATCAGCGGTGCGCTCCGCACGAGCGCGCGACAGACTCGGGTGTTCGAAGTGAGTGCCCTCAGCGGATTCGGACTCGAACAATTCTGGGCGGCGGTCGATGAGTTTCATGCGGCGCGCCGGGCGAGCGGCGAATTCGCGGCACGCCGCCGTGCGCAGGCCCTGACCTGGACCTGGGACATCATCGAATCGCGTCTGCTCTCGGACTTCCGTCATCATCCCGCGGTGCGCTCCGCCTTGGCGCCCACCTTGAGTGCGGTCAGCGACTCGAAGCTCGCGCCCTCGGCCGCCGCGCATGCGCTCCTCGCTCTGTTTGAGAATTCCACCCACTGAAGGCCCCTCCGCCGTGTACGACATCATTCAAGAGCTCGAAAAGAAACGCGCCCGTGCACGTCTCGGCGGCGGCGAGAAGCGCATCGCCACCCAGCATGCCAAGGGCAAGCTCACCGCGCGCGAACGCATCGAACTCCTCCTCGATCCGGGCTCGTTCGAGGAGTGGGACATGTTCGTCGAGCATCGCTGCGCGGACTTCGGCATGGCCGAGCAAAAAATCCCGAGCGACGGCGTGGTCACCGGCTACGGCGTGATCAACGGCCGCCTGGTGTTCGTGTTCAGCCAGGATTTCACGGTATTCGGTGGCGCGCTGTCGGAGGCGCATGCCGAGAAAATCTGCAAGATCATGGATCAGGCCATGAAGGTCGGCGCGCCCGTCATCGGGCTCAACGATTCGGGCGGCGCGCGCATCCAGGAGGGTGTGGCGTCGCTCGGCGGCTATGCGGAAGTGTTCCAGCGCAACGTCACCGCTTCGGGCGTGATTCCGCAGATCAGCCTGATCATGGGCCCCTGCGCCGGGGGCGCCGTCTACAGCCCGGCGATGACCGACTTCATCTTCATGGTGAAGGACAGCTCGTACATGTTCGTGACCGGGCCCGAGGTCGTGAAGACCGTGACGCACGAGGAAGTGACGGCCGAGGATTTGGGTGGCGCACTCACCCACACCACCCGCAGCGGCGTCGCGGACCTGGCCTTCGAGAACGACGTCGACGCGATCCAGTATGTGCGGCGCCTGTTCAACTTCCTGCCGCTCAGCAACCGCGAGCGCCCGCCGGTGCGCCGCTCCGGGGACCCGACCGACCGCACGGAGATGTCGCTCGACACGCTGGTGCCGGCGAATCCGAATCGTCCCTACGACATGAAAGAGCTGATCACGAAGACGGTCGACGAGGGCGACTTCTTCGAGCTGCAGCCCGACTACGCGAAGAACATCATCATCGGCTTCGGCCGCATGGATGGGCAGACCGTCGGCTTCGTCGCGAACCAGCCGCTGGTGCTCGCGGGCTGCCTCGACATCAAGAGCAGCATCAAGGCCGCCCGCTTCGTGCGCTTCTGCGACGCCTTCGGCATCCCGCTGGTGACGTTTGTCGACGTGCCGGGATTCATGCCCGGCACCGCCCAGGAATACGGCGGCATCATCCGCCACGGCGCGAAGCTCCTTTACGCCTACGCCGAATGCACCGTGCCGAAGATCACCGTCATCACGCGCAAGGCCTACGGCGGCGCCTATGACGTCATGTCCTCGAAGCATCTGCGCGGCGACGTGAATTTCGCCTGGCCGAATGCGGAGATTGCCGTGATGGGCGCGAAGGGCGCGGTGGAGATCATCTTCCGCGACGAGAAGAACGATCCGGTCAAGCTCGCGGCGCGCGAAGCGGAATATAAAAAGAAGTTTGCGAATCCGTTCGTCGCGGGCGCGCGGGGCTATATCGATGACGTCATCCTCCCGCACGAGACCCGGCGTCGCATCTGCCGCTCGCTGGTGATGCTCCGCGACAAGAAGATCGACGAACCGTGGCGCAAGCACGGCAACATTCCGCTGTAACCCGGCACCAGCGGGGGAAGTATCGCAAGTGTTCAAGAAGATCCTGATTGCCAACCGCGGCGAAATCGCCTGCCGCGTGATCCGCACCGCGCGCCGCCTCGGCGTGGCGACGGTCGCCGTGTATTCCGAAGCGGATCGTGACGCGCGCCACGTGGCGCTCGCGGACGAGGCGGTGCTGATCGGTCCGGCGCCGAGTCGCGAGTCATACCTCGTTGCCGACCGCATTCTCGCCGCCTGCCGCGATACCGGCGCCGAAGCGCTGCACCCGGGTTACGGGTTTCTCTCCGAGAACGCCGCCTTCGCCAAGCGCGTCGAGGAGGAGGGCTTCGTATTCATCGGCCCCAAATATCGATCCATCGCCGCAATGGGCGACAAGATCGCCTCGAAGGCGCTCGCTGCCAAGGCCCGCGTCAATGTGATCCCGGGTTACGACGCCGCGATCGAGAGCCCGGAAGACGCCGTGCGCTTTGCGCGCGACATCGGCTACCCGGTGATGATCAAGGCGAGCGCCGGCGGCGGCGGCAAGGGCCTCAGGGTCGCGTTCAACGACCACGAAGCCTTCGAGGGCTTCAGCTCCTGTCGCAATGAGGCGCGCGCGAGCTTCGGCGACGATCGCGTGTTCATCGAGAAGTTCATCGAGGAGCCGCGGCATATCGAGATCCAGGTACTCGGCGACGCGCACGGCCACTGTGTCTACCTATTCGAGCGCGAGTGCTCGATCCAGCGCCGCCACCAGAAAGTGATCGAAGAGGCGCCGAGTCCGTTCCTCGATGAGGCGACGCGCCGCCGGATGGGTGAACAAGCCGTGGCCCTCGCGCGCGCCGTCGACTATCAATCGGCCGGCACGGTTGAGTTCGTGGTCGGCAAGGACCGAAGCTTCTACTTCCTCGAGATGAACACCCGGCTCCAGGTCGAGCATCCGGTAACCGAGTGCATCACGGGTCTCGACCTCGTCGAGCAGATGCTACGGGTCGCGGCGGGTGAGCCGTTGGCCTTCACCCAGGAGACCCTGACGCGCAGCGGCTGGGCGATCGAATGCCGCATCAACGCCGAGGATCCGTTCCGCAACTTCCTGCCCTCCACGGGGCGGCTGGTTACCTACCGGCCACCTCCCGAGAGCATGCAGGCCTCGCTCCCCGTGCCCGCCGAGGGTGGCGTACGCGTCGACACCGGCGTCTACGAAGGCGGCGAGATCCCGATGTTCTACGACTCGATGATCGCCAAGCTCATCGTCAAGGGAAAGGATCGACCGGAGGCGATTGCGCGCATGCAGGAGGCGCTGAACGCGTTCGTGATCCGCGGTATCTCGAGCAACGTCGCCTTCCAGTCGGCGCTGCTCGCCCATCCGCGCTTCGCGAGCGGCGATTTCAACACGGGATTCATCGCCGAGGAATTCCCGAAAGGCTTCGCGGGTGCCGAGCCCCGTCGCGCTGCGGCGGGCTTCCTGCCGGCACTCGCGGCGACCGCTGAATTCCGCCTCGAGCGGCTCGCCGCCTCGATCGACGGCCAGCTCCACGGTCACTCACCGCGCGACGGCGAAGACTTTGCCGTGGTCACGGCCGATGCGAGCGGCCCCGGCCGAATCTCGCTCCCCATCCGCATCGTGCCGGACGGGGACGCGCTGCAGGTCACCGTGGACGGCACGCCGCATCGCATCACGCTCGATGGCAATCTGCGCGACATCGTCGTCCGCGGCGAGTTCGATGGAGCGCCCTACACCGCACAGATCGAGCATCGCGGCCTCGAGTGGCGGATCACGCATGATGGCGTCATCCGATCGTTCCGCGTGGTGTCACCGCGGGCGGCGGAACTACTGACCCTCATGCCGGTGAAGGCGGCGCCCGACCTGTCGCGGTTCCTGCTCTCGCCGATGCCGGGCCTCCTGGTCGACGTCGCCGTCAATGTCGGCCAGACCGTCCGCGCCGGCGAACGCCTCGCGGTGATCGAGGCGATGAAGATGGAGAACATCCTGGTCGCCACCGAAGACCGCGTGGTCGAGGAAGTGCTCGCCAAGAAGGGCGACAGCCTCGCGGTAGATCAGATCATTCTGCGGTTCAAATGACCCCGCGTCCTTTCCGAGTGCTCGGTATCCAGCAGATCGCCATCGGCGGCCCATCGAAAGCGCGACTGCGTGAGCTATGGGTCGATCGCCTGGGGCTCGAGGTGACCGGCAACTTCGTCTCCGCGCGCGAGAACGTCGACGAGGACATCTGCGCCATCGGCGCCGGCCCGCATCGGGTCGAGGTCGATCTCATGCAGCCCATCGATCCGGTGGGCAAGCCGTCGGTCCACCTGCCGCCGCTCAATCATGTGGGGCTCTGGATCGACGACCTGCCGAAGGCGGTCGAGTGGCTGACCGCCCAGGGGGTCCGCTTCGCACCGGGCGGCATCCGTAAGGGCGCCGCAGGTTATGACGTGTGTTTCCTGCACCCGAAGGGCAACGAGCAGTTTCCGGTCTCCGGCGAGGGGGTGCTGATCGAGCTCGTGCAGGCGCCGGCTGAAGTGGTCGCGGCGTTGGGCGGCGGCCGCTAAGCCGTGTCCGCTGGGTGGACGACGTTTCCGCGGCAACGCGTGGCGGTCTTGGCGTCATCCAGGACACCCGCGTTCGTTATCATGGCGGGCTTGTAACGACTCTGAGGACCGCATTTCCATGACTTCCCTACGCGTCGGTATCGTCGGCGCCACCGGCCTCGTCGGCCAGGCGATGCGCGACATCCTCTCGGAGCGCCGATTTCCGGCGGCCGGAATGCGGTTCTTTGCCTCGGAACGCTCGGCGGGTCAGCGACTCGCCTGGCGCGGCGATGACGTGCGGGTCGAGGATGCCGCGCGCGCCGACTATTCGGGTCTCGACGTGGTGCTGTTCTCGGCGGGCGGCGCCACCTCGCGGAAACTCGCGCCGAAGGTCGCGGCGGCTGGCGCCATCGTGATCGACAACTCCTCGGCCTGGCGCATGGACCCGGAAGTCCCGCTGGTCGTGAGCGAAGTGAATCCGCACGCGCTGCGCTCGATCCCGAAGGGGATCGTCGCGAACCCCAACTGCACGACCATGGCCGCGATGCCGGTGCTGAAGCCGCTGCATGCCGAAGCCGGGCTCACTCGACTCATCGCCTCCACCTATCAAGCTGTGTCGGGCGGTGGGATCGCCGGAATCGCCGATCTCGAGACCCAGGTCAGGGCGGTCGGAAACGACTCCGCGCGGCTCGCCCGACGAGGTGACGCGCTCGAGTTCCCGGCCCCGCAGAAATTTGCCGCGCCCATCGCGTTCAACGTCCTTCCCTATGCCGGTAGTTATTCAGGGGATGAGGGCTGGACCGACGAGGAGCTGAAGCTGCGCAACGAGACTCGCAAGATTCTGGAGATTCCAGACCTGCCGGTAGCCGGTACTTGCGTACGAGTTCCGGTGTACACGGGGCATTCCCTCTCGATCAACGCCGAGTTCGCGCGACCGATCTCGGTGGCGCGCGCCACCGAACTCCTGCGCGAGGCGCCAGGCGTCGTGGTCGAGGACGTCCCGACTCCGCTCAAGGCGGCGGGGCGCGACGCGAGCTACGTCGGACGAATTCGCAAGGACCCCACTGCCCCGAACGGGCTGGTGCTCTTCATCTCGAACGACAATCTGCGCAAAGGAGCCGCTCTCAACGCGGTGCAGATCGCGGAGCTGCTGGCGGCTCGTTAGGGGTGGCGTCATGAGGCTGGCGCGCCCACTGATCATCGCCGTCCTCCTCGCAGGCACACGCGTCGCCGGCGCGGAGTCCCCCGGCTGCAATATCCAGACGCTCGGCGAACTCTCCGTCACGATGGAGGGCATGGAGCCGGTCGTCACCGCAAGTATCGGTACTACCGACCTGCCCTTCATCGTCGATAGTGGCGCCTTTTGGAGCATGATTTCACCGGCAATGGCGCGAGACCTCAAATTGAAGCTGACGCGCGCTCCGCCGTGGCTACTCCTGCGGGGCGTGGGCGGTACCACCCGGCCCTCCCTGGCGCAGGTCCATGACTTTCGCTTCGCAAGCTACTCGATGCCCGACATCGATTTCCTGGTGGGAGGAAACAAGATCGATAACGGCATCGCGGGACTCATCGGCCAGAATCTGCTGCGAATCGCCGATGTCGATTATGACCTCGCGAACGGAGTGATCCGGCTGATGCGACCGAATTCCGCCTGCAGCAATTCAACCCTGGGCTATTGGGCCCCCAGGGGTCCACTATCGGTGGTTGGAATCGAGTCCACGGATCTACGCAACCCGCAGACCATCGGAACGGCATTCGTGAACGGCGTGAAGATGCGCGTGATGTTCGACACTGGCGCCGCCAGCTCGATGTTGTCCCGCGATGCCGCCGAGCGCGCCGGCGTCCCGGTCAAGGGTCCAAACGTAGTGTTTGCAGGGGTCACGACGGGAGTCGGGCGCAAGCCGATGCGAACCTGGATCGCTCCGATCGAGGATTTCAAGATTGGCGACGAAGAAGTCCGGAATACGCGCCTGCGCCTCGGAGATTTCGGCGGGTCAGACGTCGACATGCTGCTCGGCGCCGATTTTTTTCTCTCGCCCCACATCTATGTAGCCAACAGCCAAGGAAGACTGTTCTTCACTTACAACGCCCGACCTTCCCTCGACCCCAACGCGTCGACATCGTCCGAACCCGCCGCGACCCCGGCCGAGAACCCGCCCATGGAGATGAGCCGATGAAAAGTCCCCCTCTTAGCCGGCGTCAATTCACAGCGCGCTGCGCCGCGCTCGGCTTATCTCTTCCGGGTTTGCGCGGGCTCTCTGCAACGCAACCCGAGGCGCGCCGCGTCCAGCTGCCGAACGGCACTGCCGCTCCAGCCCTTGGCCAGGGTTGCTGGCACTTAGGCCAGGGCCGGCATCCGGTGGCGGTCGAGGAACAGGCCCTGCGCGCCGGCATCGGACTCGGGATGACGCTGCTCGACACCTCTGGAAACTATGGTGGCGGGCGCTCCGAGGAGTTTCTCAAGTCCGTCATTGCCGGTCAGCGCGAACGCGTGTTCCTCGTCTCCAAGGTCGAGGCCAACGAGGTGGAGGGTGACGGCATTGCGCGTGCCTGCGCCGCGAGCTTAGGCCGTCTCGGTACCGACTATCTCGATCTATATCTCCTCCATTGGCCGGTTCCCACTTCGCTGTTCCCGAGCGTCGTCATAGCCTTCGAACAACTTCGTGCGGCGGGGAAGATACGCGCCTGGGGCGTTTCGAATTTCAGCGTTGACCAGATGGATGATCTGTTCAGCGTCCCCGAGGGCAACCGCTGCGCCACGAACCAGGTTCCCTACAGTCTCAACAACCGCCGTATCGAGGCTAAGCTGCTGCCGTGGTGTCGACAGCGCAATGTCCCTCTCATGGCGTACTCCCCGCTGGGCGGCGACCACCATCTCGTGGTCGGCGATCGAACGCTTGGCCAGATCGGAGCCCAGTATGGCGCGTCAGCCGCCGCGGTGGCGCTCGCGTGGGTGATGCGCAGCGGCAGCGTCATCGCGATCCCGGAGTCCGGCTCCCCGGAGCACGCTAAGGAAAACGCCGTCGCGCTCTCGCTCACCCTCAGCCGGAAAGACATCGATACCTTGGAGAGGGCATTTCCCGCTTAGCGGCTATCTCCTGCGCCTCGGTGATCGCGAAGATAAGCCCGAGGCCTCCAATTCGTAACAACGCCAATCCCCGCAGTCTGTCACCTCTCCGGCCCGTCTCCTTCTTGGTCGGATACCACGACGGCGAAATGTACTGATCGGCACCGCCAAAGATCACGAGCACGGGCGCTGCTTCCGCGAGACGATGGCGGCAGGGATTTGCACGGGCGATATGACCCCGGAGCACCGCCGTATCGCCCGACTCGGTGACGAGTTGCATCGGCAGATGATCGGCCGTGAGGTCCACTCCCGATCCGGTCACGAGCGCGCCCAGTGGATGGCGGCGAATAAACTCATAGAGGACCTCGGGTCGATCCTCGCGGAAGTGTTGAGGAAGGTACATCCCTGCTCTCCAACCTATGACAAACGTGAGCAATCATCTCAGGGGCAGCGAGGGAATTGCGAGCCGGCGAGCGGCAGACATGAGCGTTCGATCGAGCGAGGCCAAGCTCGCGCGTTCGGACTTTGATGCCGAGCGCGCTAGAGAATTCAGTCATAGTCCAGGCGCTGATCGCGAGCGAGTCATCGCCATGAACCGGGAACCATCGTTCAACTCGCCGCGTGCTCGGCTCCGAACTAAATAGCGGAACAAGAACGCTCGTGTCGAGATAGATCATTAATAGCGGGCGCCACGAACCTCTCGGATGAGCGCTACAGCGCCCTATTAGCGTCATCTGATCGCTCCGCGGCAGATACGCTCGAGGAGCGCGGGGAATTCGATACCCGCGGCGCGCGCAGCTTGAGGGAGCAGACTGGTCGCGGTCATTCCAGGCAGCGAATTAGCCTCGAGGCAAAAGAATCGGCCCTCCGTGTCGCGACGAAAGTCGACGCGGCTATAAGTACCGAGCTTGAGGACGCGATGCGCCCGCAAGGCATGGTCTTCGAGAGTCGAGGTCTCAGCCGCGGGCAGATCGGCGGGGAATACTTCGCGCGCTCCGCCCGCCTGATATTTGGAGGCGTAATCGAAGACCTCGCCCGGCACGATGATTTCCCCGACGGGCAGCGCTCGGTCTTCGAGGATTCCGACGGTGAATTCGCGCCCTGGAATGAACCGCTCGATCATGACCTCGGAGTCATAGGCTGCGGCCCGCTCGATGGCGGCGGCAAGCTGATCAGGAGCACGCACCAAGCTCAAGCCCACGGTCGAACCCTGCTTGCTGGGTTTGACGACGACCGGCCAGCCGAGGGAAGCCTCGACGGCCTCGCTCGACACCGGCGCCATGAGCCAGTCTGCGGTAGGTACCCCAACAGATCGGAATAGGCGCTTGCTCAGGTCTTTATCCATCGCTACGGCGCTCGCGATGTGATTGCTGCCGGTGTACGCGATACCGGCGAGGTCGAGCATCGCCTGCATCCGGCCGTCTTCGCCCGCGCCACCATGCAGCGCGAGAAACACGACATCGGCTTCACGGATGTCGAATACTGCCGGGCCTAAAGCCAGAGCTCGATTGCGCACTTCGGCGATCGCTTGGTCTGAGGGCGGTTCGGGAGCCACGCCCGCCATCAGCAGCAGTCGTTCTTCACCAGGCGGCAATCTACCGCTAGCGGTATCGACGGCATAGACCTCGTGACCGAGATGGCGGAGAGCCGGAATCACCTGCGCGGCGCTGGCGATCGAGACATCCCGCTCCTCGCTCGTACCGCCAAAGAGGACGGCGATTTTCATGTTCTACGTGGCCTTTCGAAACTGCGCGACGAACCGCCGCACGGGTGGGACCTCCTCGCCTCGGCATACAGCGGCTCGAACCAGCCGAGCGGCTCGCCCCGCGCCAGCGACTCACGCATCAGCAACCGCGCCTCGTTTCTCGATGCGCTCATCCTAAGCCTCTTTACAACTCCTGGACCCGGGCGACGAGGAATCCGTCATGCCCCTTGGAACCCACGGTCTGGATCACCGTGGCGCTGAGGCGGGGCTCGCGGCCAATCCACTCGGTCATGCGACGCACAGCGGCGCTAGCGGCGTCGGGATTCGCGCTCACGACCGCCCCCTCGCGCACGACGTTGTCGACCACGATGAGCGCGCCGGGATGCGACAAGGCGAGCGCCGCTTGGACGTAGGGCAGGTTATTGGGTTTGTCGGCATCGATGAACGTGAGATCGAAGGGCGCGATCCGCTCGGCCTCGAATCGAGTGAGGGTCTCGAGTGCGGGGCCCACGTGCTGCTCGACCCGGTCCGTCAGTCCCGCCCGGGCAAAGTTCGAGCGGGCCGTCGCGGCGTGATGCGGATTCAGCTCGAGCGTGACGAGGCGGCCGGCGGCGGGTAGCGCGCGGGCGAGCCAGATACCGCTGTAGCCACCCAGAGTGCCGATTTCGAGAATGCGCACCGCACCGTGCACGATCGCGAGGAGATGCAACAGCTTTCCCTGGCTCGGAGATACCGCGATCTCGGGAAGACCGGCAGCGACGCTTGCCTTCAGAGCCGCTTCCAAGGCTGCATCGGGCGCGAGCAGCTGCGACTCGAAATACCGATCGACCTCATTCCACAGCGCTTCGCTCATTGAGACACCTCCCTTCGCGCTCTCTCAACCTACCCCCGGATGGACTCGACTGCAACGCGACGGACTTAGAGTTCGCGTTGTGTTCGCATCGGAATTAGACGACGATTCAATGGTTGATCCCCTTCACATTTTGCGCTCCGATCCGGAAGGCCTCACGCCCATGCGAATCCGCACGCTCCTCACCGCCATACGCGTTTCGGCGCTTTCGATCTGCCTCGCTTCGAACGCCTCGGCGGGCCCATTCGCGGGCCTGGGCCTAGGCCTTTGCCTGGGAAATAAGAGCGTGAAACTTCGGCCTTATCCCTGATGGACCGCAAAGCTATCGAAGAGATGTTCGCGGAGATCCACCAGCGTGGCCGCTGGGATATCTCTGGACCGCTCCTCTGGGCTTATTACTTCACCGATGAAAATGCCGAGCGGCTGCGCGCGGCGGCATCGGATCTCGAAGAAATGGGATACCGATTCGTGAGCGTCTTTCCGGCGGAGAAGGAGGATCCCGGCGACCCGGATCTCTGGTCGCTGCACGTGGAACGGGTGGAAATCCACACCGTCGATTCGCTACTCGCGCGTAATGCGGCGCTCGAGGAGTTTGC
>Ga0116226_10002565_pt1 | contig 15885 bp, 12 predicted proteins | sample S1TSphfallax_FD_89692 | JGI IMG/M metagenome (GOLD analysis project Ga0116226, IMG submission 89692) | Host-associated microbial communities from peat moss isolated from Minnesota, USA - S1T2_Fa - Sphagnum fallax MG | ecosystem: Host-associated > Plants > Peat moss > Unclassified | place: USA...
GAAATCCAGGACGTGTATCGATTGCAGGGCGTGAAGATCAACGACAAGCACATCGAAGTCATCGTCAGGCAGATGTTGCGTAAAATCGAAGTGTTGGACACCGGCGATTCGGCGCTACTGCGCGGCGAGCAGATGGATCGAGGCCGGCTGCTCGATGTCATTGCGAAGCAGCGGCAGGAGGGCAAGCATCAGTCCACCTGGGAACCCATGTTGCTGGGAATCACCAAGGCGTCTCTGGCTACGGAGTCGTTCATCTCCGCCGCATCGTTCCAGGAGACCACACGCGTTCTGACCGAAGCGGCGGTGCGTGGCCTCAAGGACGATCTGCGCGGACTCAAGGAAAACGTCATCGTCGGTCGGCTCATTCCCGCAGGCACCGGCTTCGCGTATCATTCGCGACGTCGACGCGCATTCGATGATAGCCGTCGCCGCAATTTCATGGATGTGAGCGGCGGTATGGGCGACTCGGATGACACGGTGCCGGCGGGGGATACGGAAGCAGCTGAATAATAACAAGAAGCATCTGAATGACATGGCCCCTCACTTGGGTAGTGTGAGGGGCTTTTTTTTGGGCCAGGCAAGGTGGCGTCGTGGGCGCGGGCGTAGGTGCCGGCCCACAGGCGCACGGGCGGCTCCTGGTCTTGTGGCCTGCGCGCTTCTCGTCAAAATCGTCGTTCCCTTCGCAAGGACCGTCATATGTCACAAAAAGAGAGTTTCTCCCCAGGTGAACTCGAAGAGCTACCCGTGACCTCAAGCTTGCCCAGCGTCTCGATAGAAGACGACGAGCGCGACGACGAGAGCCCGGATGAGAACGAGATTCCGGTCCGGGAGACCAATGAGGCCATGGAAGCCCCCGAAGAATTCGAAATCGACGAGGAGGACGAGGACGAGGAGTTGGATGAAGACGAGGATGATGACGAATTGGACGACGATGACGATGAAGACGATGACCCCGAGGACGAGGAAATCGACCAAGAAGACGAGGAATAGGTCCACAGCGGCCGATACTGCCAATCCAGAGCGTGGCCAAAGGCGGTATGATTTTCGGCGATGCACATCGTTCGAAGGTCAGCGTTCAAGGCCGTCCCCTGGAAAAATGGCGGGGGCATCACCCATGAGGTGACGCGCGTACCGGCCGCGACGCCGGCCGTCGCCGGCGCGGATGCCTTCCGTTGGCGCGTGAGCGTCGCTGAGATCGACGCGTCGGGCCCCTTTTCGGAGTTTCCCGATCACCACCGAATCATGGTGCTCCTGCGCGGCGGGGGTGTGCGCCTGTCGTTTTCGGGCGGCGAACCGTTTGAGCTCCATTCGGTCGGCGATTGCGTTTCGTTCGATGGCGCATGGAGCACGCAGTGCACGCTGCTGGACGGACCCTGTACGGATCTCAATCTGATGGTCAGCAAGGCGTCGCCGCCGGCGCATGCGCAAGTGCTGCGTCTGACCGAGTCCGTGGCGCTGGGCGAGGGCACCGTCACGCTGTTGTTCGCGATTGCCGGCGCCGTGTCGGTCCACGGCGATCAGGGCATTTCGCGGCTCGATGCCTGGGATTGTGCGATTGCCGATCCGAACGAACGGCTGCTACTCGCGCCCGCCTCGGACAGCGCTGCGGCGGCGCCCATTCCGCTCGTGTTCTGCGCGAACCTGGCAGAGCCTGACCCTCATCATCTCGGCTAGGAGTTAATCATGTTGCGCGAAGCGATGCGCGAGCACGCGTTATGGCCTGAAGATTCCGCGGTCACGCGGCTGCTGCAAGGCGTGGACCTGACCGGAGGCGCACGCCACCGCGCGGTGTCCGTCGCCCTCGCGCTGGTGGAGGGCGCTCGGGCACGCCGGGACGAGCGACCGTTTCTGGATGCGTTCCTGCAGGAATTTGGCCTGTCGAATCAGGAGGGCATCGCGCTCATGTGCATCGCGGAGGCGTTGCTGCGCATTCCCGACGATGCCACGGCCGATCGGCTGATTGCCGAGCAGTTATCCACCGGTGATTGGTCCGCCCATTCGGGTCGTTCCGAGTCGCTGTTCGTCAATGCGTCGACCTGGGGTCTGATGCTGACGGGTGGCATCCTCGAACTCGATCCGGCGATCAAGTCCGATGCCTCGGGCTGGATGCGCAAGTTGACCCGCAAGGCGGGCGAACCGCTGGTACGGCTGGCCGTGCGTCGAGCGATGCGCATCATCGGCGGTGAGTTCGTGGTCGGGCGCAGCATCGAGGAGGCGTTGGCACGCAGTGCGCGCGAACCCGAGGTCGCGCTGTGTTCGTTCGACATGCTGGGAGAGGGTGCTCGCACGCTGCGTGATGCCGCTCGCTACCTTCATTCCTATGAGCATGCGATGGATGTCATCGGCGCGGCCGCGGCGGGACGAGCGCCGCATCAGTGCTCGAGCATTTCCATCAAGCTCTCGGCTTTGGAGCCGCGCTACTCGCTGCTGCAGCGCGAGCGCGTGATGCAGCGGTTGGTCCCGCCGGTGCTGAATTTGGCGCGCCGCGCCGCCGCCCTCGGCATCCAACTCACCATCGATGCGGAGGAGGCTGATCGTCTGGAATTATCCCTGGACGTGATCGAGGCCATCGCCCGCGACCCCACGACCCGCGACTGGCCCGGACTCGGTCTTGCCGTACAGGCGTACGGCAAGCGCACCTTGGATCTGATCGATTGGGTGGCCGCCTTGGCGCGCACTCACGGCCGCCGCATGACGACTCGGCTGGTGAAAGGCGCTTATTGGGACAGTGAAATCAAGCGCGCGCAGGAACGCGGCCTCGAGGGCTATCCGGTTTACACCCGCAAGATCGCCACCGATGTGTCCTATCTCGCGTGTGCCGGCCGCTTGTTCAAGCACGCGGATGTGATCCTGCCGCAGTTCGCCACTCACAATGCTCACAGCATCGCCGCCGTTCTCGAACTCGCGCCGGCCGGCGCCGAGTACGAATTCCAACGCCTGCATGGCATGGGCCGCTTGCTGTATGCGGAAGCGGCGCGTCAGGTCGCGAACTTCCCGAGAGTCCGGGTATATGCGCCGGTCGGTGAGCACAAGGATTTGCTCGCGTACCTGGTACGCCGCTTACTCGAAAATGGTGCGAACACCTCATTCGTGAATCGCTTCATGGATGAGGAGGTGCCCGCGGTCGAGATCGTGCGCGATCCGATCACGGAGATCGAACGGCTTGTCTCCTATGCGCATCCCGGCATTCCGGCGCCCATGGCCTTGTATGCCGACCGGCGTAACTCGCAGGGTCTCGATTTCGGTAACCCGACGGTGCTCGAGAGCCTGCGCGATCGCGGCGGGCGCGGCGGGGACGCACATTCGGCAGTTCCCATCATCGGAGGCCGCAGCGAGTCCCGCGTGCTCGAGGCCGTCACCAATCCGGCCGATCGTGCGGACGTGGTGGGACATGCGCGCGATGCGACCCCCGAGGAAATCACCGCCGCCTTTGACTTGGGCAGTGCCGCGCAGCGCCACTGGGACCGGATCGGCGGCGCCGCGCGCGCCGATCGGCTCGATGCCGCGTCGAACATGCTCGAGAAGGCCGCACCCGAATTCCGTGAACTCTTGGTCCGCGAGGCCGGCAAGACCGTGGCCGATGCCGTCGCGGAGGTGCGCGAAGCGGTGGATTTCTGCCGCTACTATGCGAGTCTCGCGCGTACGCAGTTCGCGGCGCCCACCCGGCTCAAGGGTGCCACCGGCGAACTCAACGAGTTGTCGCTGCATGGCCGCGGCGTATTCGCGTGTATCAGTCCGTGGAATTTCCCACTGGCGATTTTTGCGGGCCAGATCACCGCTGCTCTGGCCGCCGGCAATGCGGTGGTCGCCAAGCCCGCGGAACCCACGCCGCTGATCGCGGCGCGCTTCGTGCGCTTGTTGCACGAGGCCGGTGTGGCTCCGGACGTTCTCCACTTCGTGCCCTCGGCGGGACCTGCCTTTGGTGAGATCGCCTTTGCTCATCCGGCATTGGCCGGGGTTGCCATGACCGGCTCGACGGCGACCGCCGTCGCCATCAATCGGGCTCTGGCGGCGCGCGGCGGCGCGATCGTCCCGCTGATCGCGGAGACCGGCGGCTTGAACGCGATGATCGTCGATTCGACCGCTTTGCCGGAACAGGTGGTGGATGACGTCGTCGCGTCCGCCTTCATCAGCGCGGGTCAGCGCTGCTCGGCGCTGCGGCTGCTGTTCCTACAGGAAGAGATTGCCGACACGATGATCGAGATGCTGGCCGGCGCGATGGACGAACTCGTGATCGGTAACCCGGCTGACTTGCAGACCGACGTAGGCCCCGTCATCACGGCCGCGGCGGCGGCGGGTTTGATGCGGCATGTGGCCACGATGCAAGCCGACGCGCGCATCCTCAAGGCCTGCCCGCTCGACGCGCGGCATGCGGCCGGCAGTTTCGTGGCCCCCCACTTGATCGAGTTGCGGGACGCCGCACAACTGCGCCGCGAAGAGTTCGGCCCGCTGTTGCACGTGGTGCGTTATCGCTCGAGCGACATCGAGCGCGTGCTCGCCGCCATTCGTGCCAGCCACTATGGGCTCACCCTCGGGGTTCAGACCCGTTTGGAGTCCTTCTGGCGCGACATCTTCGCCAATACCTCGGTGGGCAACACCTATGTCAACCGCAACATGATCGGTGCGGTAGTCGGCGTGCAGCCATTTGGTGGATGTGGGCTGTCGGGTACCGGCCCCAAGGCGGGTGGACCTCACTATCTCGGGCGCTTCGCCAACGAACGGACGCTCACCGTCAACACCACCGCCACCGGCGGAAACGCCGCCCTGCTCAATCAGGCAACATGAGTGTAGGAATGCGCTGACAGGCATGCGCTGACAGGATTCGCCCTACAGCGCGCCCATGTCATGACGATCGAAGTCGTGTCAATATCGACACAGTCATGATTCCTCTGCCGCTGCCGCCCCGCACACTGTCGGGGTTTCTGCTCGCCATCGTCGCCGTCGTGCTGATCGCGCTGCTGTCCTATTCGTCGGTTCAAACCACCGAGGTCAGTTCGCAAAGTCTGGCCGGATCCATCGAGACGATGGCGCAGATCCAGACGACCATGGCGACACTGATCGATGCGGAGACCGGGCAACGGGGCTACCTTTTGACCGGCCGTGAGGCCTATCTCGAACCTTTTCTGCGGGCACAGTCGGAGGTGAATACGGAATTCGCCTCACTCCAGGTTCTGACCAAAGACAACCCCGCGCAGCACAGCCGTCTGGAAACTTTGCAGGCGCTGGCGACCGAAAAGATGGCCGAGATCGCGGCGATGGTCGACATGAAAAAGCGCGGCAAGTCCGACGAGGCGCTCGCGGAGCTGCTGACCGATCGCGGCAAGATCTTGATGGACCGCATCCGTGACGTGACGGATCGGATGACCATTGCCGAGCGATCGCAGATTTCGGCCGGTACCCGCGACTGGCAACACGATGCAGCCGTTTCGTTCGCGATTACCTGGGGCGGTTCCGCCGTGCTGCTGTTTTTGATCGCCGCCGCCGCCATGATCGGGTCTCGCGATTTTAGGGAGAGGCAGCTCGAATCGTGGCTGCGCGCCGGTCAGATCGGAGTGAGCGAGACGATGCGCGGCGACCAGTCGCTCGACAAACTTTGCGCCAACGTCATCGCTTTTTTGGCCCGCTATTTGGACGCCCAGGTCGGCGCCCTGTTCGTTGCTGACAGTGGACAATTGCTCCGTATCGCCGGATTCGCGCTGGCGTCCGACGCTCACATCGACACGGTGCGCCCCGCGCACGGCTTGGTGGCGGAGGCGCTCCGGGAGAATCGGCCGAGGCGGGTGCGCCACGTGCCCGCAGGCTATTTGCCGATCAGTTCCGGCATCGGCAGCGGTACGCCCGCCGAATTGCTGATTGCGCCCGTCAGTATCGACGGCATGGTGCACGCCGTGCTCGAGTTCGGATTCTTCGGCGCGGCGGGCAGCGCGAAATCCGCGTTGCTCGAACGGGTTGCGGAATCGGTGGCGGTCGCGATTCGGGCGGCCAAAGACCGGGGACGGCTCGAGGAGCTGCTGCTGGAGACGCAGCAGCAGGCATCGGAGCTGCAGACCCGTGAAGAGGAACTACGCGTCAACAACGAAGAACTCGAAGAGCAGGGCCGCAGCCTCAAAGAGTCGCGCAGCCAGCTCGAATCTCAACAGGAGGAGCTCGAGCAGATCAATTCGCAGCTCGAAGAGCAGGCGCAGGCGTTGCAGCAGCAGCGGGATGAACTGGCGAAGTCCCATGAGGTGCTGTCGCAGAAAACCCGCGATTTACAACGCGCCAATCATTACAAGAGCGAGTTTCTCGCAAACATGAGCCACGAGTTGCGTACGCCGCTCAATTCCACGCTCATCCTCGCAAAGCTGCTGGCCGATAACAAGGAAGGCAACCTCACTGCCCAGCAGGTGAAATTCGCCAAGACGATTTCTTCGGCCGGCAACGATCTCTTGATGCTCATCAATGACGTCCTCGACCTGTCGAGGATCGAGGCGGGAAAGATCGACCTCAACGTCGAGACCGTGTCAGTGGCGCGCACGCTCGAGGAGATGCAAAAGATCTTTGCGCCGGCGGCAGAACAGAAAAATCTGCGGCTCTGGACCGATATCGTCCCCGGTGCTCCGCTCGAGCTGCAAACCGATCCGCAGCGGCTCGGGCAGATCCTCAAGAATCTGATCGCCAATGCGTTGAAGTTCACCGAACGGGGGGAAGTCAGCCTGACCGCGTGCGGTGCGGCGCCGGGGCGTGTGGGCTTTGCGGTGCGCGACACCGGCGTGGGTATACCCGCCGATCAACAGCAGGTGATCTTCGAGGCCTTTCGGCAGGCTGACGGCAGCATCCACCGCAAATTCGGCGGCACCGGTCTCGGCTTGTCCATTTCCAGGGACTTGGCCGGATTGCTCGGCGGCACGATCGCCGTCGAGAGCACTCCGGGCGAGGGCAGCGTATTCACGCTCACGTTGCCGGTTCGGCAGGTCGTGGCGGCACCGTCCGCTGCCGTGCCCGCAGCGGATGTGGCGGCCCTGCGCGGTGTGAACGTCCCGCAGGGCCCTCTCGGGGCACCCGGTATTCCCGATGATCGCGCTGCGCTGAGCCCCGGAGCCCGGCTCATTCTGGTGGTTGAAGACGATGAGTCCTTCGCGATGATCTTGCGCGATCTCGCGCACGAGATGGGTTTCCAATGCGTGGTGACGCTGACCGCGCACGACGGGCTCGCCGCCGCCACGCAGTTTCAGCCGCACGCCATCTTGCTCGATGTCAACCTTCCGGATCATTCCGGGCTCACGGTACTCGACCAGCTGAAGCGCGATCCGCGCACGCGGCACATTCCGGTGCATGTCGCTTCCGTGGCGGACTATCGGCGCGAGGCATTGGAGTTGGGTGCCGTGGGCTACGCATTGAAGCCGGTCGAGCGCGCCGATCTCGAGGAGGCTCTGCGCCTGTTGGAGTTCAAGTCCCGCCAGGCGGTACGGCACGTGCTCGTGATCGAGGACGATCCGCGTGAGAGCGAGAGCATCCGACAGCTTCTCGCGGTGGGCGACGTGCAGATCACGAGCGTCGAGACCGCTGCGGCGGCGCTCTCAGCGCTTCAAGGCACGACGTTCGATTGCGTCGTCATGGATTTCAATCTACCCGATTCCAGCGGCTACGATCTGCTCGAGAGGATGGCACAACGCGACGATGTCGCCTTTCCTCCGGTCATCGTCTATACCGGCCGGGCGCTGACGGTGGACGAGGAACAGAGGCTGCGGCGTTATTCCAGATCCATCATCATCAAGGATGCCCGCTCCCCGGAGAGGCTGCTCGATGAGGTGACGCTGTTTCTCCATCAGGTCGAATCGAAACTGCCGGCGGAGCGTCCACAGATGCCGAAAGCCGCCAGCGATCGGGATCAATCCTTGCGCGGCCGGCGCATGCTGATCGTCGAAGACGACGTGCGGAATATCTTCGCGCTGTCGAGCATATTGGAACCCAAGGGAGCGGTGATCGAGATCGCGCGTAATGGCCGTGAGGCGATTGAAGCGCTCGACGGCAGTCTCCGCTCGCCCCCTCGTCCCATCGACATGGTCTTGATGGACATCATGATGCCCGAAATGGATGGGCTTGCCGCGATGCGCGAGATCCGCAAGCGTCCGCAGTGGCGCAAACTGCCGATCATCGCGCTCACCGCGAAGGCGATGCGTGACGACCAGGAGAAATGCATTGCCGCGGGGGCGAGCGACTATATCGCCAAGCCCTTGGACGTCGAGAAGTTGCTGTCGCTGGTGCGGGTATGGATGCCGAAATAGCCGCGGATGAACGGTCGGGCAGGCAATTCGACATCGAATTTCGTCTGCTCATCGAGGCGATCTACCACATGTATCACTACGACTTCCGCGAGTACGCCTGCGCCTCATTGCGCCGGCGCATGAAGTCCGCCATGCGCCACTTCGATTGCCGGTCTCTGTCCCAACTCCAGGACCGCGTGCTCCATGCGCCCGACGCTTTCGCGGCGCTGCTCGATTATCTGACGGTTCAGGTCAGCGACATGTTCCGAGATCCGTCCTACTATCGGGCGATCCGCGAGAAGGTGGTGCCGTTGCTGCGAACCTATCCCTCGCTCAAGCTGTGGGTGGCCGGGTGCAGCGCAGGTGAGGAAGCCTACTCGCTCGCCATCGTGCTGCATGAAGAGGGGCTCCTCGACAGGACGCTGATCTATGCGACCGACATCAACCCACACTCGCTGGCGCGGGCGGCGGATGGCGTCTACGCCATCGACAGAATCGCGGGCTTTACCGTCAATCACCGCAATTCCGGCGGCAATGCCTCACTCAGCGATTATTATACGGCCGCCTATGATCGGGCCGTCTTCGACAAATCGCTGAAGCAGCACATCGTCTTCTCCGATCACAGCCTTGCCACCGACAGCGTGTTTTCGGAGGTGCAGCTGGTATCGTGCCGGAATGTGCTCATTTACTTCAATCATCAACTGCGCGATCGGGCGCTCGGGCTGTTCCGTGATTCTTTGTGCCACCACGGGTTCTTAGGCTTGGGCTCGAAGGAAACGCTGCGTTTCGCGCCGCGCGCCACCGATTTCGACGCTTTCGTGACCGAGGAGAGGATCTACCAGAAGCGGGGCCAGAGCTGATGCGGGGCCAGCGGTGATTGCGCCCGCGCTCCCGGCTGATATCGACGCGGTGGTGCTCGGTGCATCCGCGGGCGGCGTGCACGCGCTGTCGGTGGTGCTGCCGGCGGTGCCGGCGGCGGTCACGGCGTCCATCATGATCGTCGTCCATGTGCCGCGCGATCGACCGAGCTTTCTCAAGGATGTGTTCATGCGCAAGTGCGCGCTCGAAGTCCGCGAAGCGGAAGACAAGGAACCGATCGCTCCGGGCACGGTATACTTCGCGCCCACTAATTATCATTTGCTCGTCGAGCAGGGGCCGGAACTCGCGCTCTCGATGGATGATCTCGTGCACCATTCCCGTCCTTCGATCGATGTGTTGTTCGAGTCGGCAGCGGAGGTCTATGGTCCCAGGCTGCTCGGTATCATACTCACCGGGGCCAACGAAGATGGGGCAGCGGGCCTCCGTGCGGTGCAGGCGGCCGGCGGCGTGACCGTGGTGCAATCGCCGCAGACCGCCCATTCGCCTCCGATGGTGCTCGCGGCGCTGCGCGAAATCCGCCCCGACCATGTGCTGTCGCTCGAACAGATCGCCGAGCTGCTCGGCACGCTCAAGGTGCGGACGCCATGAATGGAGTCGCGCGAGCGCCGATCAAGTGCCTGTTGGTCGACGACCTCGACGAAAATCTCATCGCGCTCGGCGGGTTGTTGCAACGCGATGACGTGGAGCTGTTGACCGCGCGATCCGGGGTGGAGGCGCTCGAGTTGCTGCTCCTCCATGATGTCGCCTTGGCCTTCCTCGACGTGCAGATGCCGGATATGGACGGCTTCGAACTGGCCGAATTGATCCGTGGCAGTGAGAGAACCCGGCACGTGCCTCTGATCTTCGTCACGGCGGGTGCTCGCGAACGCCAACGGGTGTTCAAGGGATACGAGTCCGGGGCGGTCGACTTCATTTACAAGCCGATCGAATCGCACATCCTTCAAAACAAGGCGGACGTTTTCTTCGAACTGTACCGGCAGCGTCAGCAGCTCGCGCAGGAACTCAAGGATCGTACCGAGACACTGCGGCTCAATGAAATGTTCAGCGCGTTGCTGGCACACGACCTGCGCAATCCGTTGAGTGCGATTCTGGCCTCTGCGGAGCTGTTGCGTCGGCGTTGTTCCGATGCGCATGCCCAGGAGGCCGCCACCCGTATTTCATCGAGCGGCGGTCGTATGAGCCGCATGATCGAGGACATGCTCGATCTGGCGCGGGCGCGCTTGGCCGGCGGGATCATCTTGAAGCGCGAACCGGAGAATTTGCGGGTGCTCGTCGATCGCGTCGTTCGCGAGCACCAAGCCGCCGCACCGGAGCGACAGATGGAGACCACGTACGTGGGGAATTTTGCCGGTCACTGGGATTCCGAGCGCATTGCCCAGGTGGCATCGAATCTGATCGGTAACGCGCTCAAACATGGAGAGGTGGGTCGATTGGTCGAGGTCCGACTCGATGGGTCGGCACCCGACTCGGTAAGTCTGACGGTGGTCAATGCCGGGACGATCCCGGCGGCATTGATCGAGCACCTATTTGATCCGTTTAGGGCCGGAGACCGGCCGGCGGGTCGCAGCGAGGGGCTCGGACTCGGGCTCTACATCGTCTACCAGATCGTCAAAGCCCATCGGGGCACGGTCGAGGTCGATTCGGGCACTGACAACCTCACTTCTTTTCGGGTGGTGGTGCCGCGCGAGGCGGGTTAATATTGCCGTCGGAAGAATCTGGCACGTCCTGCGGACATTGGCTGATATTGGGGCATGGGTCACAACTCTCAGACTCCGCGGACGACGTTATTATGGTCACCGCGGAAGCGGTTTCTTTGGGAGAACGCCCGATGACTGCCCTACCTCCTAAGCCCACACATAATTTTTACCCGTTGCGATTCAGTCCGCCCTGCACCGTGACGGCGGCGGAGCGCCGCAACATGATCGAAGTGGCCGCTTATCTGCGAGCGGAGGCGCGATCGTTCGCCGCGGGCCATGAGGTCGAGGATTGGTTGGCCGCCGAAGCCGAGGTCAATGATCGGCTGTCCTACATTCAGCGCCTGACGGGGCTTACGGTGGAATAGATGGGCGCTGGCATCATGTTCATCTATTTGCGCGGGCACCACCTGCTCGAGTATTACTTCTCGGTTCCGGACGCTCGTATGGCGGCGAACGACCGGGACGATGCAAATAGCGGATAGCGGATCGTCAGCTGTCCCTCCGCTCCCGCGGTGGGATCGATACCGAGTCGACCGCCATTGGCGGCCAAGAATCGCTTGGCGAACAAGAATGTCAGTTCCTTGGCTTCGAGTCGCCCGTGGGCTCGATCCATGAGTTCGTTGAGTTGTTCGGGGTAGGAATAGCCCGCGGCGGACCCCACCGTGACGAGCGCATCCTCGTCGGATCGAGTCATCGACACCTCGAGCGAACTACCCGAAGGCAGAGCGTCGAGCGCAGCGGTCAACAGACCCATGAGCAGAGTCTGCAATTTGGCGCGTTCGGCCGAGATCCGCAGATCTTCGTCGCCGCTGACCCGGATCGTCACGTCCTTGGCGCCGGCTTCGTTGCGCAGAAAATGGATGACCTCGCGCAGCAACGGACCCAACTCGATGGCGGTCGCCTCGATGTGTTGGAGTGTCAGTATCTCGAGTGCACCGAGAGTGGTCTTTTCATGTTGATTGATGGCGCGCCTGGCCAGATCACACGCCCGGTCGATGCGCTCAGGGTTGCCGCCGCCTCGGGCCGAACGGCTCAGCAGTTCGACCGCACTGAAGAGCGATTGCATGCTGCCGCGGACGTCGTGTAGATAGGCGAGCGCACAGCGTTCATTGATGCTCGCGCGCGCAGCCACCTCCAACATGTCCGGAAGTTCACTTTCATTCACCGTGGGTTCCCCTTTGCTCTACCCGGCCGTGATGTCAAGGTATCCCGAGACGCCGCATCCCGCCAGTCCGGTAACCCGTAAGATATGTCTCACATGGATGCCACCGATCTCATCTGCGTGACTGCGGCGGGGCTGTACTGCGCGGTGGGCGACTTTCACATCGATCCATGGCGACCGGTGAAGCGTGCGCTCATCACCCATGCCCACGGCGATCACCTGCGAGCGGGAAGCGAGCGCTATTACCTGGCCGAATCCGGCGCTGCGCTGGCGCGGCAACGCCTGCCGCCCGACGCGGCACTGGTGCCACTCGCTTATGGAGAGCCCGTCCATTTCGGTACCGCTTGCGTGACCTTGCACCCTGCCGGGCACATCCTAGGCTCGTCTCAGATCCAGATTCAGCACGGCGATCGGACCTGGGTGGTATCGGGGGACTACAAGCGCGACGCGGATCCCACCTGCGAACCATTCGCCGTGTTGCCCTGCGATGTTTTCATCAGTGAAGCGACTTTTGCCCTGCCTGCCTATCAATGGACCGACACGCCGCGGGTGGCTCGTGAAATTCTCCATTGGTGGGTGACCAACCGGGCGCGCGGGTGTGCCAGCGTGCTGTTCGCCTATTCGCTGGGGAAGGCGCAGCGCGTTCTGGCGGAACTCGCCCGACTGACCGACGATCGGGTCTATGTTCATGGCGCGGTGGCCAGCATGGTCGATATTTATCGGCAGCGAGGCATCGCCATGTTGCCCACCAAACCGGCAGCGTCGCTCGAGGCTGGCGCCTATGCCGAGGCGTTGATCGTGGCGCCGCCGAGCGCCGCGGGCTCGCCCTGGATGCGGCGTTTCGGGGAGCATCGGACCGGCTTTTGCTCGGGTTGGATGCGTGTGCGCGGCGACCGACGGCGCCGTGGCTACGATCGTGGTTTCGTGCTCTCTGACCATGCCGATTGGCCGTCGTTGCTGCGCACGTTCCGCGAAACGGGCGCAGGGCGCATCCTGCTCACGCATGGCTACACGGACGCGATGTGTCGTTACCTGCGTGAGCAGGGGGTCGATGCGGCGCCCCTCCGCACCGAGTACGGCGCGGAAGAGTGATGCGGCGGTTCGCGGAACTGTTCGAGAGTCTCGACACCACGACCTCGACGCGCGCCAAGATCGATGCGATGAGCGGCTATTTTCGCAGCGCGCCACCCGAGGACGCGGCTTGGGCGGTCTATGTGCTGATCGGGCGGCGCTTGAAACGCAGCGTCGGCCCGGCACAGCTCAAGACCTGGCTGCTCGAGGAGTCGCACCTTCCCGACTGGCTGGTCGAGGAAACGGTCGGATCGGTTGGCGATCTCGCGGAGAGCATCGCATTGTTGGTTCCCAGCGCGGTGGGGGCGGTTGATGCGGGCGGGGCCGCCGTCGACCTACCGCTCAGCGAGTGGTTCGAGAGCCGTATTTTGCCGCTCGCGGATCAGTCGGTGGAGGAGCGGCGCCGTCACATCGTCGATTGGTGGCACGCGCTGTCCTATCGAGAGTGCTTCCTGGTCAATAAATTGCTGACCGGAGCGTTGCGCGTCGGTGTGTCGCGTTCGCTGGTCACCCGGGCGCTTGCGGAGGCGCTCGACCAACCGCGGGTGCAGATCGAACGGGCCTTGATCGGCGCCTGGAATCCGAGCGCCGGCTTCTGGGAGGCATTGACCCTCAATCAGGGCAACCTGCATGTGGCCCAGCCTTATCCCTTCTTTCTGGCCTCGCCGCTCGACGGCGACATGCAGCGTTTGGGTGAGCGTGGGCGCTGGGCGGCCGAATGGAAGTGGGACGGGATACGGGGTCAGATCGTCCGGCGCGGTGGCGTCGCCACGCTCTGGTCGCGCGGCGAGGAGGTCATCACGGACCGGTTTCCCGAAATCATCGCGGCGGCGGCGGCTCTGCCCGACGGCACCGTGCTCGATGGCGAGGTGCTGGCATGGCGGGATGATCGTGTCTTGCCGTTTGCGCATCTCCAGCAGCGCATCGGTCGCCGCAAACTCAACGCGAAGCTGTTGCGGGAGATTCCGGTGCGCTTCGTCGCCTACGATCTGCTCGAATGCAGTGGCGTGGATTGGCGCCCGCGGCCCCTGCGTGAACGCCGCGCGGCGTTGCAGGATCTCCTGTTCGGTGGCGGAGAGGTTCTGACGGTGTCGCCGTTGATCCCGGGTGCCACCTGGGATGCACTCGCCGTGGCTCGAGGCGAGGCGCGCGGTCGCGGCGTCGAGGGGGTGATGCTGAAGGATTGGGATTCGCCGTATGGAACCGGCCGGCAGCGAGGGGCGTGGTGGAAATGGAAGGTCGAACCGTTCGTCTTCGACGGCGTCCTGCTGTATGCGGCGCCCGGTCATGGCCGCCGCTCCAATCTCTACACCGACTACACCTTCGGCGTGTGGAACGGGGCCACGCTGGTGCCGGTCGCCAAGGCCTACTCGGGACTCACCGACCTTGAGATCCAATCGCTCGACCGGTGGATCCGCAGCCATACGAAGGAGAAATTCGGCACGGTGCGCAGCGTCGAGCCTTGCCAAGTCTTCGAACTCGCCTACGAGGGTATCGCCAGTTCCGGACGCCACAAGTCCGGAATTGCGTTGCGTTTTCCCCGCATCCTGAGGTGGCGCATCGATAAGCCGGCGGCGGAGGCGGACAGCTTGGCGAATCTCGAGCAGGTGTTGGCGTCATCCGCTCACGGCGCGTGAGCGTGCTCGGGGTGTGCTTTCGCCTCAGGCAGGCCCGGCGTTCGTGCGACCGCGGGGTTCGGCGCACTCAGCGCGTCGAATACACTGTCTTGCGGACGCTTGCTGCAATGCTCGAGCAGCCCCGCATCGAATTTGTGAACCTCGTCCGGATCGAGAATGTGGCTGCCTGAGAGCCCCACCGCAAACCCAAACAGCCACATCGTCAGCGTGTTGGCGCTCTGCGGGTCGGTCTTCGCCAGATTCTGATGGCGGGTTTCGAAGGTTGCACAATCGAGGTGGGTGAGGTCCATCGGATTCTCGCGCTTCGACGTGACCGACCGCACGGCGTCCAACAGGCTGTGCGAGGGATTGTCCTTGCACTCGGCATCCAACGCGAAGCCGAAAGCACGGAGCGAATCGCCGTACATGACCCGATCGCCCGACTTGGCCGTGGCGTAGCCAAACAACCACATGACCGTGTCGATCGAGTCCGCGCTGTAACCCGGCAGCGATGCGGTCAGTACCTCATTCTCATATTTGGCGCAGCTGACGGCCGCGAGGTTGAGTTCGGCGGCGCGGCTCTGCGCCGTCAGGCTCGCCGCGGCGACCAGCAGCGCTGCACCCGTGAGGGCGATCAGTCGCCTCACTGTCCCTCCGCATGCGATGGCAACACGCGGCTGACCAGATGCGCGAATCTGCCGCTGGTCACGAGCCGTTTTGCCGCCTCGATGTCGGGCGAGAAGTAGCGATCGGCGGCGTAGAAATCGACGCTGCCGCGGATCCCGGTGTGTACCTGTTCGAGGGCGGCAGAGGAGCGCGCGGGGCGATGGAAGTCGATGCCCTGGGCGGCGGCGAGCAATTCGATCGACAGGATGTTCGCGGTGTTTTCGGCGATATCGCCGAGCTTGCGCGCGGCGAACGTCGCCATCGACACGTGGTCTTCCTGGTTCGCGGAAGTGGGCAGCGAATCCACCGACGCCGGATGCGCGAGCGTCTTGTTTTCCGACGCCAGGGCAGCGGCCGTCACGTGAGCGATCATGAAGCCGGAGTTCACGCCGCCATCCCTGACGAGAAACGGCGGCAGGCCCGATAGCGTCGTGTCGATCAGCAGCGCGATGCGGCGCTCGGCCAACGCACCGATTTCGGCGGCGGCGAGCGCGAGATTGTCGGCGGCGAACGCGACCGGCTCGGCGTGGAAATTACCGCCCGACAGC
>Ga0116226_10002566_pt1 | contig 15884 bp, 13 predicted proteins | sample S1TSphfallax_FD_89692 | JGI IMG/M metagenome (GOLD analysis project Ga0116226, IMG submission 89692) | Host-associated microbial communities from peat moss isolated from Minnesota, USA - S1T2_Fa - Sphagnum fallax MG | ecosystem: Host-associated > Plants > Peat moss > Unclassified | place: USA...
CGGCTGGCGGCGCAAGGCTACGGCGAGGTGGTGCTGACCGGGGTGGACGTCACCTCCTGGGGTGCGGACCTACCGGGGAGCCCCACGCTCGGACAGTTGGTCGCGCGAATCCTGAAGCTGGCGCCGGAGCTGCCTCGCCTGCGCCTCTCCTCCATCGACGCGGCCGAGATCGATCCGGACCTGTTGCAGTGTTTCGCCGAACAGCCGCGGCTGATGCCCCATCTGCACCTGTCGCTTCAAGCGGGCGACGACCTGATCCTGAAGCGGATGAAGCGACGCCACAATCGCGATCAGGCGCTGCATCTGATCGACAGCATACGGCGGGTCCGTCCCGAAACGGCGTTCGGCGCCGACCTGATCGCCGGTTTCCCGACCGAGACCGACGACGCCTTCGACAACACCTTAAAGCTGGTCGAGGAAGCGGACCTCGCCTACCTGCACGTCTTCCCGTTCAGCCCGCGCCCCGGCACGCCGGCCGCCCTGATGCCGCCCCTGCCGCGCGGAATCGTCAAGGCGCGGGCCGAGCGCCTGCGCGCGGCCGGCGCCGCAGGCCTGAGCCGTCACCTCGACCGCCAGGTGGGGCGCACGCTGAACGCTCTGGTCGAAACGCCGGGCCTGGCGCGGGCCGAGGACTTCACCGAGGCGACCTTCGATCCGGCCGCCGCCTCACCAGGCGAGATCGTGCGTCTGCACGTGGACAGCCACGACGGCCGCCGGGCGCTCGCGCACCGGGTCGACCTGTAGGGCCGCCTTTGGCCAAGTCCCCTCCCCCCAGTCTCGAGCCTTCCGACATTAAGGCCGCGATCAGGGCGAAGGCCCAAGACCTCGGGTTCGAGGCCTTTGGCGTCGCCGATCTCGATATGAGCTGGGAGGCCGGGGGGCGGTTGGAGCAGTTCGTAGCGAAGGGCCATCATGGCGACATGGGATGGATGGAGACCACCCTACCCCGCCGCATTCACCCCCGCGCCATGTGGCCGGACGCCCGCACCGCCATCGTACTCGGCCTGAACTATGGCCCCGACGAAGACCCTTTAGCGGCCCTGGCGCGAAAGAGCCTCGGCGCCATCAGCGTCTACGCCAAGGGGCAGGACTATCACGACGTGATCAAGGCGCGACTGAAGGCGCTGGGCCGGTGGATCGCGCAGACCTACGGCTGTGAGCTGAAGGTGTTCGTCGATACGGCGCCCTTGATGGAAAAGCCCCTGGCCCACCTCGCCGGGTTGGGGTGGCAGGGCAAGCACACCAATCTGGTGTCGCGCGAGCATGGCGCCTGGCTGTTCCTGGGTGCTGTGCTGACAACGCTAGAGCTGCCGGCCGACGAGCCCGAAGGGGACCATTGCGGGTCTTGCCGCGCCTGTCTGGACATCTGCCCCACGGGGGCCTTCCCCGCGCCGTACCAGCTCGACGCCCGACGCTGCATCTCCTACCTGACCATCGAGCATGCCGGTCCGATCCCGGTCGAATTCCGGCGGACTCTGGGAAACCGCATCTATGGCTGCGACGACTGCCTGGCGGTCTGCCCCTGGAACAAGTTCGCTGCAGTCGCCAATGAGGCCGCCTTTCACGCGCGTGAGACGCTGCGGGCCCCGACCTTGTCCGATTTAGCGGCCCTCGACGACGCCGCCTTCCGCAGCCTTTTCTCTAAATCGCCGATCAAGCGCATCGGGCGTGATCGCTTCGTTCGCAACGTCTTGTACGCCATTGGGAACTCTGGCGATCCGAAGCTGGCTGACGTCGCCCAGGCGCGCCTAAACGACGCTTCGCCCATCATAACGGACGCAGCCATGTGGGCCCTATCTCAGCTCAGCTCCCCCTCTAACGGTTAACACCCTATACTGACATCGATTCTCAGTCTGCCGATGCTAAAGCGCGTGCTATGGCGGAATTGTAGAATATCTACCATCGGCGGCGTTTGCATCTTTTGATGCAGCGCCTTCGTACCTTGAGCGGCGGCGGGATAGCGATGACGGCGATCAAACACGGTAAAGGCCATAGACGTGGTAGATGTCGCTTCGCTGAGGTCCCGGCGCTAGCGACAGTGATCATCGCAACCGGCCTGATCGCCCCCGCCGCGCAGGCTCAGTCCTATTACGATAGGTCCTCTGTCACCGACGTCGCCTCGCGGGCGCATCCCGAGTATGACGCATCGGGCGAACATGTCGGCGCCTTTACCGTCTATCCGCGCGCCTCGGTGACCGACATTTATGACGACAACGTCTACGCCCTGCCGAAGAAGACCGGCGGCGACATCGTCGCCTTGACCCCAAGCCTTGATATTTCCTCGAATTGGAGCCGCAATTCGCTGGGTGTTCACCTGCAGTACGAGCGCGATCAATATCTGGAACAGCCCGGTGAAAGCAGCAATGAGTACTCTCTAAGCGCCAACGCCGGTATCGACGTCGATAGCCGCTCGAAGCTCTCGTTTAACCTCGGCGCAGCCCAGCTGACCGAGCCACGCAGCGATCCGGACTCGATTGAAGGCATCGTCGAGCCCGTACGCTATGATCTGCTCAACGGTGGCGCATCGGCCTACCGCGAGTTCGGGCGCTTCCGCTTGGATGTGTCGGCGGCGGCCAGCTACTACAGTTTCTACAACGTCCAACTCGCGCCCGGAACCTACAACATTGGCGGCAACGAAGCTTTCGTCGTGGGCGGCAATGAATATTACAACGAAGCGTCACGCGACGAGCTCGCCACGTCACAGACCATTCGCCTAAGCTGGGCGATCGACCCAAACATCGCCATTTTCACGCAGTTCCAGCCCAACCAGAGCAATTTCATTCATGAGCCCCTCGCGGCCTTGGGGAGCTACAATTCCACCGGCTACGAAGTTCTGACGGGCGTGAACGGGCAGCTGACGCATCTCATTCGATATGACGCCGGCGTCGGCTATTTGGATCAGCACTACAGCTCTGCGCAAATTTCCGATGTGACCGGCATAGCCTTTAATGTCGATACAACGTATAATATTACTCCGCTCATAACGCTGAAGCTTTCAGGCAATCATAGCATTCAAGCGGCAGGCATCCCCGGCAGCGCTGCGTCTGATGTCGATTCACTAACGATCAAGGGCGATTATGAACTGCTGAGAAACCTCATTATATCGCCATATTTTGGCTACTATCATTATATATACCCCGGAACGACAAGAATAGATTCAAGATATGCGAGCGGCCTCAGCGCCACTTACCTGATTAATAGCATGTTAGGCTTAACAGCATCTTATTCATATATAGAGCAGCTGTCTAACGGCGCATTCGGCGGATATAATTTTAACGACAATCGGTTATCGATTGCGCTGACTGTGCAGCGCTGACGCATAACAACTGGACGATCATGCTCCCTCTTGCGCCCTACACGCCCCAGCCGAACGCTCTGACGACCTCGTCGGGGATGGCTGGATTGGCGCCAGAGCCGGATACGCTGGACTTCGCGGCGGCCGTGGAAGTCGCACGCCGCCGCTATGCGGTATTCCTGATCGTATTCGTCCTGACGCTAGTACTCAGCGCCGCCCTGGTCCTTCACCAGACGCCCGCCTACACCGCCTCGGCTGGCGTCATGATGGACCCGCGCCAGCTGCAACTGTTCCAGACCAATGTGTCGCCTAACGTCAGCGCGGATCAGTCCTGTCGACAGAGGCCGTCGCCACTCAGGTGGCGCTGATCCAGTCGCGGAGTATGGCCGAACAGGTCGTCGATCTGCTGCATTTGGAAAAAGACCCGCTGTTGGGGACGGGAAACTCCGGCCTGCGCAACGATATTGTGCGGGGCGTGATGGGCCTGTTCGGCGCAGCCCCCGCGCCGCCTGTCCTTACGCCTGAGGAAAAGCGGCTGCTGACCGTGGCCGATGTGATGGCCCATCTGGAAGCCCAGCGGCTTGGCTACACCTATGTGATCAACATCAGCTACACTGATCCGTCTGCAGAGAAGGCGGCTCTGATTACCAACGCCTTCGCCAACGCCTACATCCAGCAAAGCCTGCAAACCAAGAGCGACGCGAACCGCCAAGCCAGCGGCTACCTGGATTCACGGGTGCGCGAACTCAGCGATCAGGCCGCTGCGGATGCAACAGCCGTTCAGCAATACAAGATTTCCCACAATCTCTTGGGCGCCGAAGGGGCGACGCTGACCCAACAAGAGATCTCGAACCTGAACCAACAGGTCGCCGCCGCGCGCGCTGAATCAGCGTCCGATCAAGCCAGGCTGGACACAGCGCGCGCCCAGGTGAGCAAGGGCTCGAACGGCGACGACGTGGGCGCGGTTTTGGGGTCGCCCGTCGTGGAGACGCTGCGGTCGCAACGGGCCCAGGTCAGTGGACAATTGGCCGAGCTGAACAGCCGATATGGGCCGCGCTACCCCGACGTTCTGAAGGCCCAGCAGCAGCTCCAAGATCTCGATGTTCAGATCAACGCTGAAATCCAGCGCGTCATCTCCAATATGCAGGCGACGTCTCAGGTGTCGGCCCGGCGCCTGGCGTCCCTCGAAGGGACGCTGAACCAGAGCCGGGGCACATTGGCGACCGACACCAGGTCCATAGCCGGACTGGTCCAGTTGCAGCAGAAGGCGGCTGCGTCCCAGACGCTGTATGACAACTATCTGGCCCGCTTTAAGGAAATTATGACGAGCGCAGGCACGGAACAGTCCGACGCGCGCATCCTGTCTCACGCCCAGGCGCCAAATAAGCCATCGTCGCCGCGCCTCTTGCTAGATGCCGCGTTAGCCCTGATCGTCGCCTCCATTTTTGGCTTCATCGCCGGCGTCATCGCCGAGTTACTAGATAAGAGTTTCGGCAATGGGCTGGAACTCGAACGTCGGGTCCACGCGCCGTGCATCGGCTCGATACCCCTTCTGGCCTCCGTGGCGAAGGGCGCACGCCAGCCTCCGGTGGAGTATATCGTCGCCAACCCGTTTTCGGTCTTCGCGGAATCGTTTCGAAACCTGAAGGTCTCCATCGTTCAAAGCAGCGGCCAGCGTCCGGCGCGCGCCGGCCATGGGACCATTCTAGCTGTAACGTCGCCCCTGACAGGCGAGGGCAAGACCACGACGTCAGTGTGTCTTGGTGAAACCTCGAGCTTGCAAGGCGCGCGCACGATCGTGGTGGATTGCGATCTGCGTCGGCGCTCGTTGCAGCGGTTCGTGGATCAGGGGCCGGCGGCGGGTCTGGTGGAGGTCGTTCACGGCGACATCGCCTTGGACGACGCTGTGGTCGTCGATGAGCTGACGGGCGTTCATTATCTGCCGCTCTCGCACGGCAAGTTGACGGCGAGCGACATCTTCGGCAGCGTCGCCATGGACGCCCTGCTCGATCAACTTCGCAGCCGCTACGACTTCATCATCTTGGATACCGCACCGCTCCTGGCCCTCGCGGACGCCCGCACGCTGGCGGCCAAGTGCGACGCCGTCATTTTGCTGTGCAGCTGGCGCAAGACGCCCGAAGACGCTGTGAAATCAGCCATCCGTCTGCTGCGAGCCGCCGGCGCGCCGCTAGCTGGAATTTCGCTGACGCGGGTAGACGTCCGCAAACAAGCCGCCCAAGGCTACGGTGACAGCGCTTACTATTATCGAGAGTCTCGCGCCTATCACGTGTCCTAACGGTCACGTCAGGCGCCGTTCATCTTGCCTGTGTTGAAAACAGGAAGGGCACGGCCAAGCCAAATTCGGGGGCGCCCCCCCGTTGAATCGATCCAAGCGCCCGTCCGGGCTTAGAGCCAAGGATTTGGCTTCGGTAGGTGGAATGTCAAAACCTCTTCGCATTGCAATTATTCACTATTGGTTGGTCGCCATGCGAGGCGGCGAGCGAGTTCTTGAGCGCGTGTTGGGCCAATTTCCCGAGGCCGATATCTTCACCCACGTTTACGACCCTGACGCTGTGTCGGACATCATCCGTCGGCGACGCGTCCGGACAACCTTCATCAATGACCTCCCGTTCGCCCGCCGGCTGTACAAACAGTACTTGCCCCTGATGCCCATGGCCCTGGAAGGCCTCGACCTAACTGGATACGACCTCGTGATCTCGTTTGAGGCAGGCCCGGCCAAGGGCGTGCTGGCCTCTCCCACGGCGCTGCATGTCTGCTACTGTCAGTCGCCAATGCGCTATCTGTGGGACGCCCACGCGGATTACCGCAAATCGGCCGGCCCCCTTGCACGAGCGATGATGTCGATCCTTTTTCCGCCCTTGCGGGTTTGGGACTATGCGACGGCTGCCCGCGTGGACGGCTTCATCGCCAACTCCGACTTCATACGCCGCCGCATTCGACGCGCGTATGGACGAGATTCGACGATCGTCCATCCCTCTGCGCCAGTCGAAGCCTTCAGGCCGTCTACACGGATTAGCGACGAATACCTGTGGGTGGGCCAGATGACGCCCTACAAGCGCGGCGACCTCGCCGTCGAGGCCTTCAACCGGCTGGGCTTGCCGCTCCATATGGTCGGCGACGGTGAGATGCAGCGCAAGCTGAAGGCGTCTGCAAAATCCAATATCCGCTTCAGCAAAAATTTGAGCTTCGCAGACTTGAAAGAGGCCTACGCCACGTGTCGGGGGCTGATCTATACCGCGGAGGAAGATTTCGGCATTGTACCGGTCGAGGCCATGGCGTCGGGGCGGCCAGTTCTGGCCTATGGCCGGGGCGGCGTTCTCGACACGATCATCCCCGGCAGAACGGGCCAATTTTTCGAAGACCAGACCGCAGACAGCCTCGTCGAAGCCGTCCATGATTTTGAAGCCTGGCTGCCGACCTTCGAGCCGCAGAACGCCATCGCCCGCGCCGCTCGATTTACCGGGGAGCGCTTCGATCAAAACTTCATGGACGCCCTTCGCCGGTTCGCCGTCGGCCACCCCGAGGTGCTGGACCGATTGGCTGCGCCGATCATCGTTCCGGCGCTGACAAAACAACTCGCCGAACCATGATCCCCACGATCACGGGTCTCTTGATCTGCCTGGTCGGCGCCTATTTGCTCTTCAGACCCAAGATCGAGATGCTGGCCTTTTCGTTCTTTTGTACATTGCTGCCCGCAGCGTCGGCTATAGATCTGCCTGCCCTTGGCCACGCTTCGATTCCACCCGCCATGCTGTCTTTGGCTTTTCTGGCGCTGCAGGTGATCCGGTCAAAAGCTTGGCGCGGGCCCGAAATGGGGCTGGCGGCGACGACAAACGCCTGGCTGATCCTGTACTGTCTCTATTGCGCCGTGACTGCCAGCGTGCTGCCACGCATGTTTTCTGGCCTTATCAATTTGGTCCCGATGGGTCAGTCGGGGCTCGGGTTCGTGCCGCTGCACGTGACGGCTCAAAATACGACCCAGGCGGTCTATCTGCTCGGAACTGGCTTCGGCGCCGTTTGCGCGACGCTGTTTTCGACCGGGAGAGACTCGCCAAAGACGATCATCATGACGCTGGTGGTCGTCACCTGGATCCACGCTCTGACAGGCGTACTCGACCTCGGCTTCAACGCCGTACATATCCGCGGCGCGTTCGATTTCGCGCGCACAGGCGCCTATGCCCAGCTCGATCAAGGCGTCGGTGGCTTTCATCGCATATCAGGGCTTTGCTCCGAGCCGTCCATCTACGCGATGATTGGCTCGACCTATTTCGTCTTTATGTGCGAGCTGTGGCTTCGCGGCATATCGCCGAAGCAGACTGGGCCCGCAGCCCTGATCATGGTGATCATGCTGGCGCTTTCGACGTCATCGACGGCCTATGTTGTTATCGCGTGCTATTGCGCGCTCCTGTTGACGCGCTCGGTGATCGTGCGCGGCTCCATCAGCTTCAGGCATGCGGGGCTGATCCTTGGCCTCGTCGTCGCCGGACTGGCGATCGCGCTGACCATCATGTTGCTCAATCCACATCTCGCAAACCAGGTCGCCACCACCCTCGCTGACCTGACGATCGGGAAGACGCAGTCCCAATCTGGGATCGAGCGCGGGCTTTTAGCGAAACAGGGGCTGGACGCCATGGTCTTCACCCATGGCTTAGGGGTGGGCGTCGGAAGCTTCAGATCGTCGAGCCTATTCACCGCCGTGCTCGGCTCCGTCGGCCCGGCCGGACTAATCGTCCTCCTGGGTTACTGCACTCAGATTGCGAAGTTTGGACGCCGCAGCACCTATGTCAGCCAGATCGATCCCCGCGTAGGGGCCGGCGCCGCGGCCGGATGGACCGCGCTTATGACCCTGGCGCCGGCGGCCGTGAGTTGGCCTTCCGCCGATCCGGGCCTGCTGTTCGCCCTGATGGCCGGCCTGTCCTTAGGTTGGCGCTCTGGGCTGATCGCCCTGCCCACCGCAAAGCCCGCGACGATTGCACCCGCGACCGCGGGCTAACCGTCCAGCGTCCAGGTTACACCGGTCCAACCCGCAAACTTGGGGGCGGAACCGGTCGGCGGGGCGCTTCGGGCTTTGGTTTGGGCGCAACGACAGGCTGGCCGGGAGGCGCCATCGTCGGCGCGGGCGCTTGCGACTTTGGCGGCGCAGGCGCTGTGGCGGCTGCCGCATCGAGACCCGACGTGTCCGCCGGGGCCGACGCGCGCGCTGACTGAAGGACCGCCGCCCCATTGGCCTGCGACGCCGCTGTGACCAAGCCCCCCGACGCGCCCGACGCCTCGAGCGATGCCGAGGCGACCGGCTCAATGGGGTGAGCGATGACATAGGCCGCAGCGCCCGGCCAACGATAGAAGATGTGGCGGCCAAGCTTCGTCAGCTTGAGCATGGTCGCAGCCCAGACTGGCACAACATAGTCGGCATGGTAGTGGGTTGCTGCCCCCACGCTCGTCTCGACATAACCGTTTAAGGCGGCGCGCGCGATCGTCTCTGCGTCACGCCAGACGTCCGGCGCAGGCTTTCGGGTCAGTGACCCGTCGCACATGAAGCTGAATTGGCATCCGGGCGCCGGCGCGCCCTGATCGACCACGCCGCAGATCGTCTTGGGAAAGGCGCGGTTCGCCCACCGGTTAATGACGACCTGGGCCACGGCCCGCTTGCCTGCTTCGGGCTCTCTGCCCGCCTCGTAATAGATGGCCGAGGTCAGACACTGCAGCGCCTGGGCGGGCGCTTCCGGGTCCGCCGATGTGGAAAACCGCGCTGGGCTTAATAGCGATGCTCTGGAATAGGGGATGAGAGCGTTGCGGGCCTGAGCCTGCCAAGCCAGCTCCGGCACATCGACGTTAGGGGGCGGGGAAGGCGGACCAGCGCCATCGACTCCTACGTTGGGCGACAGTTCGGAGGGCGGCGTAAATAGCACGGGCCGGCTCGGCCCTATGACAGTATCAAGCTGGCTTGTGGACAGCCACACGACGCCGGCCGCGGTGGCCATAATGATGGCCGGCGCGCCAAAGGCGAAGGCCAGCCGGCTTAAGGTCGCCATGACGCCCCACGATTTCCGCCTTCAGCCCGCTTATCAAAACTCATGCCACCTTAGCTCTAGACAAGACGCAGGCAGGTCAGGCAAGTCCCATAAGATACTCGCCATAGGGCGAGTTTCGCATCGCGACGCCGCGCGCCAGAAGTTGGTCCTTGCTGATCCAGCCGTTGTTATAGGCGATCTCCTCCAGGCAGGCGATCTTCAGCCCCTGCCTGTGCTCCACGGCTCGGACGAATTCCGACGCCTCCAGAAGGGACTCATGGGTACCCGTATCGAGCCAAGCGTAGCCGCGTCCCATGCGCTGCACGAATAGCTCTTCCCGATCCATGTAGAGACGGTTGACGTCGGTGATCTCAAGCTCGCCGCGGGGCGACGGCCTAAGCGAGGCCGCCATATCGACCACCTTGTTGTCGTAGACATAAAGCCCCGTCACTGCCCAATTCGAACGCGGATGCGCCGGCTTTTCTTCCAGATTCAGCGCACGGCCGTCTTCAGTCAGCTCTACCACGCCAAACCGATGAGGATCGACAACGCGCTGGGCGAACACCGTGGCGCCGGTCTTACGTTCCTGCGCCGCCCGCAACATCAGATCGAGCTGCGCGCCGTAAAAGAGGTTGTCGCCCAGCACCAGGCACACCGAATCTTGGCCTATGAACGGGCGGCCGACGATAAAGGCATCCGCCAACCCACGGGGGGCAGTCTGCACGACATACTGAAGCGAGAGACCCCACTGCGAACCATCGCCCAGCAACTCCTCGAAGAGGGGAACATCTCGAGGCGTCGATATAATCAAAATATCCTGTATCCCCGTCATCATCAAAACCGATAACGGGTAATAGATCATGGGCTTATCGTAGACCGGCAATAACTGCTTTGAAATTCCCATAGTTACGGGAAAGAGGCGGGTCGCCGATCCTCCGGCAAGAACAATGCCTTTCATCAATCCCTCAAAACCGCTACGCCCCGGCCTAGGGCAGGCTTGGTTATGGCCCCCTAACACGCTAAAGCAAGGCAAAAGTTGGCGTCATTACGGGGCGGCGAGCCTACGAACAGGCCGCCCAAAGGAACATGTCGGTAAGGACCACGTATGACTGAGATCGCGCCGCAGTCTTTGAGAGACATTTTGTTGATCACGCCGAAAAAGTTCGGCGACGCCCGCGGACATTTCATGGAAACCTATAGTCAGCCACGACTGGCCGCGGCGGGCTTTCACGGCGTATTCTTACAAGACAACCAATCGCTGACAGCAGCCGTGGGCACTGTGCGCGGCCTACATTTCCAAGCGCCGCCGCACGCCCAGGACAAACTGGTACGTGTCACGCGGGGCGCGATCTTTGACGTCTCCGTAGACATTCGCGTCGGTTCGCCAACCTTTGGTCAGCACGTGGCTGTCGAGCTCTCCGCCGAAAACAACCGCCAGCTTCTGATACCGGCGGGCTTCGCTCATGGATTTCAGACCCTTACCGCCGACTGCGAGGTCTTATACAAGGTGACCGACGTTTACGCGCCTGAGACCGAAGGCGGCCTCTTGTGGAATGATCCCGCGCTAGGCATCGCTTGGCCTATCGCCGCAGACCGCGCCTTTCTCAATCCGCGCGACGCAGGGTGGCCAACGCTAGCGACATTGGACAGCCCCTTTTCGGTCGCCGGGGGCGACAAAAACGACCGGCGCCACGGCTGATTGGCCGCTTCATACCTTGGGAGGCGCAGTTTGAAAGTTCTTGTGACGGGCGGCGCTGGCTTTATCGGCTCAGCGCTCTGTCGATATCTTGTCAGCCAGGGCGACCACGTCGTCAATGTTGATAAGCTGACCTATGCGGCCAACCTCGCATCATTGGACAGCATCGCAGCGGCGCCAGGCTACAGCTTCGTCAAGGCTGATATCTGCGAACGAGACGCCATGCAGGCGGCGTTCGAAACCTACCAGCCGGACTGGGTGATGCACCTGGCGGCCGAGTCCCATGTTGATCGCTCGATCACCGGCTCCGCCCCCTTCATCGCCACAAATATTGTGGGAACCCATGTTTTGCTCGAAACGGCCCTGGGATATTGGCGCGGCCTGTCGCCGGAAAAAGCGGCAGCGTTTCGCTTCCTGCATGTGTCCACAGACGAGGTCTACGGCAGCTTAGGCGAGGACGGGCTCTTTACCGAGCAGACCGCTTATGACCCCCGCTCACCCTATTCGGCCTCGAAAGCGGCGTCAGATCATCTGGCGAGCGCGTGGGGCCACACCTACGGCCTGCCCGTTATCATCTCCAACTGCTCCAACAATTATGGCCCCTACCACTTTCCGGAAAAGCTGATCCCGCTGGTCATCCTTAACGGACTGGAGGGCAAGGCTCTGCCGGTTTACGGCGACGGCGCTAACATCCGCGACTGGCTCTATGTCGATGACCACGCCCGGGCGCTGCGCCTGATCGTCGAGCGCGGGCGTCCGCTTCAGACCTACAATGTCGGGGGCCGCAATGAGCGAAGCAACCTCGAGGTGGTGCACGCCATTTGCGATTGCCTCGACGACGTGGGACCCAAGCTCGCTGAGGGCGCGCGGCGGCGCCTCATTACCTTCGTCAAAGATCGGCCCGGTCACGACCGGCGCTATGCAATCGACGCCACTAAGCTCGAAGGCGAATTGGGCTGGCGCGCGCAAGAGACCTTCGAGACGGGCCTACGGCGGACCGTCGAATGGTATCTGGACAATCCCGACTGGTGGCGACCGCTACGCGCGCTGTACGGCGGCCAACGGCTTGGGCTCGCCGACGCTGGGGGTTCGCCTCGATGACCCAACGCCTTCTCGTCTTCGGCGCAAAGGGCCAAGTCGCCCAGGAGCTTGGACGACTGGGGCCAAGCCTGTCGTTCGAGCCGATCCTGGTCGGCAGAGACCGCGCGGACTTATTCACCTGCAATGTCGGCGCGGTGATCGACGAGACGGCGCCCGACGCCGTTATCAACGCCGCGGCCTACACGGCGGTTGATCGCGCCGAAGCGGAACCTGACGCCGCCTTTCGGTTAAATGGCGAGGCGCCCGGCGAAATGGCGAAGGCTTGCCGAGACCGCGCCCTACCCTTTGTCCACCTATCGACCGACTACGTCTTCGACGGGACGAAGGACACGCCCTACATCGAGGGCGATGTGCGGGCGCCGCTGGGTGTTTACGGGCGCAGCAAGGCGGCCGGTGAAGACGCAGTGCTGGCCGCATGCGGCGACGCCGCCATTGTGCGCACGGCTTGGGTCTATAGCGCCTTCGGCTCGAACTTCGTGAAGACGATGCTGCGTCTGGCGGCGGAACGGGACGAAATCAGCGTCGTCGCGGACCAGTATGGCTGCCCGACCTGGGCTCAAGACATCGCAAGGGCAAGCCTGTTGCTCGCCCTCGGCCTACTGCAGGGAAATGTCGCCTGTCGCAGGCTATTCCATGCGGCGGGGAGCGGCGAGGCGAGTTGGGCGGACTTCGCCGAAGCGATCTTTACCAAATCGCGTGCGCGGGGCGGCCCCTCGGCGCGGGTGCGACCGATTACGACGGAGGAGTTTCCGACTTTAGCGCGCCGCCCCGCAAATTCGCGTTTAAATTCTGACAGGCTTGGCATGACCATCGGCTATCGTCCGGCCGACTGGCGAGACAGCTTATCGGCCTGCTTAAACGAGTTACTCCCAGGCGACAGAGGCTGACGTCGCCGGCAGATCATGCTGCTAACAGGCGCGGCAAGCCGTCTTCGCGCGCCATTTCAGACGTGACACCCGTCAAAGGGTCTCGTAAACCTTGGCGTGAAATGAAGTCGGGGGCGCGGACTCCACGACGATACTATCAAGCTGAGCTTTGAGGACTTTGCATCGAAACGATCAAAAGTCGTCGGTGCGATCTGTTTGGACGATTTAGACCGTGATCGCCGCGGCAAAGTATTGGCGATCACGTCCCGGGGGCGAGGCAAAATGACGTTGCGGCGGCGAGTTACAGATCTGGCGAGACGGGCGATCGGACGGAGTGCAATGGAAGGCAGTTTTGACGGACTCAACGGCGTAAGCCTCACCGGATGGTTGAAAGAGGGAGCCGGCGGCGCTGTAACCCTCGTCTATGGCGACGCCATCGTCGCGCAAGGGCGCGCGAACCTACCCCGTAACGATCTGGCGGCGGCAGGCGTCCAAGGCGCAGGCTTCGCCTTTCCAGTGGACGACCTCAATAAATCGGTCCTATCGGCGGTAGAGAACGGCGAAATCGAACCGCGCGTCCTGAAGGTGACAAGCCTATCGGGGAGCACGCTTGCGCGGACGACGGCGCCCATCGCGCCCGCTGACCTCATGGGCCTGCTTGCTCTATCGATCGCGACCAACGTGATGTTAGCCCCAACCTCGGGAGATCCCATTGACCTTTACTGATACTATTTTTGAGGCTTACGACCCAAGAGGCAACTCGAAGGTGCCGATGACCAAGTATCAGGAATACTGCATTCGACGATTTAAGGTCGATGCCGAGTTTGATACGACGCAAGACCAAGGGCGCTTCCAAGCGTTGATGTGGTACATTCAAGCTTATACGGGTCATCGCTTATCCCTACGCGTGCCGTTTTCGGCAGAACAGGTCCGCTGGATGCTCACCCCCGACGCGCCTTATCTAGATGCGCGCGCGCTGCCCCGTATCGTCGAAGCCTTTGCCAGAAATCAACTTGATAACTTAAACCCCTATCTGAATGAAAGAAATTTTCTGAGTATAGCTTACTGGTGGTCAGCTAAATTCTCCGTACAGTGCGGTGTGGAATATTTTCTAATTCCAGATTTATTTATTTCGGCGCTAAGCGCCAGCAAGCCGGGTGATTCCCGGATGATCCCCGAAAATGCGTTTCTGACCCTCTATATAGATGCGCATTCAAAGGACTCTTGGCTCACCGATACTCCGATTCAGCGCCTTGCCTGCTACATCCGTGTACTCTGCGCGCCGAACGGCATTCACAACGCCTTGTTTTTTCCACCGACCATCCTGAAAACGTTATCCAACCTTCCCGATCCCGCAGTCACGCAAGACGGCTTGCTGGGAATCGGCCCTGCGGAGGTGGATAGGGTCAAGCGCCTCGCCGTGGCGGCCACCGCTTATGCGGTGCGTCACAAGCGATTACGGTCTGGTCGTGAAAATATATCGGCGCCTATCCTGGATCGAGACTGGGAAAAAATCTCGAAACGATCAGCAAAGCGTCCGCCCAACTATGCCGATCTCCCCGTCATGGATGGTGCGGGCTCGACATTGCCCACGCCCGTGCGGGTGATTGGCGCGATCAGTTCGCAATCTGGCCTTGGCCAGGCGACGAGGATGAGCATCGAGTCCTTGCGCAGTGTCGGGGTTCAACCGCAAATCCTGGACTTCTATCTCGACAATCCGGCCCCGCGAACCCTCTTTTACCATGAAGCGCCGATCACGCCGACGCCGGGCGCCATTAATATAATGCACTTAAATGGTGAAAGCCTTCCGCTCGCGCCCGCCTATCTGAAGCCCGATTTATTCGAGGACGCCTACAACATCGGCTACTTCTTCTGGGAGCTACCGCAAGCCGCCCGCTGTCATCATTTGGCTTTAGAGCTTCTAGACGAGGTCTGGGTCTCGTCCGACTTCAATCTAGAAACCTACAGCGCCCTCACAGATAAGCCGGTAATCAAGGTCGGCATGGCGGTCGAGGACCTGCCCATCTCCAGCGAGGGCCGCGATCGTATCCGCGCAGCCTACGACCTGCCGCTGGACGCCACCGTCTTCATGACGACGTTCGACACCTATTCCTTCATCTCTCGCAAAAATCCCGCCGCCGCGATCCGCGCCTTCTTGTCAGCCTTCGGACAAAACGCGGCCAACGTGCGCCTCATCATCAAGACGCACAACATGACGGCGGTCTTGGGCGAGTCGAATGCACGCAGGCTCGTGACCGAAGTGCAGGATCTCGTGGCCCAAGATGAGCGCATCATTCTGATCGACCAGACCCTGCCCTATGCTGACCTCCTAGCACTGAAAGCCGCCTGCGACTGCTATGTGTCGCTGCATCGGAGCGAAGGTTGGGGCTTTGGCGCTCTGGAGGCTATGCAACTCGGCTTACCGGTAATCGCCACGGCCTTTTCCGGCAACCTGGAGTTCTGCACGCCAGAGACGGCGTTCAATGTGCCCTACCGGCCACTCTATCTGAAGCCCAACGACTACATCTTTGTCCAGCCGGGCGACTTTTGGGCCCAGCCGGACGAAGCGGTCGCGGCGTCGATGATGCAGGCCGTGGTCAACGATCCCCAAGCCGCCAAGGCCAAGGGCGCTTCGGGTAAAGCCTTTGTTGGCGCGACCTTCAGCCAGCACGCGGTTGGGCTGCGGTACCAAGCGAGGCTGGCGGAAATCCATCAAAAGATCACGGCAGGCGCCGCGGTCGTTGAGCCAATGAAGCCGGAAAATGTCGACGCTTAGCGGCCATCACCGGATCGATCTGCGCATGGCTCGTCAGAGCCGCGCCTAAATCGACCTGTCGGCCGCAGACGATGCTGAAATATCAACATAAAACCTTCGCCGTCGCACCGATGATGGA
>Ga0116226_10002568_pt1 | contig 15881 bp, 16 predicted proteins | sample S1TSphfallax_FD_89692 | JGI IMG/M metagenome (GOLD analysis project Ga0116226, IMG submission 89692) | Host-associated microbial communities from peat moss isolated from Minnesota, USA - S1T2_Fa - Sphagnum fallax MG | ecosystem: Host-associated > Plants > Peat moss > Unclassified | place: USA...
AACTTGAGCTAGAACACGGGGAATCACCTCGTGGTAGATAGGATTGGCGATGATGAATCTTCCTGCTGAGTCACGTCCCAATAATCCCAGATCAATCAAATATTGTCGGTCATCTGGCGGAGTATCGCCCAAGGTGAGTCCAGCCAATATTGGCTCAATGATTCCTTGAACTCGCTTTTCCTGCAATTTCTCAGCCAGGGAGTCGAGATGTGTATCTTGGCGAGCGATTAATATTTCCTTAGCTTCTAAGATATGTTCATCTGTAATCGCAGTATTTCTATCTTTGACTATATTCTCGACAACTTCTTTAGCTAAAGCATTGACTAACCAAGGTTGTCCTTGAGTTAAATCAAAGGCGATCGCTATGGCTTCTGGTGTAAAAACCTGTCCGGTATCCGAAGTATGTTGCTGGTAAAGTTCTTCTACTTCATCGGCTAAAAAATTTCTCAATGTCAAAGAACTGACTTTGATATTAAAAGGACTTGCTGTATTCAAGCGAGTACTTCCACCTGATGCTACTTTATAATCTCGCACATCTCGCAAACCAATCAAACCGACTGACAAGGGGAAGTTTTCGGGACGAGAGGGATAACCATCACGTAACTGTCGTAAGATTGAAGTTAGTGCTTCGTCTTGTAGTGCATCAATTTCGTCTATAAATATTACTAAAGGTCTTGACGAAACTTTAGCCCAAGCCTGTAAATTTGCTTGAATTCTCTGACCCGGTTCTTGATAAACCCAAGTGGGAGGCTGTAAATCTTCAGGTAAACGCACCGAAATCATATTTCGCCAAGCACCCAGAATGGCTAATTCCGCCGCACCTAGATCATAACTGAAAGGACTTCCCACTTCTGCTGATACCATTACTGCTGTATAACGTCCACTTTCTGTCAGTTGTTTCGCCAAGGCTAACATCGCAGTGGTTTTACCTGTTTGGCGCGGCGCGTGAATCACAAAATAACTTTCTTGTTCAATTAACCGCTCTAAGTTTGGTAGCCGACTAGTGGGCGATAGCATGTAATGTTTGTCGGCTTTACATGGACCTGCGACGTTAAACCATCGAGACATATAAAATTTATGTTAAACAATGGATTCCCATAAGTTTAGCATAAACCATAATATGATAGAAAAACTTCTCTGGAGATGAATCCGATCCAACTCTATTACCAGATTAAATCCAATGACCAATCCAGATACCAATTCCCAAACTGTCAGTGCTGCTGTTGCTAAACTTTACGATACATACCCCTTTCCTCCAGAACCTCTCTTAGATGAACCACCTCCGGGTTATAACTGGCGTTGGAATTGGTTAACTGCTCACAGTTTTTGCACTGGAAGAAAACCCCAAAAGCAAGATGTCCGCATTTTAGATGCTGGTTGCGGTTCTGGTGTGGGAACGGAATATTTGGTACACCTTAATCCTGAAGCACATGTGGTAGGAATTGATTTAAGTGCTGGTACTTTGGCTGTAGCGAGGGAACGCTGTCGCAGATCTGGAGCTGATCGAGTTGAATTTCATCAATTAAGTTTATATGATGTCGCAGAGCTACCAGGAGAGTTTGATTTAATTAATTCTGTCGGTGTTTTACACCATTTACCTGACCCAATTCGTGGTATTCAGGCTTTAGCTCAAAAGTTATCCCCAGGTGGGTTACTACATGTCTTTGTCTATGGGGAATTAGGTCGTTGGGAAATTCAATTGATGCAAAAAGCGATCGCCCTGCTCCAAGGAGAAAACCGCGGCGATTATCGAGATGGCGTAAAAGTGGGAAGAGAGATATTTGCTAATTTATCCCCAGAAAATCGTCTAGTTAAGCGGGAAAAAGAACGCTGGTCTTTAGAGAATCATCGGGATGAGTGTTTCGCAGATATGTATATTCACCCCCAGGAAGTTGACTATAATATAGATACGCTGTTTGAATTAATCGACGCTTCAGGATTAGAGTTTATTGGTTTCTCCAATCCTGGTTTTTGGCAATTAGACAGACTTTTCGCGAAAGCTCCGGGATTAATGGAGCGAGCTGGACAACTGAGCGATCGCCAACGTTATCGGTTGATTGAATTATTAGATCCAGAGGTCAGCCATTACGAATTTTTCTTGGGGCGATCGCCGATCACAAAAACGGACTGGTCAGAAGACGAAGTGCTACTGGGAGCAATTCCAGAAATCAGCCCTTGTATCCAGGGTTTTCCCAGTCAAGTCATATTTAATGGCGATTACCAGATCACCAACTTGTCAGAAACAGAGTTGAAATTTATGCAAAGTTGCGATGGTAGCTTGACGGTAGTAGAAATTTTAACAACCACACAACTCGGATTAGATAATGTGCGATCGCTGTTAACTCAACAGTTAATTTTACTAACACCTTAATTTTGGTAACTTGAGCAGTTAATCGTGGTTATTCATTTTACGAATTATCAGCGATTGCTATTTCTAGATTCTTTGCATATCTTGTATACTTAGTGGCGACTTTGTAAAACCTGAGTAGCAGTTAGATTGAATTGCGGGAATATTGGGGAAGCGATCGCCATATCCCCTACATATACCTGCGCTTCATAATAACCCTCTACCCATACCAAAATATGCACGCTCTGCTGTATCGGATCGATAATCCAGTACTCAGAAATACCCCTTGCTGCATACTCAGACCGCTTATAGCGATAATCACGACTGCTCTGATTTGGACTTACCACCTCAATCACCAATAACGGAGATGGAATTTCTGGCATTATTATAGAGCGTTTAGCCCCCTCCATCACCACCGCTAATTCCTCAGAAAACACCATCAAATCGGGAATACGGACTCGCGCACCAGTAGTCACAATTTCTGTTTTCATCGACAGTCGATCAGTTGGAATACCTAATTGCATCAAGCAGGAAAGAACAAACATAGCAATTCGGCGATTGATCTCGCTCTCACTTGGCATCGGAAGCAATACTCCGTCTTCCAACTCATACATTGTGTCTGTACCATCATCATAGTTAAGGAACTCCTCAAGAGTCATCTTTCCAGATACAGATCTATCGAATGTAATTACCATAATTACCTTAGCTGATTGCGTAACTACCATGTAAAACCTGAATAGCAGTTAGATGGAACTGCGGGAATATTGGGGAAGCGATCGCCATATCCCCTACATAAACCTGCGCTTCATAATAACCCTCTACCCATACCAAAATATGCACGCTCTGCTGTATCGGATCAATAATCCAGTACTCAGAAATCCCCCTTGCTGCATACTCAGACCGCTTATAGCGATAATCACGACTGCTTTGATTTGGACTTACCACCTCAATCACCAATAACGGAAATGGCATTGCTGGCATTATTATAGAGCGTTTAGCGCCCTCCAGCGCCACCGCTAACTCCTCAGAAAACACCACCAAATCGGGAATGCGTACTCTTGAACCAGTAGTTACAATTTCCGTTTTCATCGATAATCGAGAAGCAGGGATACCTAATTGCGCAAAATAGATCAGGAGAGACACAGCAATTAGTCGATTGATTTCACCCTCACTTGTCATCGGAAGCAGTACTCCGTCTTCCAACTCATACATTGTATCTGTACCATCATCATAATTCAGGAACTGCTCAAGAGTCATCCTTGTTGCTGAAGTAAAGCCAGAGGAGGTTTTATCAGACGTAATTGCCATAATTGTCTTACCTTTAACGCCAAAAATCGTCCTGCTCTTCCATAAATCTTAGGGTGAGCTTAATCTATTATGGCAATTAAACACTATCCCGTCAGATAGATAATCGTCCCCAAGTTTTTTGATTGTGTTTAAATCAAGATAGGCGATCATAAAAATTAGCATGATGTTTGCTCTGGTGTCACCTGAAAGAATCCAGTTACCTGTGGGGGCGGTTGTCCGACTACCTGCTAATTGGCAAGACTATCAAATTTTATCTCAACAGCGCAAAGATAGCTCAATTCCTCGGATTAAATATCGTTCTGGAGAAGTTTTGTTAATGTCTCCCCTACCTAAACATGGACGGGATGCTAGTTTAATTGCTGATGCGATTAAACTTCTTCTTGATTGGACTGGACGCGAATACGATTCTTTTACACCAGTCACAATGGAATTAGCTGGACAGAGTGGTATTGAGCCGGACTATTGCTTTTATATTGACCATTGGAGGGAGATTTCTGGTAAGGAGCGAATTAATTGGACAATCGATCCGCCACCTGATTTAGTTCTGGAAATTGATGTAACCAGTTATTCCGATGTGAATGATTATCTTCCTTATCAAGTACCTGAAGTTTGGCTATTCCGGGAAAATCAGTTATTTGTCTACCATCTGTCTGGAACAGAGTATCTTCATCAGCCGCAAAGTCGTTATTTCCCAGATATTAATCTGTCAGAGGTGATTTCGCATTGTTTACAAGTTGCTTATGAACGCAATAGTAGCGCAGCGATTCGAGAGTTGAAACAGCTATTGGGAAATAGGGGGAACTAAATTCTATTCAATTATAGGATCAAGTGGTAAATCTGGATCGACTAGAATTGCGGTAATCTTGGCATCTTCTACTACTGTATTACCTAGACGGATATGAACCATTGCATTAAATAATGTAATAGCTCTGATTAATAGTAATTACTTATAGCTGCTTTATTTAACACTAATTTCGGCTATAATGCTAGCATTGTGTAAAAACACAATTAAGCAAAATATTGTCAGTTAAAGAGCCATAGTCATCCTGGTAAAAACTCTCTTAGGGTGTTCTGGTTTCATTGTAGTAACTTTATGTGTAAAAAAAGAAACATAATTTAAAAAGATATTTAAGGAAAAATTTATGGGCGTTTACCATTTCATGGGGCTTGGGCGTGCAGTTGGTGCGGTAACTTGTGCTGTTGACTATATAGAAAAGGCGATTGATTTAAACAATAAACCTAATCCCAATAATGAAATTATCAGATTGTTTAGCGGTAGTGGTGGTATTAATCATGATGAGAATTATAGAGGTAAGATTGAGGCAATAGTGCTTTTTACAAGTGAGGAAGTGATAAATGGTAAATTACCAGCATATGCATATGAAAACTGTGATTCACCAGGTTCAGTTCGTGATGAAGTTATTCGGAACTTAAAAAAAACTTGGCAGCATTCAAATCACCATGAGGGTAGGAAAATATTTTGGGTAGAGGTAGATATAGATGATTTTCAAGACTGTTTTAAGAAAGTAATCAAGGTCGCTCGTCGATTTAGTCCCGATGGTAAACAAGGTAAAGAAATATGGTGTAATTTAACAGGAGGAAGTAACTCAATTGGACAGGCTCTCTTATCAATGTCTGGACTAACAGGTAAATCTAACAAGCAATATTTAATTTCACAAAGAAGAGAATATCAAAAAGCAGTTAAAGTACCTTCAGGCATAAGTATAAGACCCAATAAAGACAAATATTTTAATATCCTGCCTTTTTGGAAAACTAGATTTGATATGATATATTTCTATGAAATCTTATTAGAATTGGATGAATTGGATGCTGATATAAATACTCGGGAACTATTAAGTAGACTTCAAACTAGAGGTAGAGGCAGTCTAATCTTTCAAGATTTAAGCATAGATGATTTTATTAGAACCTATATGATGAGTCTTTATAGTCAAGGATATACCAACTTTGAAAGATCTGAACAACCTGGAAGAGATAAAGTGAAAATAAGTGAAGAAGGAAAGGATTTTCTCAATCAAGATTTTACTATGACAGAATCTTTTATACTGGAGGAACTTTTATCCAATTCAGATCCTGATATTGTAAATGACTCTAAAAATGGGTCATTATTCATAGAAGAGAATCTTGATAAATAATTCTGCTTTCGCTGGAAAATAAGGTCATAGCTTAAGACCCTGCTTCTGATATTTTTCCATCAATTTTTTCTGATACTCGTTTTCTGGTTGCTGAGTGGATACGGTTAATTGATCCACCTCCTCAAACCATTGGTTCCACCTATCTGTTAAATTTACTTCAGACTGGATATTTGCTACTTGTTGTTGAGCGATCAGAGAGCGAAGAAATTTATCAACTTTTTCTAACAAAGGGTCAGGTAATTGTTTTAGCTTGTTAATGATAATTTCCCGATTAATCATTTGTCCTCCTTGGTATACTTGGCTTAACGTCTATTGGTAACATAGTGACCAATTTACTCATATATCCCTCCTTTACTATTAAGACTATTACATGACCTGTAGAAAACTGCTGTAGTTGTCTTTGGTATAATTAACCTCGCTATTTTGTCCAATAATTTGGACTGGCTACAGTATTATAAGGATAACTCGTCAGATGAATTAACTCTGTCCAAAAAATCCCAAAGGAAAGGGAAGCAGGTCGCCAAAAAGGATATTTATGCTGGTATAGGTATCTCCTATTATGTGGTATTTGATCCTCTGTAACAGCTTCAAACTCAGAAAGATATGAATAAAGCGTTATTAAGAGTATGGAAATTAGCTGAAGGTAGGTACATAGAATTAACAACATCGACCGGAATCAGAGAAATAGGAGAATGGATTTGGTTAGAGGAAGTTAAATTGGGATTAAAGTTATGGTCAGGAAGTTTTGAAGAGAGACGTATCAGGTTATGGCTCAGATGGTGTGATGTTCATGGTGAGGTGATTCCTACTGGAGCCGAGTCTAAACGAATAGAACGCCAGCAAGCGGAATTTGAACGCCAAAGGGCATTGTTTGCTAATCAAAGAGCTGAACAAGCAAATCAGCAAGCTGAACAAGCACGTCAGAGAGCTGAGAGATTAGCAGAACAATTGAGATTGCTAGGAATTGAACCCGAAGAATTTACTTAAACTCAATTTAAGCGTCTTTATTCAAGGTTATGAAAAAAGACGGCAAAAAACCTGCCTATTTACTTGAGTAAAGTACAATTTGGCAGGTTCATAAATCTATAAGAATGCTTATCGGAATCTTCGAGGCGATAAGAAGGGTCAAGCGTGTCAAGTTCACTTAATTTTTTGCTTGACAAATGTGACAACCTGAGTTAGTTGCTTCTTCAAGTTGTCTATTTCCGTCTGCATTTTGGCAATTTTTTCATTCAGCAATTGTATTTCCTCAGATAAGTCAGCTTGATTAGCAAGTAAGTCAGCTTGATTAGCCAGCTCATTACTTGATGTTACTGGTGTTGTTACTGGTGTTGTTACTGGTATTGTTACTGTTACTGGTGTTGTTACTGGTGTTGCTACTGGTGTTGCTACATCTGGACGTAACTTAGCTTTAGCTATGGCTGATTTAATTGCGCTTACAAGTTGCTTTTGATCAAATGGCTTACCCAAAAACTCAAAGTACTCAAAAGGTTCTACAATCTTCTCAGTGACTTCTTCCTTGCGACCAGACATGATAACCAAGGGAATTTTCCTTAAATCCGCCTGGGCCTGAATCTTTTGGAAAATTTCCCAGCCACTCATTTTGGGTAATAAAAAATCCAACATGATCAGACTAGGTTTTTCCCGAAGGATAAGTTCGTATCCTTCTTTACCGTCTTTCGCTTCCAAAACCTCAGAAGAATTGCTGGGAGGTAGCATTCCTCGTACTTTCACCCTGACAACTGTAGTGTCATCTATAACTAAAATTTTGTTACTTGCCACGACTGATTTCTCTACCAAAAAAAATAAATGTAGATTGATGTTTTGCCGATTGACCTTCAGAGTTATTCCACTATACCCACAACTTAAGTGATTAAGGGGAGAGTACATTCCTGTAAAAGTGACAATACAGCAAGTAGCTTGTGAAACTTATAGTATTGTTCTTGCTGATTTGTATCATAAGTGATTCTAGAAGATAAAAAACTCGATCTACCATATTCTCTCATCTTGCTGTAATAGCTATGGACTCTTTAGACAAAACCAGACTTAAATCAGAAATTACCACAATGCCTAGTTGGCTGCGCCGTTCTATCGGTAAAGTCAGCGATATCTCAACGGTACAACGTATCATTAAGCAACGTCAAATTCATACAATATGTGAGGAAGGACGTTGTCCCAATCGCGGGGAATGCTACGCCAATCAAACGGCAACTTTTTTATTAATGGGTCCTACATGTACTCGCTCCTGCGCTTTTTGTCAAGTTGATAAGGGTCATCAGCCAATGCCTTTAAATCCAGAAGAACCAGAGAAAGTAGCAGAAGCAGTTAAGATATTAGGATTACGTTATGTCGTGCTTACATCAGTGGCTCGTGATGACTTGCTAGATGGAGGAGCAAACCAATTTATACTCACTATGGAGGCTATCCGCCAAGTGAATCCTGAGACTGAAATTGAAGTACTGACCCCAGATTTCTGGGGTGGTATAGGCGTTGGCGATGCGGGTCAACGTCAGAGAATAGCTAAAATTGTCAATGCTTATCCTGTCTGTTTTAATCATAACATTGAAACGGTACGCAGGCTAACTGGAGTGGTACGTCGAGGAGCTAAATATGACCGCTCCCTAAAAGTACTAGCCATAGTCAAGGAAATAGCTCCCCAGATACCGACAAAATCAGGCTTAATGCTGGGACATGGAGAAACAATGGACGAAGTAATCCAGACAATGACAGACTTGAGGAATGTTAAATGCGATCGCATTACCATAGGTCAATACATGCGCCCCAGTCTGGAACATTTATCAGTACAAAAATACTGGACACCAGAGGAATTTGAGAAACTTGGCAAAATTGCCTCCAGCATGGGATTTAGCAAAGTTCGCTCAGGACCATTAGTCAGGAGTTCCTATCATGCAGGAGAATGACTTCCATCTTCCACAAAAATATTTTTAACGAAAACGTGATTTTGGCGCATCTGTTTGGTATTTCTGAAAAGAACCCGAAATTAGGAGCATGTTTATGACTAGTAAAACCAAGATTGCTGTAAAGACTAAGCCCACTTATATTTTTCGTGCTAGTTGGGCTATATTACTACTAGCTATTAACTTCTTGGTCGCAGGATACTACTTTGGTATCATCCAGTAACTGAAAAGTTAACTGATATAGCGGTTAGCGGGGTGTACCCAGCTCCGCTTAAATCGTACTTTTAAATAACCCCTTGGGGCGGATCAGCAGTACCAAAATCATTAGTAATAGTGCTACGCCTTGCTTGTACTGCGAGCCTAACCAAGGGGTGCTGATTTCCTCAACTATGCCAATCATCAAAGCAGCTGCGATCGCTCCATAAGGATTACCAATTCCTCCTAAAATTACCGAAGCGAATAATGGCAAAATCAAGAACCAGCCCATATTAGGTCTAACTGCTGTGATTAATCCATACATACTACCTCCCAAGGATGTCAAGGTACCAGCAATCACCCAAGTCCAGAAAATTACTTGATCGACGTTAATCCCAGATACTCTAGCCAAATCCAAATCATCAGCAACTGCTCGCATGGCTTTACCAATTTTGGTATTTTGCAGCAGGTAGTGTAGTGCTGCGATCGCTAAAACTGCCATGATTAAAACCAGTAGTTGGTTTTGTGGTACTTTCAAGTTAAATATTTCTAGAGCAGGAGTCACAGGTAGATTATAGTTTTGGTTTTTGCCTCCCCAGATAAATATTATACCATTACGTAGAAATAATGCCAATCCAATGGAGATAATTATCAATGTTGTAGAACTAGCGCGGATAGTTCGCATAGGAGACCAGAGCAATTTTTCGGTCAGCAACATAGCAGTTACTGTCCCTGTGGTCGCTAAAATCATGGACAACCAGATATTTAGTCCTAGCGTATTCAGCAAAAAGGTCAGGTAAGCTCCTAAAGTGAGGAAATCACCGTGAGCAAAGTTGGATAATCTGAGAATCCCATAAGTCAGTGTTAACCCAACGGATGCAAGTGCTATGATGCTACCTACAGCAATACCGTAAATGACTAATTGGATGAATTGAATGAATTGTGGATTGTCCATAGTTTAAAGTTATACTTGGGAGAGTTTGACTAAGTGATTTAGCTCAATATGTTTTGAGATATGCATCACATTCATTCAGAGCAGTTATGGGTTAGAACATGACAGAGTTTCTGCAAAAATTACGCAGCGCTCTGTTATTATGGGGAAACGAAAATGTTCCACCAACAGTATACGTTTAGCTTAACTTTTCCATTGCTTTGACCATGCAGCAATCTCTAAGCTTACCAGAACAGAACTCACAAATAAATGGAACACCAGATCCGATAAACAATATGCTTGAATTAGCAGCGCAGTTGTGGCTGGAACATAGTTGGAATAAGTTGCAAAGTCGCCTGAGTGATTGTCTGTTTTCCGCTTCCACTACAATGCAACAGGGAAAAACAGAGGAATTAGAAATTTTTCAAATTTTAGTGAATGAATTGCATTATGCGTTATGCCCTGACAAGGTGATGATTGCACTTGTAAATACTGAAGCAAATGAAGGTAAAGTTAATTATATTTTTCATCCCACACATCCATATTCATGTAAAACACATGCGGATTTAGAAATAGCACTCTTAGAAGATCAGCAATTCCATTTGAGCTTCCAGGATGCGCTTAGACTAGCAGAGTTATTGCAGTGGGAGAAACAACAACCGCAGAATGCTTGGCGCTTAACCAAAGATCCTGCTAATTTCAACGCATGGTTAATCATTACCCCATCTCCCAACCGGACTGAATGCAGTTTGCGGAAAAATGTACCAGATAAACTGAAATTACAACTAGTTGACAGAGCAATTGATTATTTTGGCAAGATTTTACAACAAATCAGACAAATGCAGTGTTGGCAGAGTGAATGCCAAAAATTAGCCCGACTTAATCATGAACTAGAACGTAATAATCAGATTAAAAATCAATTTCTGGCTAACACTAGTCATGAGATTCGCACACCTCTGAGTTTGATTTTGGGATTCACTCATCTATTACAAATTCAGTGTTACGATCCTCAGAAACAAAAACATCAAGAGTACTTAAGCATTATTCAGTCTAGTGGTAAGCATTTACTGGAATTAATCAATGATATTTTGGATCTAGCTAAAATTGAAGCCGAGCAGATGGATTTGCAATGGGAAATTATAGATGTACCTGTCTTGTGTCGTAATCTCATAGCTTTAGTCAAGGAAAAAGCTAATAGCAAAGGTTTAAACCTACGGGTTGATTTAACACCGGACGTTAAAACTGTAGTCGCAGATTCTTTGCGGCTGAAGCAAATGCTATTAAATTTATTGTATAATGCGATTAAATTTACTAATGAGGGAAATGTTGGATTAAGAGTAAATGTAGAAGATATATACTTGCGCTTCACTGTCTGGGATACAGGATTGGGAATTTCCCCAGATGACCAAGCATTATTGTTTCAACCCTATCAGCGAATTGTTCATAATTCATGCGACCATCATGATGAAGGTATTGGTTTGGGATTAGTATTAACGAAGAAACTAGCTCAAATGCATAATGGTTTTCTCACCCTAGAATCACAAATCAATCATGGTTCCAGTTTTACTATATCTCTCCCGCTGAATAATTCAGAGAAAGTTCTCTCAACAACAGAGACTCCCACAGGAGATTCCACAATCAATGAACCTGGGAGTCCTTGCGATCCTGCTAATATCGCAGATATGGATATCACTCCTGAATCAGAAATTTTATTGGTGGAGAATAATTTACCTCATACTAAATTAATCCAAATATATTTGCAGAGATTGGGTTACAAGGTGAATTGTGCTACCAATGCAGCATCTATGTGGATAGCAATTGCGCAAAAACCGCCTGTAGTCATTTTGATGGATGTGAGTTTACCAGATGCTAATGGCTTAGAATTAGTCAAGCAATTACGAGCAAATCAACACTACTGTCATATACCAATAATTGCCCAAACTTCTATGGCGATGAAAGGCGATCGCGAACTTTGTTTAGCTGCTGGAGTGAATGACTATATTTCCAAACCCATTGATCTGCCACTTCTGGCTAAAATGGTAGCAAAATATAGCCACGTCCTTGCTAATTAAAAAGAGAAAGTTGTCCGAATAGTCCCAATGTAAATAGGATCATTGTTATTATTGTTTTCAGGATTTTGGACAATAATCACACCTGGTGTAATAGCAATATAATCAGATAAGGGATAACGGTAAAACACCTCTAATTGTAAAGCAGTTCCTGTATCCGCTAAACCAACAATATCGTTACGGGTAACTTTTGGTGGTTGACCAATCACTATCCCACCCAAAGCTCCCGCCTTAGCCAAATCTGGAAATGCTAGTGCTAGATACCAATCAAAGATATCCGCATTAGCTCCTTGATTAGCACCTGATTCAGCATGGGCGGTAGTATATCCTACAGCAGGTGCAATAATAAATTTAGGACTAACTTGATAGGAAATGCCTAAACCATAAGTATTAGCTGAAGTAGGAGTATCTCCAAAGGGATTGTTGGCATTCAAACTGCCAGTTCCGGTATCCAAAGCATTATCATCACTGCTAGGACTATAAGAATTAGCATAGGTTAAACCTATGGATAAATGCTCAATAGGATGTAAAGTTAATTGAGCCAATGCTACGTAAGATCCACCAAACAATCCGACATTTGGATCGTTTCGATATACCCCAGCAACGTAAGCTAAAGCCAATCTCGCACTATGACTAAATTCATAGGTGAGAGATCCTCCCGCAACATCCTCACCTCCCAAGTGGAAAATTGGGTTGAATTGTCCAAAACGAGAAATAGCACCATTCACATGGTCGCCCACAGGTGCGATCGCATCTACATCCTCATCCATCATTTCGTGGATTTCATCTCTGACACCAACATGTACGGTAAATTTATCACCCAGTTTAAATTGGTAGGATAAAAGAGCAATATCGAATTGATTACCGCTATCTCCATCAAGGAGCAATCGTCCCATATTCGTACCGGTAGCATTCTCCATTTCTTGTATATTGCTAGCTTCTAAGCGAGTTCTTAGTAGATCCGTACCGGTAAAAGAAGTATCAAAATTCAAGCGGACGAAATCATTGACAACAGTATTACTGCTAATCGGGAGACCACTTCCATCAGCCCTTTTTCCAGGACCAACAGTCACCAGAGAAAACAGGGCATTTCCCGTCAGTTTTGTGGTTGTAGAGAACTGCTGCTGTTCTAAAATTGGTGTGCGGGCTTCTACACCATCCATGCGACTGCGCAATGAGGCTAATTCCGTCACAAACTCATTTTTTAACTGTTCTAATGTAGTTAAATCTTCCTTTCTTAACTTGTTAGCCCCTTTACTCAAGGCCAATTGGTTAATTTGATTCAAACAAGTATTTAGGGCTGCTGCAAATTCATATCGATTCAGAGAACGATTACCTTGGAAAGTGTGATTAGGATATCCTGAAATACATCCATATTGTTCTATCAGCGATTGTAAAGATTGAAATGCCCAATCAGTAGGTTTAACATCTGAAAGCTGAGAAACTGACGTTGCTTGTTCTTGGGAATCATCGTCGGTAGATTCTGATGTTGGAGTCTCCAGATCCTGATCAAGCTTTTCTATCGTTGAAATTTGATCTGACGTTTCAGGTATATGTGTCAAGGTTTCAGCCAGACTAGATGTGGATAAACCTAGTACTCCCAAAATAATGGTTGAAATCAGCAGAAAACACCGGACTTTAAGCTGCATAAATTATTCTCCCCACATAAAATCAATCTCCTTTTCTGGAGACGAAAACCCCTGGTTGTTGGATATGTCAACAATTAGACAGACTGCAAATTATTCGCAGTCTGAAGTATAAACAATAGATTTGTCTCTTGACATAATACATGAATCCAGTGAAAACTTAAATCTAGAAACTTTTGACTTTGGAGATTTTTTATGTCTCATCTCAAGCAGATTAATTTATCCCTTGGCTTGCTTCTACTTACTTTATTTCCAGGTATTCCCGTTTTAGCTCATACAGTTAAAACATCTGGTGATGTCGCAGCTACATTCCATATTGATCCTAATGACCATCCAACAGCAGGAACATCTTCCCGTGCTTGGTTTGCACTTACCCGTAGAGGAGGAAAATTAATTCCCCTGTCCCAATGTAACTGTCGTTTAGTAGTTTACCCAGTTCCCCATGATAAAAATACAACTCCGCTAGAGCCATTATTGCACGGAGTAGATGCTGATCATTATCATGAAATTCCTGGTGCAGAAATTACCTTTCCTTCTGGTGGAGAATACGAATTAAGATTGACTGGATATCCCAAATATGATCGCCAGCATCCTAATGCGCTACCTAAATTCGGTCCTTTTACACTAACTTATCAAGTTTTTGTCGGCGGAAATTAGTAATTGAGTTATTTAATCCGATTAGGATCGCTGTAGAATTTATCCAATGATAAAAGCGTCCATACCCAATTTATACGCAGCAGTAATACTGCTAGCGTAATTACTCCTAACAATGCAGATAGTAATTTATTACCTATGGTCCATTCTAAGGAACCTAAATAGGTAGAACCAATTAAAATAGTATGACTGACCGCAAATACTAGGGCTGGAACAGCTACCAAATGAATTAGTCGCCAGTATTTACCTAATTTCTCTACCATCAAGTCAAAACTGGTCATGGCTGCGGGAGTCATTAATCCTAGTGCGATAAAACCAGTCCAAATGCCAATTTGTTGCATCGGTAGCATGAAAGAAATTGCATCGAAATTCCACTCAAAATGGTGGTCTAGCATATGAGCTGTATGTGCTAGAGAGAAAATATATGCGCCAACGCCAGAGGCGCGACGATAGATCAGTAATTTCGGTATTAAGCGATTGCATGGACGGGCGATGAGAGTTAGGATTAAGCATAGCAGAGCAGCGTAACCTGTATAATCGACCATCTCTCCTGTCCGGATGAGAGTGGCCATACCAATAGTTAATGTTACCCAACCTCCTAGTCGGTATAATTGGCTGCGTTTATCTTTACTGAGTAATGTAGCTGAAAGACCAACACCAAGCATAGATGGAAATGTACCGATCCCAAATGCCAGCATTGTGAGTCCTCCCATCCAAAAGTTAGTGGTTTCAGCAGCTTTGACTTGAGCTATATACAAAAAACCACAAGGAATCATTCCCCAAATTAAACCTAAAGGAATGGGAGTCCACCAATGAAACTGTTTTGTCAAATTCAGCATTTTTTCATTCAGATATTGGTGCAATTTTATTTGCATCAAAGGATGGAATTGGGGTAATTTAGGTATTAATTTGGGGTTTATTTGGTATAATCCCATCCAAATAAACATAATACCTGTAATAATTGCCAAGATGTGTCTTAATCCACTTTCAATCCCTGCAACTTGTCCTCCCGCAATCAATACTGATCCTAAAGCACCAATTACCGCCCCTACCACGACGTAACTGATAATCCGCCCCAAATTTAAGAGTCCATGAAAGTAGACAGCTTTTCGCCATCCTGGAGACTGAGGAAAGGTTTGAGATAAGGAAAACGCGACTGTGATTGGTCCACACATGCTTACACAGTGGCCAAAACTGCCTAAAAAACCCAAAGCTATTGTCAAGACTAGGTCAAACATGTTTAGTTGGGAAACTACAACTAATAAAATTCAAATTGAAAATATAAATTTAAGATATAGATTATTACGTGATGGAACACTAAGCAAAATGATACTAGCAGATAAATTGGGACAGTTAAAGGCTTTATTTGCAGAAATGTCTCAGGCTTTAATTGCTTATTCCGGCGGAGTTGATAGTACTCTTGTAGCTAAGATTGCCTATGATGTGTTGGGCGATCGCGCCTTGGCTGTGACAGCCGTTTCTCCTTCTCTACTACCATCGGAGTTAGAAGACGCTAAAATTCAGGCGGTGATTATAGGAATTCCCCACAAAATTATCCAAACTCATGAAATGGATAATCCTAATTACACCTCTAACCCGATTAATCGCTGTTATTTTTGCAAAAGCGAATTACATAACCAGCTAAAACCTTTAGCCTTAG
>Ga0116226_10002569_pt1 | contig 15880 bp, 13 predicted proteins | sample S1TSphfallax_FD_89692 | JGI IMG/M metagenome (GOLD analysis project Ga0116226, IMG submission 89692) | Host-associated microbial communities from peat moss isolated from Minnesota, USA - S1T2_Fa - Sphagnum fallax MG | ecosystem: Host-associated > Plants > Peat moss > Unclassified | place: USA...
CCGGGTCGCAACGGCGAGGTCCAACTGGGCGATGAAGGCATTGCGCTGGGTCGCGCGTGGCGCAAGATCGCGGTAGTAGTCGAGCCCGCATTCACCGACCGCGACGACCTCCGGGCGTGCCAGCAGTTCGCGAAACGCCGCGAGCTGTGTGGCCTCGAAGCTTGCCGCATGGTGCGGATGGATCCCTGCCGTGGACGAGAGCTCGCGGTGTGCGGTCGCGAGCTCCGCCGCGGCATGGGAACTCTCCAGGGTCGCCCCGGTCACGACTTGGTGCACCACCCCGGCCTGCCGGGCACGCGCCAGTACGGCTGCGCGGTCGAGCGAGAAGCTTTCATGGGTGAGGTTCGAGCCGATATCGATGAGCGGACCAACATCCCCGGGCAGCTCAACGTCGCCGGGTGGACCGGCAGCGACGGGCGGGTCCACGCCACCGGGGGAAGGCTTCACGACGGCCGAGCCGCGGGTTTGTTCATGGTGTCCAACATTGTAAACTGTGGCGATGAGATTCCCTCATCGGGCCGCCTTGGCGCTGGCTGGATTGTTCGCCTCGTTGAGTTGTCATGCGCAAATGGGCGGTGACCTGGAGGCACAGATTCTCTATGCCTATCAAACCGAGGATGCGAACGAACTCGCGGACCTGCGCCAGATGCTCGGCACCCGGGTCAAGGACGACGGCAGCGACATGGCCTTGCGCTATCAGCTTGGGAACGCGGACTATCGCTACGGACTGATCAGCAAACCCAAGGATGCGCGGTCCGCCGAGCACGCCTTCGCCGACTGCGTCCAGCAATTGAAGGTCGTCGACGCGCATGACGAGCACTCGGTCGAGGGGCTGGTGCTGGAATCCGCCTGTCTCGCAGAACTCGCGGCCTATCGTAAAGTCGAGGGCGTCCTGTTGCGTTCCGGCGCGGCCGATCGTCTCGCCCGTGCCTATAAGCTCGCGCCGCGCAATCCACGCGTGCTGCTGCTGCGAGCCGGCAACGACCTGGCGCATGCGGCACCGGGCGGGGCCGAGGCGGCCGACGCGTTCGCCGAGTTGCGCCTCGCGGCCGAGCTGTTCGAACAGAGTTCGGCAACGAGCGTCGACACGCCGGGCTGGGGTCATGCCGAGGCTTATCTCGCACTCGGCCGCCAGTATCTGCAGCGGGGCGATTTGCTCGCCGCCCGCAATTGGATCGAGAAATCGTTGCTCGCCGCGCCCGATTACCGCGCGGCGCAACGCGAACGTGCGGCGCTTGTACAGCGCTGATCTCTCACATAATCCAGCCCGTCCGTGTGCGCGCCGGGAACCTGTTATTATTCGGCGCGCATGAAGAACCACGGCACCCAACTGTCCTTGTTCGAGGCGCACGGCCCGAGCGATGCTTTCGCGGTGCGCGTGAGCGCGCGGGCCCGCCGCCTCACGGCGCGAGTCCACGTGGGGGGCCGCGTCGAGATCGTCGTTCCGGAAGGCGTGACGGCGAAGTCGGTTCGCGACTTCGTGCAGCGTTTCACCCCCTGGATCGATCGCAAGGTTGCGGCCATGCAATGCATCGTGCAGGCGACGGACCCCGTGCCGGCGTGCATCGAATTCCAGGCGACGGGCGAACGCTTCGAAGTCGACTGGCACGTCGGCCCGCGGCGCGCGCTGCGCGAGCAGGGCAGGGGCCTGAGTCTCGAGGCGCCCAACGATCGTGACGCCCGCATGCTGCTGCGCCGCTGGTTACGTACCGCTGCCGCGGAGCGCCTTACCCCGCAGCTGCTGGAACTCGCCGGACGGCTCGGCTACCCCGTCGCCAGAGTGTCGATCCGCTGTCAGCGTACGCGCTGGGGGAGTTGCTCGACGCGCGGCACCTTGAGCCTCAATTGCTCGCTGCTGTTTCAACGGGCGGCGGTCGTACGATACCTGTACGTACACGAACTCGCGCATTTGAAGTTCATGAATCATTCGCCCCGGTTCTGGGGCCTGGTCGAAAAGCTTGAACCCGATTACCAGCGCCTCGACCGCGAGTTGCTGTCCGGTTGGCGGACGGTGCCGGAATGGGTATTCAAGATCTGAAGGGCATGAGCGAACCCACGCCCCGCGTCTCGCCATTCGTCGATCTCAGCGATGAGCCGGTCCATTGGGATCTGACCGAGGCCTTGAGTTACGGTCAGTACCTGCATCTCGACAAGCTGCTCGGGGCGCAACAGCCGCTGTCGTTTCATCACGACGAGATGCTGTTCGTCATGATCCATCAGGTTTCGGAATTGTGGATGAAACTCTGCCTGCACGAACTCACCGCGACGATCGATTGCGTGCGCCGGGACGATCTCGGGCCGACGTTCAAGATGCTGGCCCGGGTCTCGAAGATCCAGGAGCAACTGCTGCATTCCTGGGACGTGCTCGCGACGATCACGCCGTCCGATTACTCCGCCTTTCGCAACGCCCTCGGCAAGTCCTCGGGCTTCCAATCCTCGCAATACCGTCTGCTCGAATTCCTGATCGGCAACAGGAACGCGGGCATGATCAAGGTGTTTCAGAGCGATCCCGTGGCCCACGAGAGCCTCGAGCGCGCGCTGCGGGCACCCAGTCTCTATGATGAGGTTCTGCAGTTGCTGAGCCGTCGCGGCTTCGATCTGCCGCCGCAGGCGATCGATCGCGATTTCGCCGAGCCCTACCAGGCGAGCAAGCAGGTCGCCGCCGCCTGGCTGAGCGTCTATCACAATTCGGAAAAGGAATGGGATCTGTACCAGCTCGCGGAGCATCTGGTGGATCTCGATTACAAGTTCCAGCTCTGGCGCTTCGCGCATGTGAAGACGGTCGAGCGTATCATCGGCTTCAAGCGCGGCACCGGCGGCACGGGCGGGGTGAGTTACCTCACCAAGGCGCTCGAGCTGAAGTTCTTTCCCGAACTTTGGACCATCAGAACCTCCATGTAGATCGAGCCAATGGTGAACATTCAAGATCAGTTACAGAACGTCAACGTCCTCTCGAGCGACCTGTTGGCGACGCCCGAGGAGGTCAAGCGCAGCCTGCCCCTGACGCAGAAGGCGGCGAACACGGTGTTCCGCTCACGCCATGTCGTGCGCGCGATACTCGAGCGCAGCGATCCACGCTTGTTCGTGGTCGTGGGCCCCTGTTCGATCCACGACGTCGTCGCGGCGCGTGAATACGCGCAGCGCCTCAAGGCGCTCGCCGCCAAGATCGACGCGACGATCTTCCCGATCATGCGGGTCTATTTCGAGAAGCCGCGCACGACCGTGGGCTGGAAGGGACTGATCAACGATCCGGATCTCGACGATTCCTTCCATATTGAAAAAGGCATTCATGTCGCGCGTGAACTGCTGCTCTACATCGCGGAACTGGGGATTCCGGCGGGTACGGAGGCGCTCGATCCGATCATGCCGCAGTATCTGTCGGAGCTCGTCACCTGGACGGCGATCGGCGCGCGCACGACCGAGTCGCAGACGCATCGCGAGATGGCGAGCGGTCTGTCCAGCCCGGTCGGCTTCAAGAACGGCACCGACGGCAGTCTCGTGACGCCGATCAACGCCCTGCAGTCGGTGCGCCGACCGCATCACTTCCTCGGGATCACCCAGCAGGGTCAGTCGGCCGTGTTCCGGACTCGCGGCAATGCACATGCCCATCTGGTCCTGCGTGGCGGCGGCGGACGTTCGAACTACGATGCCGTCAGCATCGCGGTCGCGGAGCGGGAACTCGATTCCGCCCGGTTGCCGACCAACATCGTCGTCGATTGTAGTCACGGCAACTCGAACAAGGATCCGGGTATGCAGCCCATGGTCGCGCAAAACTGCATCAACCAGATTGTCGAAGGCAACCGCTCGATCGTCGGGCTGATGCTCGAGAGTCATCTGCACGCCGGCAATCAACCGATCCCGAAGGATTTGTCCGAACTCGAATACGGCGTCTCGATCACCGATCCCTGCATCGGCTGGGAGACGACCGAGAGCCTGTTGCTGAAGCTGCACGAAACGCTGCAACGAATCCGCCGCTGAGACGGGCCGGGCCGGGCCGGACTGGATGCAACCGCCCCGGTGTCAGCGCCAAGTGGCTATCGGCACCTTTGCTGCGGCGGCCAGACGCTGCGCGGCGCCGCCCGCATTGACGAGCAACGGCCGTTCGACCTCGGTCAAGTGCGGCAAATCCGAGGCGCTGTTGCCGTAGGCCGCAATCGGCGCCCCGGGGTACTGCGCGCGCAGAGCCTCGATGCAACGCCGCTTTTCGTCGCCGCGTCGGTTCGGGGTCTTGAGCGCTCCGTCGAGCCGCGCGCCGCGCCAGACCACCTCGGTGCAGATCGTCGTCGCGAAGCCGAGCAACGAACCGATGCGTGGGACGTAAAGATCGGGGCTCGCCGACAAGAGCACGAGGCGCTCGCCGGCGCGCCGATGCGCCTCGACCGCAGCCAAGGCCTCCGGGCGAAATGCGCCGCGCCCGCGGAGTGCCGCGACGTAAGCGTCGGCCCAGGCATCGATGCGAGCGCGTTCGTCGCCGCCCATGACCATGCTGATCACTGCGGCCTTCAGAACGCCGCGGTCCCTGGCGCCCGAGAAGTAGTTCCACAGCGCTGCCGGCAGACGCCATAATCGCAGCAGCCGGCCTGGGTGACGCGCGACATACCCGGCCAGAAACGGCAGCAGAGTGTCGTGCCAGGTCAAGGTCCCGTCCAGATCGAAGACGGCAATCGGCGGGTGCGGTGGCGCATGCATGGACGGGTAGCCTAGCCCAGCTTGGGCGACATGGGGGAGATGCAGCATGGCCAGCGTGGCGATGGTGGGTGCGGGTGCGATCGGCGGCTGGCTGGCGGATGCCTTCGATAGGGCCGGGTGGCAGGTTGGCATCGTCGCGCGCGGCGCGACCCTGGCTGCCTTGCGCACCTCGGGATTGCGCGTCGAATGCGACGGCGACGTCCGGCATTCCTCGCCACGCGCGGGTAGCCCCGAAGAACTCGGGGTTCAGGATTACCTGTTGCTCACGGTCAAGGCCCAGGCCCTGCCGTCACTCGCGCCGTCACTCGCGCCGTTGATCGGCGCGGAAACGCTGGTAATCAGCGCGACGAACGGCATTCCCTGGTGGTTTTTTCTCGGGTTCAAAGGGCCTTTGGAGGATGTCGGTCTGCAGTCGGTCGATCCCACCGGCTCGCAGCGCGCCGTGTTTCCACAAGAACGGTCACTCGGTGCGGTCGTGCATGCCTCGGTCCGCGTGCTCGCGCCGGCGCGGTGCCGAGTCGTTGCCGCGGACCGGCTCTTGCTCGGCGAGCCCGCGGGGCCGCCGCGCGAGCGCACCTTGCAGCTCGTCGCGGCGCTGCGCCGGGGCGGGATCAATGCGCTGCTCTCGTCAGGCATTCGTGCCGAGATTTGGGCGAAGCTCTGGGGCAACATGAACATGAATCCCTTGTCGGCGCTGACGCGTTCCGGCACGGCGGCATTGCTCGCCGACGCCGATGTCCGTGCGCTGTGCCTGGCGATGATGGAGGAAATGCACGCGTGCGGCTTGCGCCTCGGGCTTGCAGGTGAGAGCACCGCGCAAGAGCGCATCGCTGTGACGCAGCGCTTGGGCGATTTCAAGACCTCGATGCTCGCCGATCTCGAGGCGGGCCGTCCACTCGAGTTCCTGCCGCAGTTGGGCGCGGTCGTGGAGATCGCTGAGCGGCTCGGCGAACCTGCGCCGTATTGCCGTGCCATACTCGGCCTCACGCGGCTGCGGGCGCGAAGCCCGTGAGCCCTGCCCGGTAGGCGCCGGCCTACGCCGGCGGGGCGCGGCTCACGCTCGCCGATGCCGCATGCCGGGTGTATCCTATCGCGGCGTAGCGGTCGGGAGCCTGCCGCGTCATCCGCCAACCGCGCCCCGGGGATCTCATGCTCATCCGCGTCGGTTACGAACTTCTCTACGAATTGCCGCAGCCGACACCGATGATCTTGAATCTCAACGTGCATTACAGCCGCAGCGCGGATCTCGTCGAAAGCGACCGGATCGCCACGGAACCGGCCGTGCCAATGGCGATGTATCGCGACGGCGCCGGCAATTGGTGCACGCGCCTCGTCGCACCGGCGGGTTCGTTTCGCATCGGCGCGAACGGTCTGATCCGCGACAGCGGACTTGCCGAGCCCGCGTTTGCAAACGCCTGCGAACACGCCGTGGAGGCGCTGCCCGACGACAGCCTGATTTTTCTGCTCGCGAGCCGCTACTGCGAGACCGAGTTGCTCGCGCCGGTGGCATGGAGCCTGTTCGGCGCCGTGCCGCCGGGCTGGGGCCGGGTTCAGGCCATCTGCGACTACGTGCACGAACTCATTGCCTTCGATTATCAGGCGGCGCGACCCACCAAGACCGCATGGGAGGTGTTCAACGAACGTCGCGGAGTATGCCGCGACTATGCGCATCTTGCGATCGCCTTGTGCCGGTGTCTGAACATTCCGGCGCGCTATTGCACGGGTTATCTCGGCGACATCGGCGTCGCGCCGCTGCCCGGACCGATGGACTTTGCCGGATGGTTCGAGGCGTATCTCGGCGGCCATTGGCACACTTTCGATCCGCGTAACAATGCGCGACGCATCGGCCGTATCTTGATCGCCCGCGGCCGTGACGCGGTCGACGTTGCGATGACGATGACCTTCGGTCCGAACATGCTGCGCGGATTCAAGGTTTGGACCGACCTGGAGGAAAGCGCTGCGGCCTGAGGGTCGCTATGATAGCTTCCTGATGTTGGCTGGTCGCAGGCACCCTGCGGGTGCCCGCCGTGTCCTCATAGCGAGAGTCTCTTGTCACGTTGCTCCCTGTCGCTCGGCTTGCTCTCGTTCGCCTGCGCCGCCCTCGCAACGGGCGCCGCGCAAACGGACCCGGTCCAAACGGGCGCCGTGCCGATGCGAGTGCCTGATGGCTTTGCGTTCGTGCAAAGCCTCGGCGGTATCGATGAATATCGCCTGACGAGCAACGGTCTCGAGATCCTGCTCGTGCCCGATCGGTCCGCTCCCGTCGTGACCTTCCAGGTGACCTACCGGGTCGGATCCCGCAACGAGGTCACCGGCACCACGGGCGCGACGCACATCCTCGAGCACATGATGTTCAAGGGCAGCGAGGGCTATGACGACGCCAGGGGCAATGGTGTCAAGCAATATCTCGAGCACGTCGGCGGCGAATACAACGCCAACACGTCGGTCGATCGCACGACCTACTTCGCGACCGTCGGCGCCAAGGATCTCGAGGGCTACGTCGCGATCGAGGCCGACCGGATGCGCAGGCTGCTGCTGCGCGAGAGCGACCGCCAGGCCGAGATGACCGTGGTGCGCAACGAATACGAGCGCGGCCAGAACGATCCGGACAACGTGCTGATCGAGGATGTGACCGCGGCGGCCTACGTCGCGCTGCCGTATCACCATCCGGTGATCGGCTGGTTGAGCGACATCGAGCACGTGCCGATCGAGAAGCTGCGGGCGTTCTACGATACGTTCTATTGGCCCGACAACGCCACCGTCACCGTGGTCGGCGATTTCGACACGGCGACGATCCTGCAGTGGCTCAAGAAATACTACGGCGTTTACCCCCGCTCGCCGGCGCCGATCCCCGACGTTTATACAGAGGAGCCCGCGCAGATCGGCGAGCGGCGCGTGACCGTGCAGCGATCCGGAGAGCTCGGTTCAGTCGTGATCGCGCACAAGGTGCCGAACGGACGCGACGCCGACCAACCGGCGCTCGACGTGCTCGATGCGATCCTGAGCTCGGGCAAGAGTGCTCGACTCTATCGTGCCCTCGTCGATTCCGGCCTGGCGCTCTCGGCGTCCGCCGGCACGGATCTGCATCGCGACATCTCGCTGCATACACTCTACGCGCAGCTCGCCGAGGGCGCGACCCAGGCGCAAGTGGAGAAGGCCTTGTCGGCCGAGATCACGAAGATACAGGCTCAGGGAGTCACGGCCGCGGAAGTCGAACGCGTCAAGCAGCAATATGTCGCGGCCGACGCCTATCGCCGTGACGGAACCGCCGGGGCGGCGGCCGAAATCAACGAATGGATCGCGGTCGGCGACTGGACCCTGTACGTACGCTTTCCGCAGCTCGTGGCGGCCGTGTCGCCGGCGGACGTGCAGCGGGTCACGCGCAAGTATTTCGCGCCGGACAAGGCGACGATCGGCTGGTTCGTTGCCGAGCCCCCGACGGAGCACCGCCCATGAAGGCTTGGGTCTTGTCCTTGGCGCTGTGTTTCTGCGCATTGCCGGCCGCGGCGCAAATGGCCGAGCGTGCCCGGCGCGCGCCGGTGGCCGGGATCGATCTCGTCACCTATCACACCGATGTCAAGGACGTCGTCGTGCTCGTCGGCGCCATGCCGGCCGGGGATGCCTTCGCGAGCAGCGGCAACGGTGCCGTGCCGACCCTCACGGGCATGATGCTCGACCGGGGCACCAGCGCGCAGGATCAATTCGCGATCGCCCGGCAGCTCGAGGATGTCGGCGCGGAGATCTCCTACGCAGTCGGTCCGCAATCCCTGCAGGTGCGCGCCAAGTGCTTGAAAAAAGACTTGCCGCTGGTATTGACGATCATCGCCGCCGAGCTGCGCGCGCCAGCCCTCGCGGCCGCCGAATTCGGCAAGGCGCGTCAGCAGCTCATCGGCATGTTGGAGGCTTCGCTGCAAAGTACCGACGCCCGCTCGGAGGAGGCTTTCGCCCGCGCGGTGTTCCCGCAAGGTAATCCGAACCGCCCGCACACGCTCGAAGAACTGCTCGGCGCGGCGAAGGCCGCAACGGTCGACGAGGTCCGGGCGTTCCATGCGGCCTACTACGGGCCCGCGCATTTCACGCTCGTGCTTGCCGGCGACGTTGCGCTCAGCGAGACCGAGCCGCTGGTCGCGCAGGTGTTCGCGGGCTGGAGCGGCGGCCAGGCGTACCGCGAGGGTGCGGGCGCCGTCGCCGCGGTGAGCACCGCGCCGGCGTCCGGCGGCGCTGAGATCCGGATTCCGCTTGCCGACAAGACCAGCGTTTCGTTCCTGCTGGGTCAGGCCACGGATCTGCGCGCTCGGGATCCCGAGGCCCTCGCCTTGCAGGTCGGCACCGCGATACTCGGGGATGGATTCACGAGCCGCCTCATGTCGACGGTGCGCGACCGGGAGGGGTTGACCTATGGGATCGGTGCGGGCTTGTTCGATGACACGCTGACCGCCGGCGCCTGGCAGATCGACGCGACTTTCGTACCCACGCTGTTGCCCAAGGGCGTCGCCTCGACGCGGCGCGAGCTGCAGCAGTGGTGGCAGGGAGGCGTCAGCGAAGCGGAGCTCGCGCTGCGCAAGCGGGGGCTGATCGGATCATATTTCGTCGGACTGTCCACGACGACCGGACTCGCCGATCGGATACTGCTCACGATCCAGCGGGGCTACGATCTCGACTGGCTCGACGCCTATCCGCATGCGGTCGACGCACTGACCGTGCCCGCGATCAACGCGGCGATCAGGTCCCATCTCGATCCCGCCAAAATGGTCATGGTCGAGGCGGGCAGTCTTTAAACACCCCGGAGCCCGGCGCCGGGCCGACGACCGTTGCCAGGTTTGCCGCCGCCGATCAGGCAGCCGCCTTGCCGGCCTGCGCGAGTTGCCGCAGCACGTAATGCAGGATGCCGCCGTGTTGGTAGTAATCGAGTTCCTTCGGCGTGTCGATGCGCAGGCGTGCCTCGAACTCGGTCCTCGTGCCGTCGTCGGCCACGGCAATGACCTTGACGATCTTCGCGGCACCCCGCTCGAGACCGACGACCGAGAGCGTCTCCCGGCCGGTCAAGCCCAGGCTTTGCGCGTTCTGACCGTCGCGGTACTGCAGCGGCAAGACCCCCATGCCGATCAAGTTGGAACGGTGGATGCGCTCGAAGCTCTCTGCGATCACCGCTTTGACCCCGAGGAGCATCGTGCCTTTGGCGGCCCAGTCACGGGAACTGCCCGTGCCGTATTCCTTGCCTGCCAGAATCACGAGCGGTACGCCGGCCGCCTTGTACTTCACGGCGGCGTCGAAGATCGACAGTTGTTCGCCGCTCGGAATGTGCAGCGTGATGCCGCCCTCGGTGCCGGGCAACAAGAAATTGCGCAGCCGGATGTTGGCGAAGGTTCCGCGCATCATGACTTCGTGATTACCGCGGCGCGAACCGTAGGAATTGAAATCCGCCGCCGCGACTCCTTGCAGTTGCAAGTACTTCGCCGCCGGGCTGGACTTGGAGATGTTGCCGGCCGGTGAGATATGGTCGGTCGTGACCGAGTCGCCGAGTACCGCGAGGACACGCGCACCGTGCAGGTCGCCGACCGCGCCCGGCGTCATCGTCATCCCGTCGAAGTACGGGGGATTCTTGACGTAGGTCGACCGGGCGTCCCAGGCGTAGATCTTTCCTGCCGGGGTCTTGATGCTGCTCCAGTTCGCGTCGCCCGAGAATACGTTCGCGTAACCCTTGACGAACATGCTCGAGTCGACCGATGCGGCGACCGCGGCGGCGACATCTGCGGCGCTCGGCCAGATCTCGTTGAGATAGACCGGCCGGCCGTGCGTGTCGAGGCCCAGAGGCTCGGTCGTGATATCCACGTCGAGGCTGCCCGCCAAGGCGTAAGCCACGACCAAGGGCGGCGAGGCGAGGAAGTTCATCTTCACTTCCGGATGGACGCGGCCTTCGAAATTACGGTTTCCGGACAGCACCGAGCAGGCGACCACGTCACCGAGCTTGACCGCCTCGGAGATTTCGGGTTTCAGCGGACCGGAGTTGCCGATGCAGGTCGTGCAACCGAAACCCACCGTGTAGAAACCCAGCGCCTCGAGCTCCTTGAGCAGTCCCGCTTTCGTGAGATAGTCGGTCACGACGCGCGAACCAGGCGCGAGCGAGGTCTTCACCCAGGGCTTGGAGGTCAGCCCGCGGGCATGCGCGTTGCGCGCGAGCAAACCGGCGGCGACGAGCACGGCGGGATTCGAGGTGTTGGTGCAACTCGTGATCGCCGCCACCAAGACCGCGCCGTCCAGAACCTCGAAACTCTTGCCGGCCACGACGGCGGATGCCCGGCCCATGGCGCCGGGGTTCTTTTGGGCGCGCTCTTCGACCAACTTGCCGACCTGGCGCCGATAGATGGCCTTGGCGCTGCGCAGGGGCACGCGGTCCTGCGGGCGCTTGGGACCCGCCAGCGACGGTTCCACCGTCGCCAGGTCGAGGCGCACGACCTGCGTGTAGTCGGCGGCGGCCGCGCCGTCGATCCGCCACAGCCCCTGCGCACGCGCATAGGCTTCGACGAGCGCGATCTGATCGGCGGGGCGGCCCGTCAACTGCAGATACCGGATCGTCTCCTCGTCGATCGGAAAGATGGCGCAGGTCGAGCCGAATTCCGGCGACATGTTCGCGATCGTCGCACGATCCGCGAGCGGCAGACCCTTGAGGCCATCCCCGAAGAATTCGACGAATTTGTCGACGACGCCGACCTTGCGCAGGATCTCGGTCACGGTCAGCACGAGATCGGTCGCCGTCGTTCCGGGGGGCAGCGAACCGGTCAGTTCGAAGCCGATGACCTGCGGTATCAACATCGTGACCGGTTGCCCGAGCATGGCCGCCTCCGCCTCGATGCCGCCGACGCCCCAACCGAGCACGCCGAGTCCATTGACCATGGTGGTGTGCGAGTCGGTCCCGACCAGCGTATCCGGATACGCGCTCGCGCCTTCCGCGAACACGACGCGCGCGAGACGTTCGATGTTGACCTGGTGCACGATGCCGGTGTTCGGGGGCACGACCTTGAAGTTGCTGAACGCAGTTTGTCCCCAGCGCAGGAACATGTAGCGTTCGCCGTTGCGCTCGAATTCGATCGCGTTGTTATGGGCCAAGGAGTCGGCTGCGCCGTACTCGTCCACCTGCACCGAGTGATCGATCACGAGTTCGGCGGGGGCGAGCGGATTGACGCGCTCCGGGTCGCCGCCGAGGCGGACGATCGCCTCGCGCATCGCGGCGAGGTCGACGATACAGGGGACACCGGTGAAATCCTGCATGATCACCCGCGCCGGCGTGAAGGCGATTTCGTGCCTGGGCGCGGCAGTCGGATCCCAGCTGAGCAACGCTTCGATGTCGCTCCGGGTCACGTTCACGCCGTCCTCGAAACGCAGCAGGTTCTCGAGCAGGATCTTGAGCGAAAAGGGGAGGCGGGCAACGCGGGGTCCCAGGGCCTCGAGGCTCTGAATCTGGTAGTGGTGGGTTCCGACGACGAGCGTCTTGCCGGCGTTGCTGGTGTGCGTATGCGTCATGAAACCTCCGCGTAAATTCAACAATTATAGGCGCTAAGGGGCGCGCCCGGCAGGTTCACGGCGCCGGAACCTTGGGCAATCACGCCGCCGCCCAGGCAGACATCGTCTGCATAGAACACGGCATATTGGCCGGGTGTCACGGCCCGTGCAGGGGCGGCGAGGCGCACGCCGAGCCGGCCGCCCGCGAGCCTGCGCACTTCGCAGGCCAGATCGCGCTGTCGATAACGCGTCTTGACGCTGCATGCGAACACCGCCCCGACCGGCGCTTGCAACCAATGCGGTGCGTCAACTTCGAACCCGTTCGACAAGAGCAGCGGATGATCCTGATCCTGGACGACGATCAGCGCGTTACGCTGTGGGTCCTTGGCGGCGACGTACCAGGGCGCTGCGTCCGCGCCCGCGCGGCCGCCGAGTCCCAGGCCGGAACGTTGCCCGAGCGTGTAAAACGCGAGGCCCCGATGTTCGCCGACGACGCGCCCCCGCTCGTCCTCGATCGGCCCCGTCCTCGGCTGCAGGTAGCGGCTCAAGAATTGCGCGAACGGGCGCTCGCCGATGAAACAGATGCCGGTGCTGTCGGGCTTGTCGAAGACCGGCAGACCCGCCCCGTGCGCCTCGCGGCGCACGTCGTCCTTGCGCGACTCGCCGATCGGAAACAAAGTCTGCGCGAGCGCCGTCGGCGCAACCGCGTGCAGGAAATAGCTTTGATCCTTGCTCGGGTCGGCGGCACGCAGCAGTTGCACCTCATCGGCCGTACGGCGAACCCGTGCATAGTGGCCGGTCGCGATCCAGGCGGCGCCCAGCCGGTGCATGTACTCGAGGCACACGCCGAATTTGATCTCGCGATTGCACAGCACGTCCGGATTCGGCGTGCGACCGGCCGCATATTCGCTCAAAAAATGGGCAAACACCCGTTCTCGGTATTGCTCGGCAAAACTGACGCGGTGGAGCGGAACTCTCAGGGCTTCGCAGACGCGCCGAGCATCCTGGAAATCGACCGCGCTGGTGCAATAGGCATCATCGTCGTCTTCCCAGTTCGACATGAACAAGCCTTGAACCGCGTAGCCCGCACGCGTCAAGCGCAGAGCGGCAACGGCGGAGTCGACTCCGCCGGAGATGCCGACGATGATCGTGCCGGCCGAGTCGGGAGAGGGGAGAGAATCGGACATGCCGCATTATAACGGCGCGCGCGTGGCGGCGCTGTTGCAACGCGCGCCCGGTTACATCAGCATTTGCCGCATCTGCGATTCTTGCATGCTGGTGTTCCAGACTTCGTCGAAGAAATTCAAGTAGCGACGGACGACGGCCGGGTCGTTCATGTCGGCGATGCCGTCCCAACGGTCGATTTGCAGGCGATAGACGAGAGCTTTGTCGTCGGCGATGATGAACGCCCCGGCGCTGGCCGGATATTCCGGACTCATGGCGCGAAGATCGATGCAACTCGTGAGCCGGCGCGCCAAGGCGAGAAACCGGTTGTTGTCGACCATCGCGCGCGACGGGTCGGCCAACAGGACGCGCACTTTGGCATAGGAACGCGCGAGCACGAGTCGCTTGATCGCTTCGAGAAAAGCTTCCTCGCCATAGATCAGGGGTTCCAGATCCGGAGTGAAAATCGACAAGAGGCGCTGGGCCGACTTGGCGACCTTGAGGCTCGCCTCCCGGACTTCGGGCATCGTGCTCAAGATACTGCGTGTGCCCGTCGTCAAATCGCCGCCCGCGGCCGGGCCGTTGTTCATGACTCCTGTCGAGGGTTGTTCCGGGTTTCCCGCCATATCGTAAGAGCCTCATGATGCGATGAACGGGGACGGTAAGTCCCAGACCCACTACCTTTGATGCATCGTACCGTCGGAGCGGCCGGGGCTCGTGCCAAGTCCGTCACGTTTTGCGCGCGAGTTCAGCGGCGAGGCCCAAATACGTGGCCGGCTCCAAGCGCAGCAGTCGCTCTTTGTCCGCGCGCGGCAGTTCCAGGGACTCGATGAACGCCTGCATGGCCGCCCGGTCCACGGGTCGGCCGCGCGTGAAGTTCTTCAGGCGGTCATAGGCATCGGGCAGACCGTGCGCACGCATGACGGTCTGGACCGCCTCGCCGAGGACTTCCCAGGCGCCATCCAGATCGTGGCGCAGCCGTGAGGCATCGAGTTCTATTTTGCGCAGTCCCTGCGCCAGGGACTGGTAGGCGAGACTGGCATGGCCGATCGCAACGCCGATGTTGCGCAGCACCGTGGAGTCCGTCAAATCGCGCTGCCAGCGGGAGATCGGCAATTTCTCGGCGAAATGCGCAAGCAGCGCGTTGGCAATGCCGAGATTGCCCTCGGCGTTCTCGAAATCGATGGGATTGATCTTGTGCGGCATCGTCGAGGAGCCGACTTCACCCTCGACGGGTCGTTGCTTGAAGTAGCCGAGCGAAATGTAGCTCCAGAGGTCGCGGGCGAGATCGATCAGGACGGTGTCGGCGCGCAACAGCGCATGGCAATACTCGGCGATCCAGTCATGCGGCTCGATCTGCGTCGTATAGGGGTTGGACCGCAGCTGCAGGGACTTGACGAAATCCGCGCTGACCGCGGGCCAATCGACGTCCGGCAGCGCCGCGACGTGCGCGTTGAAGTTGCCCACGGCGCCGTTCATCTTGCCGAGGATTTCGACCTTCGCGAGCGCGGTCCGCTGGGTGCGCAGACGATGCGCGACATTGGCGAACTCCTTGCCCACGGTCGTGGGCGTCGCCGTCTGGCCGTGGGTGCGGCCGAGCATGGCGGTGTCGGCGTGCAACACGGCGAGTGCCTCGATCTGGCTTCCGAGTTGTTCGAGCATCGGGATCAAGATGCGGGTGCGGGCACCGGCCAGCATCAGGGCGTAGGCCAGGTTGTTGATGTCCTCCGAGGTGCAGGCGAAATGAATCCATTCGAGGTGCGCGGGCGAGCATCCGAGCGCGCTCAAGCGCGCGCGCAGCCAGTACTCGACGGCCTTGACGTCGTGATTCGTACGCGCCTCGATCTGCTTGATCGCGGCAACGTCGGTCGTCGCCGGATCCGCCGCCATGCCGAGGAGCCAGTCTCGCGCCGCCGACGGCAGGTCGGCGAGGGCGGCGCGCGCCGGACCCGTGGACAAGGCCAGAAACCACGCGCATTCCACGCGGGCGCGCTCGCGCATCAAACCCGCTTCGCTGAACAGTGCGCGCAGCGCCGCGAGCTTGCCGGCGTAACGGCCGTCGAGCGGTGACAAGGCATCAATGTTCGGGCTGGACATGGGAAGCGGCTGCCAGGTGTTAGAATCACGGGATATTACCGTAAGGCGCTGCAGAGGTGCGATGACAACCGTAGGCTATCGCCTCGAGTCCGACAGTCTCGGCACACTCGAAGTGCCGGGCGATGCGCTCTGGGGCGCGCAAACGCAGCGCGCGATCCAGAATTTTCCGGCCAGCGGGCTGCGCCTGCCGCGCGACTTCGTGCGTGCACTGGCCTTGGTCAAGCACGCCGCGGCAGCGGCAAACGGCGCACTCGGCGACATGCCTGCCGATCTGGTGGCGGCGATTCAGGCGGCTTGCCTTGAGATCGCCGCCGGCAGCCACGACGCGGCATTTCCGGTCGACGTTTTCCAAACCGGTTCCGGCACGAGCAGCAACATGAACGCCAACGAGGTCATCGCGACTCTCGCGAGCCGGCGCTTGGGCAGACCC
>Ga0116226_10002570_pt1 | contig 15876 bp, 19 predicted proteins | sample S1TSphfallax_FD_89692 | JGI IMG/M metagenome (GOLD analysis project Ga0116226, IMG submission 89692) | Host-associated microbial communities from peat moss isolated from Minnesota, USA - S1T2_Fa - Sphagnum fallax MG | ecosystem: Host-associated > Plants > Peat moss > Unclassified | place: USA...
GGCCCAGCATTGCGCCGCTGCTGGAATGGACGTCGCGCTCTGGGCGCATACGGCCGTCGTCGCGGATGACATCAAGCGGACCGGTGAAAACCGCCTTTATCTACCCGGCGTGCGGCTTGATCCCCGCATAAGGGCTACAGCCGACCTGAGCGTGCTGTGCGGTTTGGATATGATTCTGGCCGTTCCTCCCGCCCAGCACATGCGTCAGACCTTGGTCGCTTTCGCCGCCCATGCGCCGGGCGGGCCGAAGGCTGACCAGCCCGTCCTGCTCTGCGCCAAGGGGGTGGAGCGGAATAGCTTGGATTTAATGACGGGCATACTGGCCCAGACCCTGCCCACAGCTCGGGCCGCCGTCCTCTCCGGCCCAGGTTTCGCCGCTGAGGTGGCTAGGGGCGCGCCAACCGCCGTGACCCTGGCCTGCGCCGATCTTGAGCTGGGAGCCGACTTGGCGCGCGCCTTGGCGACGCCGGTGTTTCGACCCTATCTGAGCCAGGATTTGGTCGGCGCCGAGGCGGGCGGAGCGGTGAAGAACGTGCTGGCCATCGGCTGCGGCGTCGTCGAGGGTCGCGGCCTGGGCCGCAGCGCCCATGCCGCCCTGATTACACGAGGGTTTGCGGAAATGACGCGCTTCGCCGTAGCGCTTGGCGCGCGGGCTCAGACGCTTTCAGGCCTTTGCGGCCTGGGGGATCTGGTCCTCACCTGTTCCAGCCCTCAGTCGCGCAATATGAGCGTTGGCCTAGCGCTCGGGCGGGGCGAGACGCTGGCGCAGGCCATGGCGGACAAGCGCTCCGTGGCCGAAGGCGTGGCGTCAGCGCCCGCCGTTCGCGCCCTGGCCGCGCGTCTCGGCGTCGATCTGCCCATATGTGACGCTGTCGCCGGGATCATCGCCGGCGAGGTCGGCGTGGGCGAGGCCATAGACGCGCTTTTGTCCCGCCCCTTAAAACCAGAACTCTGACCCCGGCGCCGCGCGCTTCAAAAAGGACGAATACGATGGACTTCTATGTCATCACCTGCACCGACAAGCCTGATCGTCTCTCGACCCGGTTGGAGCATCGGCCTGCCCACCTTGCCTATATAAGCGGCAAGGGGAAGATGGTGAAACTGGCCGGGCCCTTTCTCACCTCGGCGGCGGGCGACCCCTGCGGCTCGCTCCTGATCGTGGAGGCTGAAGATCTGGCGGCGGCGGAGGCCTTCGCCGCCGGCGACCCCTATGTCGCCGCAGACGTGTTCGACAGCGTGCAGATCAGGCCATGGCGCCTGACTGTAGGCGGGTTCGCTTGAGGCCAAGACCATGGGTCCGCGGCCGGGGCCAGGCGAAGCCCTATGCGCCCTTTCAGACCTGGCCGATCCCGGCGCGCGGGGCTTTGTGTTCGGAGGTGAAGGCGCGAGATTTTCCGGATTCATCGTGCGCCGGGGCGGCGTTGTGAGAGGATATGTGGACGCCTGCCCCCACGTCGGAGCGCCGCTGGCCCTGACCCGGGACGGCTTTTTGACTCGGGATGGCGATTTGATCATCTGCGCCACCCACGGCGCCCTGTTCCGCCTGCAGGACGGTCTGTGCGTCGCCGGACCTTGCGTAAACCGGACCTTACAGCCCTGGCCGGTTCAGGTGCGCGATGGGAAGATTTGGACCGCCTGACGTCTAAGCCAAAACCGCGGGAAAAGGCTCAGCGCCGAAGCCTTTCACCTCGTCGATCAGGCTCGCGACCGCCAAGGTTACGATCTGCTCGCCCTTGGCGGGGCTGGCCTGGCCGGGGTCCGACCCCATGCGACCATCAGGAAAGCGGGCGCGAAAATCACGGGCCTCGCGGATCGGGCCGGTCGGGGCTATGCGCGGCGCATAATTGGCGGACTTGATAGAGTCGGGATAGCCGTACTGTGTCACGGCGATTTCAGATGGGGTGGCGTGGCTGCCATGGCCCTCGGGGAAGAGCTGGTGGCACAGCCGGTGGACGCCCGGCAGCTCCCACCAGTTGCGAAGTTTCATGGAAAATCCGCGCGACCTTTGCTGATAGCTGGACTCTGCATAGATTTCGGAAAACGCCGCCTCGATGGTGGCGATGTTGCCCCCATGGCCGTTAAGGAAATAGACCTTTTCAAACCCATGACCATGCAGGGACACGACCCAGTCCCGAATGGCCGCGATCATGGTCGACGGCCTCAGGGATATTGAGCCCGCAAAGCCCAGATGGTGTTGGGCCATGCCGACGGCGAAGGTGGGGGTCACCATCAGGTCGCCGGCTTCATGAGCTTTGTGCGCGATAATCTCTGGGCAAAGCCAGTCCGTACCCAAAAGGCCCGTCGGGCCATGCTGCTCGTTGGAGCCGATGGGGATCACCACCGTCTTGGAGCGGGACAGATAGGAGTCGATCTCCGGCCAGGTGGAGAAGGCGAGCAACATCGGGATCAGACCTTGCGCATGCGGCTGGAATATTGACCCATGGCCGACACAGCCCAGGATTCTGGGACGGACCGGGCCAGGGCGACCAGGGCCTTGTAGGGCCCGCCGGGAATGCAGAGGGGCTTGTTCGCCTCCACCGCTCGATAAGCTTCTTCGGCGATTGCGTCGGCGTCCAGCCACATCCAGGGCGGCAATTTCGACACCAGGTCACGCGTACCGTTGACGTCGTGGAATTCCGAATGGGTGAAGCCGGGGCAGAGCGCCGTGACATGTACGCCCTGGCGGCGGCTTTCCAGGTGCAGGCTTTCCGACATCTTAATCACGAAGCTCTTGGCCGCCGCATAAAGGGTATGACCGGCCGCCCCCGGCGCGAGGCCGGCCACCGATGCGACATTGACGATCCGGCCATAGCGGCGCGTCACCATCCCAGGCAAAACCTTATGGGCGAATTCGGCCATGACCACGGTCATAACCTGCAGGAAGGCCGCCTGATCGGCCCAGGCGCTACCCACATAACCGCCCGCCAGGCCATAGCCGGCATTGTTGACCAGAGCGTCCACCACCCGGCCATGATCGCTGACATAGGCCAGAACCTGATCGACAGCGCCCGGCGCAGCTAGATCGGCGGCGACGCACAGGGCCTCGGCGCCATGATCGCGGCGTACCTCAACCGCGAGCGCCTCCAGACGTTCAAGCCGGCGTGCGGTCAGGCAAAGATCATAGCCGTGCCGGGCATAGGTCCGGGCGAAGGCGGCGCCGATGCCGGCGGAAGCGCCGGTAATGAGGCAAAGCGGGCGGGGCATGGCGTACTCCTAAGCGCTTGTCTCGGCTTAGGCGGCGTCGGACGCGCGCGTCAACAAGTCCGCCACGGTGATCCGGGCGAGGCTCGCTGCTGTGGCCCGATCGGCGGCCTCTATGGCGGCGCGCACGGCGATGGGAATGCGTTCGCCGACCGGGCAGCCCTTCGCGCCGGGGGGCGGACAGCCCAGATTGGCGCAGCCGCCCACGGCCTTCAGCACCTGATCCAGCGTGATCTGGCAGGGCGGCGCCAGGAGCCAAGCGCCGCCGGACGCGCCGGATCGCGTGCCGATCAGACCTGCCTTGGCCAGCATGGCGGTGACGCGGCGGACGACGACAGGATTGGTGGGCATGGAGGCGGCGAGGCTGGCGCTGGAGACAGCCTGCTCAGGTCCCAGCGCGCCGCTGTGGGCGAGATAGGCCAGGGCGTGGGCGGCGAGGGGAAATTTCTGACTGTCGGACATGACTTAGAGATATATAGGACGTCTGAACAAACTTAGCCCGTCTAACCCCAGATGAAAGCTGTGGGACGGGCGCCATGACGAAGCGGTGAAAGAATTCCGTTTTCTAAACATAATTCCGGTCCATAACGCGCGTTGATTTCCTAGGTTGGCCGGAGTTCGCCACGTAATGTTATCCAAGCGTCCATCCTTGTTGGGCCTCAAATCGGCCAGCTTGGCCGCCTGCGCCTTTTTGGCCGGCGCCGGCCTTGCCGCCGCCCAACCGCTTCCTGCGCCTGGCCAGGGGGCTGGATCGGGGCCTGACCTTGTGTCTCTTTTGCACCTGCGCCCTGATCAAGTCGCGGCCTTCCATGCGCTTGAAGCCGCAGGTCGCCCGCCGCCGGCCGAGCGCGCCCGGCTTCAGGCAAAAGCCCAGCAGATGCCGACCGCGACCACGCCGGAGCGACTCGCCTTTCAAGAGGAGGTGATGACGATGCAGGTTGACGCCTTCCACCACGTGGCTGAGGCCGAGCGGCGCTTCTACGCGCTCCTTTCGCCGGAGCAGAAGCATAGCTTTGATCAACTGACGGCGCCGCACCCGCAACAGGGACCTCCACCGCGGTGATCGAACACAATTGATCGGCCCAAAAGTCGACGCCATTGAATAACGCTTGAAATAAGAGTATCGGCACGCGCCGTAGTTCACTGTGCCGCTCACGGCCCGTCGGCTTTATCGACGTCGCCTGTGGCCTGGAGGGTTTTCATGGCTTTGCAGGCCCAAGGCGTCGGCGTCGCCGACCAGACGGCCGACACGCGAGTCTGTTCCGAACCGGCGCCTGCAGCGCCTGACGCATCCCATACCCTCCACCCAGACGCTGCATCCGGGGCCAAACACGCCCACGCCAAATACTGGCCGTTAGCGATAGGGTCGTTGGGCGTGGTGTTCGGCGATATCGGAACAAGCCCGCTTTACGCCTTTCAGGCCGCCATCGGCCAGGCGGCCCATGATCCCATGACGCGGTACTCGATCCTCGGCGTGGTGTCGCTCGCCCTTTGGGCCCTGATCCTGGTGGTCACGGTCAAATATGTTCTGTTCGTCATGCGGGCGGACAATAAGGGCGAGGGCGGCGTTCTTTCCCTGATGGCCCTGGCGCAACGGTCGTTGGGCAAGCGGACCCAGGCCGTATTCATCCTCGGCCTCTTGGGGACGGCGCTGTTTTACGGCGACGCTATCATCACGCCAGCCATCTCCGTGCTGGGCGCCTTTCAGGGGATGGAGGATGTGCCGGCCCTGCACCATCTGGTCACCGCCCGCACCATCACCTTTGTCTCCTTCGGCATTCTTGTCGGCTTGTTCCTGTTCCAGGCGCGCGGCACGGCCAACCTCGCCATGTTGTTCGGCCCCATCATGGTGCTTTGGTTCGTCGTGCTGGCGGGTCTGGGCGCCGTGCATATCGTCGATGATCCGGCCGTGATCGCGGCCGTCAGCCCTCACTATGCGGTCCAGTTTCTGGTCCATCACGGCTTGGTCGGCTTTTTGGTGCTGGGATCGGTCTTTTTGACCGTCACAGGGGCTGAAGCGCTTTACGCCGACATGGGCCATTTCGGCCGCTGGCCGATCCAGTCCGCCTGGCTGTTCTTCGCCCTGCCGGCTTTAGCGCTCAATTATTTCGGTCAGGGCGCCTACGTCCTGCATGCGCTTCATCAGGCGAGCGTGCATCATAAGGCCTTCGTCAACGAGGATTGGTTCTTCGTCATGGCGCCGGACGTGCTGCGCGGCCCCCTCGTCATTCTCGCCGTGGCCGCCTCCGTCATCGCCAGCCAGGCGGTGATCACCGGGGCGTTTTCGCTGAGCCAGCAGGCGATCCTCTTGGGCATTTTGCCGCGCATGACGGTGACGCGGACGTCCGAGACCCAATCCGGCCAAATCTACATGCCCCAGATCAATCAGTTCCTCATGATCGGAGTCCTGGTGCTGGTGGTGGTGTTTCAGACATCGGACAATCTGGCCGACGCCTACGGCTTGGCGGTCACCGGCACCATGCTCACTACAACCATCCTCGCCTACATCGTCGTGCGGCGCATGTGGAAATGGAAGCTGCAATGGGCCATGCTGATGATCGCGCCCCTAATCATGCTGGACACCGTTTTCCTCGTCGCCAACGGGCTCAAGATCGCATCGGGCGGTTGGCTGCCCCTGTCGCTGGCCTTTGTGCTGTTCATGATCATGTCCACCTGGATGCGCGGCAGCCAGATCCTGACCGCCAAGACCAAGCGAGACTCTGTCCCGCTCGCTGAATTGATTGAGATGCTGAGGGCGCGCCAGCCTCACCGGGTCCCCGGAACCGCGGTCTTCCTGACCTCAGACCTTGATACCGCGCCTGTGGCCCTAATGCACAATCTGAAGCACAACAAGGTGCTGCATGAGCATAATGTGATCGCCACGGTGCGCATCGCTGAAACGCCGCGGGTCGCCGAGGCGGACCGGGTGGTGATCACGCCGATCAATGAGGACTTCAAGAAGCTCGTGATCAATTATGGCTTCATGGAGACGCCCAATGTGCCCAAGGCGCTGGGCGTGTGCCGCAAGCAGGGGCTGAAGTTCGACATCATGTCGACCTCCTTCATCCTCGGCCGCCGCTCCGTCGTGCCCTCGGCACAGTCCGGCATGCCGCTCTGGCAGGACAAGATGTTCATCTTCCTGCTGCGCAACGCCACCAACCCGACGGAGTTTTTCAAAATTCCGGCGGGCCGCGTGGTGGAACTTGGCGCGCAAGTCAGCGTCTGACGCCTTACACATCTTCCGCACCTGCGCCGGCGCTTCCGGTTTGGGCGGTTATCGGTCATATCTCTCCCATGAAGTTTCTGGACCAATGCAAGGTCTTTATCCGCTCCGGCAATGGTGGCGGCGGCTCGGTCTCGTTTCGCCGCGAGAAGTTCATCGAGTATGGCGGGCCTGACGGCGGCGATGGCGGCCGGGGCGGCGATGTGTGGATCGAGGCGGTAGAGGGCCTGAACACCCTGATCGACTATCGCTATCAGCAGCACTTCAAAGCCGGCACCGGCACACACGGCATGGGCAAGCAACGCAACGGCCCCGCCGGCGAGGATGTCGTTCTAAAAGTCCCTGTCGGCACCCAGGTGTTGGAAGAAGATAACGAAACCCTAGTGGTCGATCTGGATACGGTGGGCGCGCGGCACCGACTGGCCAAGGGCGGCAATGGCGGATTCGGCAATATCCACTTCAAGGGTCCGATCAACCAGGCGCCCTATTTCGCCATGCCCGGTCAGGATGGGCAGGAACGTTGGATTTGGCTCCGGCTCAAGCTGATCGCCGACGCCGGCCTAGTCGGCCTCCCCAATGCGGGAAAATCGACCTTTCTGGCCGCCGTCTCCGCCGCCAAGCCCAAGATCGCCGACTATCCCTTCACCACGCTCGTTCCTAACCTCGGTGTTGTCGACCTGTCTCAGAACGAACGCTTCGTCATCGCCGACATTCCGGGCCTGATCGAGGGCGCCTCGGAGGGGGCTGGCCTGGGTGTTCGGTTCTTAGGCCATGTGGAGCGCTGCGCCGTCCTGATCCATCTGATCGACGGAACGCAGGAGGATGTCGCCGAAGCCTATCTCCAGATCCGTCGTGAACTCGCCGCCTATGACGAGGGCTTAGCCGCAAAGCGGGAGCTTCTGGCGCTGAATAAGATCGACGCACTCGATCCCGAAACACGACTGGAAAAGGCCGCCGCACTCAAGGCTGCGTCTGGGGGCGACCCCTTCCTGATTTCGGGCGTTTCTGGGGAAGGCGTAAAAGGTCTGCTTCGGGCTGCGGCTCAATTGATCCACCCGCCGGTGGATGAAGACGCCCCGCCGCAGGGCGAGGCCTGGCGGCCCGCCTCGTGATTGCGACGGGCGAGCCGGGAAAATCCAAGGGTCGATATACGCTCTGGTCCGCCGGCCCGGCGCGGCGCACGCCGGTCAGCGGCCGGCCGGGCGCCCTTCGGCTTGGCTTTCATCTGGAGGCGGGCATGCGGGTCGGCCTTTTCGGCGGCTCCTTCAATCCCGCCCACGCCGGTCACGCCCATGTGGCTCAGACGGCATTGAAGCGGCTCGCTCTGGATCGCGTCATCTGGCTCGTCACGCCGCAGAACCCCTTGAAGGCGGCCCACCAGACGGCGCCGCTCAGCGCCCGCATGGCCAGCGCGCGGGCCCTGGCCCGTGGCCCTTCCATGATTGTGTCGGATGCGGAAACGCGCATCGGCGCGCAATACACGCTGGACACCTTGCGAGTACTCAAGGCGCGGTTCCCCGGCGTGCATTTCGTCTGGCTCATGGGCGGCGATAATCTGACCAGCTTCCACCGCTGGCGCGGCTGGGTGGAGATCATGCGCTTCACCCCCATGGCGGTGGTGGCCCGACCGGACAGCCTCCAGAAAAGCCGGGCCGGAGTCGCGGCCCGCCGCTTCGCCCATGCCCGCCTGCCTTCGCGGGAAGGGCCGCGCCTACCTCTGGCCGGGCCGCCGGCCTGGGTCTATCTGCGGGGTCCGCTGAACTTCGACTCCTCCACCGCCCTTCGCAAGGCAGCCCAGCTAGCCCCCGGCGGCGAGGGCTTCCTGCCCCAACATGGCCACCTTGCGCCCCAGCCCCCAGTGATACCCAGTCAGCCGACCGTTTGAGGCGATGGCCCGGTGGCACGGGATGAGATAGGAGATTGGGTTGGCGCCGATGGCCTGGCCTGTCGCCCGATAGGCGACGGCGTTGCCCGCCCAGGCCGCTACCTGGCCATAACTGGCCGTCCGCCCCGGCGGAATTCGTAGAAGCGCCTTCCAGACCTGAACGTGAAAGGGCGGCCCCATCAGAACGATGGGAAGGGGATGATCTGTGGAAGCGCCGAAGGCGTGGGACGCCATAACCGCCGCCGCATCATCATCGCGCAGCCATTCCGCCGCCGGCCAGCGGGCCTTCAGATCGTTCAGCGCCGCAGCGTCTCCATCATCATCGACAAATCCAAGACCACACAGGCCCTTGGGCGCCAGAGCCAGCAGGGCCCGGCCAAACGGCGACGGCGCGAAGCCATAGCGTAGGACCATCCCCTCGCCCCGCCGTCGCGCTTGTCCGGGCGTCACGCCTTCCTGGGCAATGAACAGGTCATGCAAACGCGAAGGCCCGGACAGGCCCGCGTCGAAAGCTGCGTCCAGCACGGTGGCGCCGGCCTCCAGCGCCACGCGGGCCTCCGCGTGGGCCAGGGCCTGAAGAAAGGTCTTGGGGCTGACGCCGGCCCAACGGGTGAAGACGCGCTGAAAGTGCGGGCCGGACAGGCCGACGGCAGCGGCGGCCTCATCCAGAGACGGACGCTCCCGCCAGTGTTCGCCGAGCCAGTTCAGAGCGAGACGCATGCGCTCGAAGTCGGCGGCGCGTGCCGAAAGCGAAGGCGGAAGAGTCAGGTCGTGGTCCATATAGCAAGGCTAACGCCAAGCGCGGCGCGGCGCCGCCCGAAACTTGCGATTCAGCCGCTATACCGTTCTGACCTGGCGGCGTGGAGGGCAGCGTGCAGCGCCGTAGCGAAATCGGCCCTTTCCTTCGGGCCGAGAGCGGCGGCGATATTGATGGCTTTGGAGGATAGGCGCAGGCGCAGACGCGGCGCCTGATCCCCCTCGCCTTCTAGCTGCACGCGGGTGAAGGCGGTGGGGGAGGTCCAGACCGTGCGCTCCATACGGCCGAATTGATGGGACACCCGCACCTGGTCCGCGGTGACCTGAATGCGCTCAGAAGCCTTGGCTCGGCCATAGCTGACGCGAAAGGCGATATAGACCCCCAGAAAATCCAGCCCCAGAAACACCGGCACGGGAAAGGCCCCGATCTTCCACAAGAAGACAGCGACGAGCAGATTGTAGACCGCCAGGATCGACAACAGGATCAAGAAGCCCTTTTTCGATAAAGACCGTTGGGGCCGCAGGATTGCGTCCATATGCAGGATCGGCGCGGGCGGGCTGACAGGCGTCATATTTGCGATATGGACCTGATTGCGCACGTTCGCCATCCGGGATGGAAGATGAAACCCCCAAAACCCCTCAAGACCACCCGCTGGACCGCCAAGGAGAAGATGCGGATCGAAGACATTTTCGCGCGATTCGAGGCGGCGACGCCCCAGCCGAAAGGCGAATTGCACTCTAAAAACACCTTTACCTTTCTTGTCGCTGTGGTGCTGTCGGCCCAGGCGACGGACAAGGGCGTGAACAAGGCGACGGGCCCCCTATTCGAGCGGGCGTCGACCCCGCAAGCTATGCTGGACCTGGGCGAGGCCGGGGTGACGGACTTCATCAAAACCATCGGCCTATATCGCAACAAGGCCAAGAATGTCGTCGCCCTGTCCCGGATTCTCGTTGACCAATACGGCGGCGAGACGCCGTTGGAGCGTACGGCGCTTCAAGCCTTGCCTGGCGTCGGGCGCAAGACCGCCAGCGTGGTGCTGAATGAGCTGGCCATCGAACCTGCCATCGCCGTGGACACGCACGTCTTTCGCGTCTCCCACCGGCTGAAGTTTTCCGACGCGGCGACGCCGGACGGCGTAGAAGCGGATTTGATGGCGCGGGTTCCCGAGCGCTTTCTGACGCGGGCCCACCACTGGCTGATCCTGCATGGCCGCTATACGTGCGTGGCGCGCAATCCCCGCTGCGAAGCCTGCTCAATCGCTGATCTTTGCCCGTCCCGCGCAGCCGTCGATTTGGGCTAGAGGACGAGGTCGGCTTTGCTGCACGACCGCAACATGTCTATAAGGCCGGCCTTCGCTTGCTGATTGGTCTCCCCCATGTCCCTTTCCTTCGACGTCGCCGCCCTGGGCAACGCTATTGTCGACGTCATCGCCCCGGCTGACGACGCCTTTTTGGTCGAACAGGCCCTGGCCAAGGGCTCGATGACCCTGATTGATACCGACCAAGCCGGCGCCCTCTATGACCGGATGGGGCCGGGCGTTGAGGCGTCGGGCGGCTCGGCCGGCAATACGGTGGCGGGACTGGCCAGCCTGGGCTGCAGGGCGGCCTATATCGGCAAGGTGGCGGACGATACGCTCGGCCGGGTATTTCGCCACGACATTACGGCCATCGGCGTGCATTTCGATTCCAAACCCTTCACCGGCCCGTTGGGCACCGGCCGCTGCCTGATCAATGTGACCCCGGACGGCCAGAGAACCATGTCCACCTATCTGGGCGCCGCTAATGCGTTGACGCCTGAGGATGTTAGCCCGGACATCGTTCAGGGCGCAGAGATCGTCTATCTGGAAGGCTATTTGTTCGACCCTGACGAGGCGCGCCAGGCCTTCGGTAAGGCCGCAAGTCTCGCCCGCGCCGCCGGCCGCCGCATCGCCATCACCTTGTCAGACGCGTTTGTGGTGGAGCGGCATCGGGCCGCCCTGCTGGATTTCATCGAGACGGATGTGGACATTGTCTTCGCCAATGCGGCGGAGGCGACCGCCCTGTTCGAAACGCACGACTTCGACGCCGCCGTGGCCGCCCTGGCCAAACGGGTCGATCTGGCCATCGTAACGCGCGGCAAACATGGCTCGGTCCTCGTCTCTCAGACGGATCGCGCCGAAGTGGCGGCTGCGCCGGTGGCGCAGGTGGTCGATACGACCGGGGCCGGCGACCAGTACGCGGCAGGCGCGCTGTACGGCCTGGCCCGTGGCCTGGACCTGGCCGTCTGCGGCCGACTGGGCGCGCTGGCGGCGGCGGAAGTCATCAGCCATTACGGCCCAAGGCCGCAAACCGACCTGAAGACGCTGGCGCAAGCGGCGGGCCTGATCTAAGTCCATCATATGTGAAGAGGAGGCCGCCATGGCCGATGGATCGATCACGCCCAAGGGCCGGGTCGGCGAGGTTGTGCGGGAAACCAAGGAGACGACCATCCGGGTTCGGGTGGACGTCGACGGCACAGGCCAATCCACCATTTCCACCGGCGTCGGGTTTTTCGACCACATGCTGGAATCCTTCGCCCGCCACGGCGGGTTCGACATGGTTGTGGAGACCAAGGGCGACCTGCACATCGATATGCACCACACGGTGGAGGACACGGGCATCGTCATTGGCCTGGCCCTGGCCAAGGCGCTGGAAGGTTTCAAGGGCGTTCGCCGTTTCGGACACGCCTATGTGCCCATGGACGAGACCCTGACCCGCTGCGCGGTCGACCTCTGCAACCGCCCCTATCTGATCTGGAAGGTCGGCTTTACGCGCGACAAGATCGGTGAGTTCGACACCGAGCTGTTTAAGGAGTTCCACCAGGCTCTGGCCATGAATCTGGGCGCCTGCGTGCACCTGGAAACCCTTTACGGCGAGAACAGCCACCATATCGCCGAGAGCGGCTTCAAGGCCCTGGCCCGCGCGCTCCGCGTCGCAGTCGAACTGGACCCCAAGACGGGCGGCGCGGCGGCGTCTACCAAGGGCATGCTCTAGCCCCATGCAGACCGTGGCGGTGATCGACTATGGCTCCGGCAATCTGCGCTCGGCGGAGAAGGCCTTGCAGGCGGTCGCCGGGACATTGGATGAGCCCACCGCCATTGTCGTCACGGCCGACCCCGATCAGGTGCGTAAGGCGGATCGCATTGTCCTACCCGGCGTCGGCGCCTTCGCCGCCTGCATGACGGCGTTCAATGCCAGACCCGGTCTGGCCGAAGCTATGGGCGAGGCGGTGCAGGATCGCGGCGCGCCGTTTCTGGGCGTCTGCGTCGGGATGCAGCTTTTGGCCACGCGGGGCCTGGAATTCGGCGCTCATCCGGGGATGGACTGGATATCGGGCGAGGTGCGTCGGCTGACCCCGAAGGACCCTGCGCTAAAGGTGCCGCATATGGGCTGGAACGATATCGCCGCCGGCAACCAGCCCCTGTTCGGCGAACCGGCCGAGGGGCAGATGTATTTCACCCACTCCTTCGCTTTTTATCCCGATGACGAAGACGACATCGCCGCCACCGTCGACCATGGCGGCCCCTTCGCCGCCGCCGTGGCCAAGAACAATATCGCCGGGGTGCAGTTCCACCCTGAAAAATCACAAACTGCGGGCCTGGACTTGATCGCCCGTTTTCTAGAGTGGCGCCCTTGATCCTTTATCCCGCGATTGACCTGAAGGGCGGGCGCTGTGTGCGCCTGCTTAAGGGCGACATGGACCAGGCCACGGTCTTTAACGAAGATCCGGCCGATCAGGCGCGCAAGTTCTGCGAAGACGGATTTTCCTGGCTGCATGTGGTCGATCTCGACGGCGCCGTCGAGGGCCGGTCGGTTAATGCGGCGGCTGTTGAGTCTATTCTGAAAACCGCCGCCATTCCGGTTCAGGTCGGCGGCGGCGTTCGCACCTTTGAAGCGGTGGAGGCCTGGATCGACGCGGGCGTCAGCCGGGTGATCCTCGGCACCGCCGCTGTGCGTGAGCCGGAACTGGTCCGGTTGGCCGCCGCCGCCTTTCCCGAACAGGTCGCGGTGGCGATTGATGTAAAGGACGGCAAGGTGGCTGTGCATGGCTGGGTCGAAACCTCCGACCTCCTGCCCGTCGATCTGGCGCGGCGGTTCGAGGATGCGGGGGTCGCCGCCCTGATCGTGACCGATATCAGCCGCGACGGGACGCTGAGCGGCGTGAATGTGGACGGCGTGGGCGAGGTGGCTGACAGCGTGTCCATCCCGGTGGTCGCTAGCGGCGGCATCGCTACGGTTGATGATCTTCGTCGCCTGAAGGCCCGCAAGGGTGTGGCGATCGCCGGCGCGGTGTTGGGCAAGTCGCTCTACGCGGGCACGATCCTCGCGGCCGAGGCCATCGCCCTGGCTAGGGCTTGAGGGCGCATCGAAAGTTATGTTGAAGGTTCGCGTCATTCCCTGCCTCGATGTGAAAGCCGGTCGGGTGGTGAAGGGCGTGAATTTCCTCAGCCTGCGCGACGCCGGCGATCCGGTGGAGCAGGCCAGCGCCTATGACGCCGCCGGCGCCGACGAGCTGATGTTTCTCGATATCGGGGCCAGCGCCGAAGGGCGCGAGTCCATGTATGACGTGATCGCCCGCACGGCGGAGGTCTGCTTCATGCCGCTTTCCGTCGGCGGCGGCGTGCGGACGGTGGAGGATGCGCGGCGCCTGCTCCGCTCCGGCGCTGATAAGGTGGCGATGAATACGGCGGCGGTTGAGAACCCCGATCTTCTCGCGGCGGCGGCGGACGCCTTCGGCGCCCAATGCGTGGTCGCGGCGATAGACGCCAAACAGGTTGAGTCGGGCCGGTGGGAGGTGTTCACCGTCGGCGGACGCAAGGCGACCGGGATTGATGTGTTGGACTACGCAACCCTCGCCGTCGCCAAAGGGGCGGGGGAGATTCTGCTCACCTCCATGGATCGCGATGGGGTGAAGACCGGCTATGACACCGCCCTGCTCCGCGCCGTGACCTCGGCTGTCTCGGTCCCCGTGATCGCCTCGGGCGGCGCTGGAAACGCGCAGCATATGATAGACGCCGTAAAAGACGGCGGCGCCGACGCCGTGCTGGCCGCCTCCATCTTCCACTTCGGCGAAGTCAGCATCGCCCAAGCCAAATCCGCCATGGCGGCGGCGGGCCTGCCGGTGCGAAGGGCTTAGAAATATGGATCGCCTCGCCTCAGCCCTGGCCCGCCTGGAAGCCGCCATCGCCGCGCGCAAGGGGGCGAGTCCAGACGCTTCCTATACCGCCAAACTCCTCAGTCTCGGCCCCGCCAAGATCGCCAAAAAGCTAGGCGAAGAGGCGGTGGAAACCGTCATCGCCGCCGTCGAAGCCGACGCCGACGCCCTGGCCGCCGAAAGCGCCGACCTGCTCTATCACTGGCTCGTCCTCCTGGCAGCGGCCGGCGTCTCCACCGATGCGGTGGCGGCTAAGCTGGAAGGGCGGGAAGGGCGCTCGGGCTTGGAAGAAAAGGCGTCTCGGACGGAGAGCTAGGGTTCGGCTCGCGAGTCATTTGTTCTGTCTTGGATTAAATCCCTAGCCAATTGAGGCCTTCAGGCAGATCAAACGCGGCATAGTCCACCTGCAAAACCCGTCGATGCCTCGGATTTTGCGCGATATCTGAGGCGTGCAGAACGGGCGTTGCATAGACCCAGACGTCGCCGGACTCCGCCAGGCAGGTCGCTCTTCCACAGCGGTTTACAACAGATTCGACCTCTCCGGTTGCAATCCTGCCCAGGTGGTGGGAGCCCGGAGCCACAAGTAAGGGCGCATTATCGGCGGTTACGGCGTCAATATGCAGGCGAACCGTGAGCATTCGGGACAGCAGCGAAAAAGGCGGCGCGACGTGCAGGGCGCCATGCTTACGACTCCAGGGCCCAAAACCATCGACCTCAAATCGCGCCTCAACGGCGATGACGCGATCCTGGTGCCAACCAAGAGACCAGTTGGCGGCAGGCGTCTTGTCGAAAAGAATAGCGCGAACCGGGCGCGTAGCTTGCCCAAGAACGTCAGCGGCGATAGCGCCAACAACGCCGTCTCGGCTCAAAGGAGCATAAAGGGCGGCAACTCCAAACAATCGAATTCCGGCTTGATCGGAAGGTTGGCCCGCGAGCGCCTGAACGATCGCAGCAAGATCAGCGTGATCGACGGCCGCCTTGCGCCGTTCGGCGCCATCGCGATCCAGCGCCAGTTCCACCACGTCGCACCTCGTCCTCATGGCGTTTGTACCACCACTTCATTTAACCGAAAGTGGACAAGTTGTCGCTTTGTTCTATTGCCAGCGCGGCGACGCCGCAAATTCCGGGTTGCCGAGCTTGACCGGCGAGGGTCTAAGCCCGCCTCTGGAACCAGGAATCAGGACCATGCGCGCGTCGACGCCGGCTATGGATGGGGTGAGTTGGGCGCTGATCGGGCTCTTGGCCCTGCTCTGGAGCGGGTCGTTCTTTTTTTACAAAATCCTGGTGGCGGCCTTGCCGCCCTTTACAGTCGTGTTCGGCCGGGTGACCTTGGCGGCCCTGGCCCTGAACCTCATTCTCTTCATCCGCCGCGATCCTCTGCCGCTGTCGCCGAAGCTGTGGGGTCAGTTTCTGGTGTTGGGCCTGTTTAACTCGGCCCTGCCCTTCACCCTGTTCTGTTGGAGCGAGATGCGCATCCCCAGCGGGGTGGCGGCCATTTTGAACGCCACAACGCCGGTCTTCAGCGTTTTGGTCGCCAGCCTGATGAAGACCGGAGAGCGGATGACGCCGGCGCGTGCGCTCGCCGTTCTGTTGGGATTTTTCGGCGTCGTCGTGCTGGTGGGGCCGGGCGTATTTGCA
>Ga0116226_10002571_pt1 | contig 15875 bp, 9 predicted proteins | sample S1TSphfallax_FD_89692 | JGI IMG/M metagenome (GOLD analysis project Ga0116226, IMG submission 89692) | Host-associated microbial communities from peat moss isolated from Minnesota, USA - S1T2_Fa - Sphagnum fallax MG | ecosystem: Host-associated > Plants > Peat moss > Unclassified | place: USA...
CGTTTCATCCAGAAGCTTCTCCAATTCTCCAGAACCGCCCTTCTCCATAATTGCATCGCCGACCTCAGTCATAACTCGGAGCCGTCACTTAGGCTCCATCCTCATTCAGTGCAGCGGCCATGCAAATTTCGCAGTACAACACCTCACCCCAATCCAGCAAAACTTCCCATGCAAAAGTAATGCAAAAGCAACCGTCATGCAACCAACGACTCAATTAACAAACAACCTAACTTCCCTGATCAGTGACATCCAGAGATTGATGTAACTTCATTTAGGGTTACACCACCACCTTCCCCCTTATAGTATATTCTGCACCTTTCCACGGGGCCCACTGTCGCAACCCTAGTTTTGGGCTTGCAACCAAGGCAAAAGGGGTTGCAAGGTTGGGGGCCAAAAGAAAGCCTGAGAATCACATCACATACTCCCAGGAATGTAAGAAAGTGTGAGGGAATGAACCTTCACACTCCCAAGGCAACTCCCACTTTGGGAGATGGAGTCCCGGTGGACTCCTGAAACTTCAAAGAATAATTTTAGGGGTCAAAACTCAATGGATTTTGACTTTTTTTATATCATTGAAAAGCTCTTGAAACATAGATGTCTAAAATGGGCTAGCATTACTCATTTGGACATCTTAAACACAAGTTATGGCCAAAAGAAAGGTTGAGAGTTTGATTCCTGGTTAGAAAAAGTCAGGAATCGACCCGATTTACTTGTGTGTAGATAATTTGCGACATACCATTGCAAAGCTCTCGACAAAGGCTACAACTTTGCTTCAAATCACACCTCAATCCGAGGTCTGCTCGCAAAGTTATGGGGCTCCAAAGTTGCAGGAGTCCTAGCTGGCGCGATTTCAAGACTCCCACTCGGGAGTCCTGGGACATAAAAGCCATTTGGATGTGGGCCCCGTGGAGAGGTGCAGAGTATACTATAAGGGGGAAGGTGGTGGCTTCCCCCAAGTTTGGGTCATGTTAAGTCTTGTGTGTCTATGTTGCCCGTGGCTCGTCTTAGCACCAAAGGTGCTCTAATTATGCACTAACCATCTTGTGTGGGTTGTGTGCAGGCCTATGTGAGTGAGTGAAGCTTGTCAACTCTTCCTAGTCCCATCTCGGAGCTCCAACACGCCCTTCTACCACTCAAAGTGTTGTGAGCTAGGGAGCGTGCCCTGATTCCTTCCCCTTCCGTTGTCTTGTACTTGGACTCATTTTTGAGCCTTGCAAGGAGCTAAGGGTGTGTCACTCACATCCAAATGTCCTTTCTCTCCCGGGACTCCCGAGTGGGAGTCCCGAAATCGCGCCAATTGAAACTCCCGCGACTTTGGAGCCCCATAACTTTGCGAACAGACCTCAGATCGAGGTGTGGTCTAAAGCAAAGTTGTAGCCTTCATCAAGAGCTTTTCAATAGTATGTTGCACATTGTTTGCACACAAGTAAATTGGGTCGATTCCTGACTTTTTATAGCTGGGAATCAAACTCATGGCCCTTCTTTTGGCCATAACTTGTGTTTCAGATGTCCAAATGAGCAATGCGAGCCCATTTTAGACATCTACGTTCTAAAAGCTTTTATATAAAAAATGCCACAAGCCATTGAATTTTGACCCCTGAATTTGCTTTCTAAAGTTTCAGGAATCCATCAAAACTCCATCTCCCAAAGTGGGAATTTCCTTGGGAGTGTGAGGGTTCACTCCCTCACACTTTCTTACACTCCCATGAGTATGTGATGTGACTCCCGGGCTTCCTCTTGGCCCGCACCCTTGCAACCCCTTGGCCTTGCTCGCGAGCCCAAAGCTAGAGTTGCGACAATGTAACTATTATAGATTCCTTTGTTGTTATTTATTTGTTTCCACCAGCTTTTATATCTCTACCATTAGTACTATTCTTTTAAGTTTTTTAGAATTGAACAAATAAATAATTTTCAAGTTAATCAACTCCAAATTTGTCGATACATTTTCCTTCTCTTTCTTTTTTTTAATTAGTGCCTTCACTTGATTATTCAAGGCCTCGTGTTATTGTTTGTAATGAAACAATGTCTATGTCCATTTTCTTTTTGTAGATTTTAAAGCTTTAGATGTCTTCCTCAACTCCAATTTTTTAGCCTAGGATTTCATCAACCATGTCTTCTCTTTAAACTCCTCATTCTTTTCTTTCATTTTTAGAATGATCACTTTGATCTTTTGCTCATTCTCTATCCTGTTTTTTTTGTAGATTTCTATATCGTGCTTATATTCATTTTGGAAGTTCATCTCTTTGTCCAATTCCTCTTACAATGTTGCCTTCTCTTTTTCTTATGTGGTTAATATTTCTTTAGATTGTTCACCTCTAAATTCATGTTCCCCATATTTAAACTCATAGTAGCCATGGTTTGAAATAATTTAGTTGCCTTATTTACTTACATCACCTCTTCAGTTACCTTTCCCACAAATTTTTGTGTACTTATTTGTGTTGTAGAATATTTGGATCCCTCTTCAAAAGATCCCAACTCCTATATTATTATATTCCTTAATCCAAACTTAAATGGTTGTCCTTCTATAGATCCTAGTCTATTGGTTGGTACTTGAAGCTCTAATGGTCTGAATACTATTAAAGAAGGTTTTGTTTCCATCCTTTCCTTTTGCAATTCATTGGCCTATAAACCTTCTTGTGTTTGTTGTTGTTGTTGCAAATTATGTGGACTTTCATTGTTGTCCATCTAGTCTTCATATACGTGTCCATTCGTCAATGGGTGCTCCTCAACCTCTGGATACCTAGTATCATGCTCCTTCTTGACCTTTTGCCTTTGCTCTTTCATTTCTCTCATGTGGAAATAACATTTGTGGTATTTCAACATTTTGCCTACTTGCATGTACCAATGTTGGCATTATAGATGGTGCCATTCACCCTTTCATCATCTTCTAAGCCCTTGCTTTTGTGTTTTCCTACTTTTTTTTTACTCTTGATCTTAAGGCTCCACCTTTTTCAATTTTTATCTTCCTATTAAAAGCATTCCTTGGAGATTTTGCTACATTTTTTCTTTTGTTCTTGAATGTTGCATGCATATCTTTTTTGGTTATCTTGACCTTAGTTTATGGTTTCTTTGGACTATTCTTTTGTTGAAAAAAAAAATACTTAATTTTTTTTACCAAGATCAAGGTTGAGTAATATGTTCATTATTGTCCCCCTTAATCTCCTTGACGTATTTGTACCATTGATCCAATTTGCTACACAATCTATTATACATAATTTGTCCCAATCTACCTTCTTCCCTTTCTTTATTCTCATTAGTGTGATGGCATTCTTATTTGCTAAAGTAAATCACCTTTTTTCTTTGATATATCCTAAATATAATTGCAAGGTATTTCACCGAGTATGGCAAACCCAAACTCTTCGCATTCCACTGATCTCTAACATAATTCATGGGTTTAATTTAACATCTTTGTAGGGCATGTAATGCTACTGTCTTTCTAACTTGCCCTTTTAAGTCTTCTACATACCCCTCTGCACCTAAATACATCTATAATCAACTTTTTATTAATCACATACACCTTGTCTTGGTAGCCAAAATAGATATTTGTGTCTTTGATGATAAAAATGTTTAGAAATTCTAACATTATATCTAAAATCGGTGTTTCCCACTTCATAAAAAATAGAATGACAAGCCTTACCTTATCAGCCCATTCTTCCTTTTCATTAATGTCTTTCTAGTTTTATAGCCTTTCAACATGTTTATCATAATTTTGCTTCGTCTATATCCACATGAATTTGTCAAGATTCGGAAAACAAACACCTTTGTCCAATAGTGTTGATTTTTCCATTATGGTTGCTCTTTTCCTCGCATATATAGCTCGTGGTGCAATCATGTCGATCTCCATCCCACTTGGTTGCACTTCTCTGAGTGGTTGTACTCCCACCTCAAGTATTTTTCCCTCCTTTGCCTCCTTTTGTGCTACTTGTTTTTCCATAGATTGTTGCTCCACACCTTTTTCTTCATCTGATTCTTGAATGTATATTAGATCCACTGGCATAACTCCTAGGCCTACCTACTTGCTTGAACTCCAACCTTTTCTCCTTCTTCCCAAAAACTATACTGCAAATGTTCTCGAGTTATATATGTCTTGAATTATGGAATGCGCAAATTACATTTTTTCATGGTGTTTTTTTCCTTCCTCACGTTCCAAATATGAAGATGAATGTAATAATGACTTCATTGCCAATACTTGAATGTTCAACACTTCAACATTCTCCCCTCTTCTACCTTTTTTTTTTCCTTTTTTTTTTCTCAACTTCCTCCTCTTGTTTATGTTTATGTTCACTTCTCTATGCTTCCTTCTCCCTTGCTACTCTCTACAATTTCTCAATTATGCTTTCCACATTCATGCATTTGTAAATTCCAGGGCTTAAAAAAAACACACCCCTTCTTGCAACAAATGAAAACAACTCACAACAATTATTTCGTTTATTTTCGTCCTTCAACTTCCCACCCATGTCATTTTTTTTTGGGTTGCTCACCGTCTTTAAATTAATGCTTCATCCTTGAAATTATGAAGGCCCATTAGTATCTTTTTTTTGTGTCCTTCGTATAGCCATGTGGAAGCATGTCACCTTTCATTGTGAATGAAAGTGTCAAATCTCATCTTTTGATTTTGCATCTGTAGCCCTCATGGGTTAGTTGTATTGATTCCATGTTGTTTTCCTTGTATCTCTTTTACTAATATGGTGATACATTTGTTCACTGTGTTAATACATTTGTTGATTCTGCCAATACATCTATTAACTATGCTAATACATCTAATGATTATGTCGATACATCTATTGAATCAACCAATACCACCAATATACCAAATTTAGATTTTTATATGATAGATTTTTCATTCTATACTTAATAGTCCATCTCTTTATGAAGCACCAATTCCTCACTTTTATAGTTATTGTCCAATGATTTGTTCGTCATCTAAAGTTTTTATATTAATATTATTTTGACCTTAGGATCTTCCATATGTTCTTCTTTTTCATTACTTCACATCTATGGTTTCTGTATTACACAATCTTCATCTTCCACCTTTATATTAAATCCTTTTCTTAAAATTCACCTCCACTTTATTCCTAGTATATTAACATTTGTTGTTATTGTTTCTAAACTTTAGATTCCATGTGTTTGTATGGTTTGAATTTATTCACATTGACCAACACATGATTAGTCTCAAACTTCTCACTTGTCACCAATAACACAATGTTATTTGGCAATACATATTGTATTCTATATGGTCCAAACCATTTCCTAAAAAACTTCCCTAGGTGTGATTTATTTCCCTTTGGAAACCATAGAACATAATCACAAAAATTGAATTACTTATCTAGATTCTTTTGTTGATTCCATAATATTCTATTCCGTAATTGAATTATAGTAGTTTTTGTAACTTGCATCATAACTTCCTACAAATTTTCCAATTCTAATCTTCTATTGTTAAAAATTTCACTAAAATACTATATCTTTAATTGCCACCAACAATTGGCATTATGTATTATGTGGGTGTTAACGGGTTTTTCTATTCCCATTAAGGTTATTCAACTTTTAAATTCCTTAGCAACATGTCTTTTTTACAACAACATGTATATGCAAACAACTAAGAAGCCTAAAACTAACTATAAATCCTAAAATAACATATATAAATTACTAAAAGCTTGAAGAAAGTTGGTGTCGCAACCCTAGCCTTGGGCTTACGTCAAGGTAAAGGCTTGCAAGGGTGTAGGCCAAGAAGGAAGTTCGGGAATCACATCTCATGCTCCCGAGAATGTAGGAGAATGAGGGAATGAACCTTCACATTCCCAAGTGAGCTCCCACTTTGGGAGTTGGAATCCCAATGGACTTCCCAATTTTCAAAGAGTAATTGCAGGAGTCAAAACCCATTAGATTGAAGAGTTCTTTACATTATTAGAAAACTCTTGGAACGTAGATGTTTAAAATGGGCTTGCATGACCCATTTGGACACTTCAAACACAAGTTATGGTCAAAAGAAGGGCCAGATGATGCGCTCCCAAGCTCCTTAATAAACTCAAATATGAATTTGAAGTGAAAACAACAAAACTGCAAGGAATCGGGGCACGTTCGCTAGCTCGCAACACTTTGGGGGTAGAGGGTTGTGTTGGAGTTTCAATATGGGACTAGGAAGAGTGACAAACATCAACTACTCACATAGACCTGCACAAACTAAACAGAAGGTGGTTAGTGTATACTTGGAACACTTTTGGTGTTAAAACGAGCCACGAGCAAACTCAAATTCACAAGATTAACCATAGCCAAGACTTGGGGGAAGCCACCACCTTCCCCCCTATAATATACTTTGTGCCTCTCTACAATGCCCATATCCAAATGGCATTTTGTTTTGGGACTCCCAAATGGGAGTCCCGAAATTTCCAAAGTTGGGACTCTCACGACTTTGGAGCCCCATAACTTTGTGTGCAAACCTTTAATTGAAATGAGGTCTAAAGAAAAATTGTAGCCCTTGTTAAGAGCTTTTTAACTGTATGTCGCATTCCACCTGCACATAAGGAAATTGGGTCACTTTTGGACTTTTAGTGGTCGAAAGTCAAATTGCCAATTTGACTTTCAGCTTTTCTTTTGGCCATAACATGTGTTTTAGATGTCCAAATGGGTCATGCGAACCCATTTTAGACATTAAAGTTTCAATAGCTTTTCAATGGTATAAAAAACTTTTTAATCCATTGGGTTTTGACCCTTGAAATTGCTCTTTAAACATTCAAGAGTCTAGTGGGATTCCAACTCCCAAGGTGGAAGCTGCCTTGGGAGTGCGAGGGTTCATTCCCTCACACTTTCTTTCACTCTCGAGCTTCCTCTTTTGGCCCGCAACCTTGTAAGCCCTTGCCTTAGTAACGAACTCAAGGCTAGGGTTGCGACACTAGGAGTTAAATTGTCAATTTGACTCTTAAGCACTAAAAGTCAATAATCGCCCCAATTTCCTTTTATGCAAGTGATGTGCAACATATTGTTGGAAAGATTTCAACAAGGACTACAACTTTGCTTCAGAACTCATCTCAATTAGAGGTTTGCACACAAAGTTATGGCCCCCAAAGTTGCAAGAGTCCCAATTGTGGGAATGACATTTGGGTGTTGATCCTGTGGCCAGGCATAGAGAATATTATAAGGAGGAAGGTGATGGCTTTTCCCAAGTCTGGGCCGTGATGAATCTTGTGAATTTGTGTTGCCCATGGCTCGTCTGTGCACCAAAGTGCTCCAACTACACACTAACCAACTTATTGTTTAGTTTATGCAAGTTCATGTGAGTAATTGAATTGTTTGTCAATCTTCCTAGTCCCATTTTGGAGCTCTAGCATGCCTTTCTAACCCCCGAAGTGTTACAAGCCATGGAGCATGCCTCAACTTTTTTTCCTTTGGCTATCTTCGCCTTTAGACTCATAGTTGAATCCATCAAGGAGCTTGGGGTGCATCAGTTGGTTAAAGAGAATAAATCATGTTCCATAAGTGAAAGAATTAAACGCACAATCAAAAGTATCTAAAACAAGATTGTCGTCCTAGTCTTACACTAATTATTTCAAAATATAACAGTCATAAGTAACCATTTCAAATAATCATCAACCACTACCTAGATTAATAGTCCAATTTTAAAAAAAACTACACCATGTTTAACTACATGTTCAACTACCTATTTTGCCAAGTAAAAGTTTCGCAAACTGCATGTTGACTAACTTGTCAACTTATCTTCTTAACCCATTATAATTATATGGTTTAGTAATTAGGTAGGTCAATACTACATGTTAGATTAAAAACATGTTAAATCACATGTTAGGTTTAACAACTTGTTTACATTTTCAACCTATTAAATTGTTTGTTACCAAATTTGGGTAAAGTTATCCCCCTTTGAAAACTACATTCCATCCTTGAAATGTTAACTCAAAGTCTTAAGTTAGTTCGATTTTCTAAAACTAGTTAGTTGATGGCTCTTTCAACATGTTCAACACCTTTCTCCATAGGTTTAGCTTGGTTCAAAAATTGAAGACCTATTGGCATTGTGATCTTTTATTAATCAAATGTGTCTTCAAAGGTTGTTATGGGTGTCATGAATACCTCCAAGGCATGCAAGGTATTTGAGACTAGAATAATCTCTTAATATATACCTATTTGGTGTGAGGTTAGAGGTAAACTAACATATAAGAATTCCAAAGCACAATGCAAAATCATGTTTTTTGAAACCACACTACCTTGCAACTAAAATTCAAAAAATAACTCACATACAACTATTGTGTAACTATCCCTTAGGTATTACAACTAATGTGCAACTATCTCCCTAAAAATATGATGTATTAGTAAATAAATTATCATGTCTGAAAATTAGTTAATTATATTATAGTTGCAAATGAGTTGAAAATGGGTTTTCAATACAATAATTTATACATATTGTACATAATATGTAGTCAACCATGTTTGATTTTTTCGGGAGTTGCATTGTAATTACATGTGGCAACTATTTAAAAATTATTGTAAATGTGCCACTAAAATAATAATTATGTTGTAACTAGTGTATAATGTACATACATGTGATCATAACACATGTCCACATTTCCACCACCCATAATGGGATACATTTGCAACTAATTTTTGATTATGATTCCCATTGATACAATTAGAACGGCCACTAATGTGTGTCCCAACTCCTTGAAGGACTCAAATGTGAATCCCAAATAGAAAATAATGGAAGAACAAGGAATCAGGGCACATTCCTTAGCTTGGAGGACTTTGGAGGGGTAGAAGGGCGTCTTGGAGCTTCTAGATGGGACTAGGAAGAATTGATAAGCTTCACTTACTCACATAGGCCTGCACAAAACCAACACAAAGTGGTTAGTGCATAATTGGACCACTTTTCGTGTTAGGACAAGCCACGGGCAACCCGAACTCACAAGACTTACCACGGCCCGGACTTGGGGGAAGCCATCACCTTCCCCCTTATAGTATACTATGTGCTTCTCCACAAGGCCCACATCCAAATGAAATTTTATCCCGGGACTCCCAAGTGGGAGTTTCGAAATTCCCACAATTGGGTCTCCTATGACTTCGGGGCCCCATAACTTCACGTGCAGACCTTGAATTAAGATGAGGTCTACAACAAAGTTGTGGTCCTCCTCGAGAGCTTTCCAACGACATGTTGCACGCCTCTTGCATGCAAGGAAATCGGGTCAAATTGCTAGTTTAATTCCCAACCTTTCTTTTGCCCATAACTTGTGTTTCAAATGTTCAAATGGGTTCATGCGAGCCCATTTTAGACATCTACGTTTCAATATCTTTCCAAGATATAAATAACTCCTCAATCCATTGGGTTTTGACCCCTACAATCGCTCTTTGAACATTTAGGAGTCCACTGGGACTCCAATTCCCAAAGTGGGAGTTCCCTTGGGAGTGTGAAGGCCTATTCCTTCACACTCTTTTGCACAAGGCTAGGGTTGCAACATACACCTTTCAATGATCCTCCTTTGAGGGTCGCAACCAACTTAGTGAAATTGAACCTATTCATTTTGAGTAAAACTTCCAATTGTTCAAAAGTGAAAAGGACTGTGGTTGGATGCTCCTTTTCATTTTCATGATCATCACAATTCTCACGATGTTCTTATCATTTTGAATCCTCTTGTTCCTCCTCCTTAATGGCCTTAGATGGAACTTCTAAGTCCTGGGTGGGTTTTGCCACCACGGTTTCTGACACTAGCTTATGGGTCCTTTTTGACACCATCGAAACTCCCCAATAGGTGGATCAAGCTCTACCAGGGCTCTAATACCATGTGACACACCCCTAAACTCCTTGTGAGATTCAACTATGAGTCTAAATGTGAAAACAACTAAAGGATAAAGAGTTGGGGCACGTTCTTTGGTACGCAACATTTTGGGGGTAGAGGGGCATGTGGGAGCTATGGGATGGGACTAGGAAGATTGACAACAAATTCAAGTATTCACATAGACCTGCACAAACCAAACAACAAGTTGGTTAATGCGTAGTTGGAGCATTTTGGTGCACGGACGAGCCACATGCAAACATGGACTCACAAGACTCACTATGACCCGGACTTGAGGGAAGCCACCACCTTCCCCCTTATAATATACTCTATTCTTGGCCAGAGGACCAACACCCAAATGTCATTTTGAAATTCCCAAAGTTAGGAATCCCACGACTTTAGAGGCCCATAACTTTGTGTGCAGACCTTCAATTGAGATGAGGTCTAAAGCAAAGTTTTAGTCCTTGTTAAGAGCTTTCTAATAATATGTTTCGCGCCACTTGCATGCAAGGAAATTGGGACGATTCCCGACTTATAGTGCTCGGGAGTCAAATTGGTAATTTGACTCCTAGCCCTTCTTTTGGCCATAACTTGTGTTTGAACTATCCAAATGGGTCATGCCAGCCCATTTTAGACATTTACATTTTAATAACTTTTTGATGATATAAGAATTTTCTTAATCCAATGGGTTTTGATCCATGTAATGGCTTTTTGAAGATTTGGGAGTCCATTTGGATTCCAACTCCCAAAATGAGAGCTCATTTGGTAGTGTGAGGGTTCATTCCTTCACACTTTCTTGCACTCTTGGGATCAAGAAATTTGACTCCCTAGCTCATTCTTGGCCCACACCTTCACAAGCCCTTGTCTTGGTCGCGAGCCCAAGGCTAGGGTTGCGAGAGGAGTCCTGAAATTCCCAAAATTGGGACTCTCACAACTTTGAAAGCCCATAGTTTTGTGTGCAAACCTTTGAGTCACATGAGGTCTAAAGCAAAGTTGTAGCCCTCATTGAAAGCTTTCCAACGATACATGGCATGCTACTGCACACAAGAAAGTCATGGCAATTCTCAACTCTTAATAGTCAAAAGTTAAATTGGCAATTTGACTTTCGGCCTTTCTTTTGGCCATAACTTATGTTTTAATTATCCAAATGGATCATGTGAGCCCAATATAGACATCTAAGTTTCAAGATCTTTTCAATGATATATTGAACATTTTAATCCAATGAGTTTCCACCCCTACCATTGTCATCTAAAGGTTCAGGAGTCCATTGGGACTCTAACTCGCAATGTGAAAATTCACTTGGGAGTGTGAAAGTTCATTCCTTCACACTCTCTTGCACTCTTGGAATCAAGCAATGTGACTCTCGGGCTCACTCTTAGCTAGCACCTTTGTAAGTTGTTGCCTTAGTCACGAGCCCTAGGTTAGGGTTGTGATAATTACTTCCCATGTTTGTAAAATTATGTTATAATAAATCTTCTCTTGGCATAATCCAGTTCAAGTTGAATAAGCCTTCTAAACCAACTCCTCTAACCCATTTATTGTAACCCTAACCTTGAATTCATGACTAAGGTAATGACTTCCAAAGGTGCGGGCCAAGAGTGAGCCTAGGAGTCACATTTCTTGCTTTTGGGAGTGCAAGAAAGTGTGAGGGAATGAACCCCCACACTCCCAAATGAGCTCCCATTTTGCGAGTTAGAGTCCCAATGGACTCCCGAATCTTCAAAAGGAGATTGTAGGGGTGAATATTCATTGGATCATAAAAAATTTATTTCATTGGAAAGATCTTAGAATGTAGATGTCTAAAATGGGCTTGCATGACCTATTTGGGTTCTTAAAACATAAGTTATGGCCAAAAGAAGGGCCAAGGGTCAAATTAACAATTTGATTTTCGACCATTAAAAGTCGAGAATCACCTTGATTTCCTTGCGTGAAGGTGGTGTGTAGGTGGCATGCCACATACCATTGGAAAGATCTTGATGAGGGATGCAACTTTGATTTAGACCTCATCTTAGTTAGAGGTTTGCATAAGAAGCTATGGGCCTCCAAAGTTGCAAGAGTCCCAATTTCGAGAATTTCGAGATTCCAACTTGGGCTTCCCCCAAGAGCTTCCCGCAAGTCCAAGCCATGGTGAATCTAGTGAGTCCGTGTTTGCCCGTGGTTCATCTGTGCACCAAAGTGCTCCAACTATGCATTAACCAACTTGTTGTTTGGTGAGTGGAGGTCCATGTGAATAATTAAATTACTTGTCACTCTTCCTAATCCCCATCTTGGAGTTCCAGCATGCCCCTACCCTCAAAGTGTTGCGAGCCAAAGAACGTGCCTTGACTTTTTATCCTTTCGTTCTTTTCACATTTAGACTTGTAATTGAGTCTCACAAAGAGTTTGGGGCTACAAAACCATTTGAGTTCATTCGAGTCCATCTTCATCCATTGCAACATTTTTTGGCTCTCCTTCACTTTAGACATTGTTTTCTTTTTAACAAGTTTTTCAACATGTTCTTTTACAAATGCTTTGTCTTTTCGCTTCATGATGGTTTTGGTTACTGATCTTGGGCATTGAAGAGTAATACTACAAATAGGTTTTTCTTCAAAAAATCATTAGAAAAATTCTTTTCCACTATCCTTGTTCATAGGTTGTTGTAACTGACGTGCTCCTAAGCTTTTTGATAGATTCAAATGTGAATATGAGGTGAAAACAATGAAAGAACAAGAAGTTGGGGACATGTTCCCTAGTTCGCAGCACTTTGGGGGTAGAGGGGCATGTTGGGGCTTTGGGATGCGATAAGGAAGAATGACAAGCACTTAATCACTCACACGGATTTGCACGAAACTAAACAAAAAGTTTATCGCAACCCTAGCCTTGGGCTCGCAACCAAGGCAAGGGCTTGCAAGGTTAAGGGCCAAGAGGGAAGCTCGAGAGTCACGTTGCATGTTCCCGGGGATGTAGGAAAGTGTGAGGGAATGAACCTTCACACTTCCAAAGGGAGGTTCCACTTTGGGAGTTGGAGTCCCAGTGGACTCTCGAATTTTTAAGGAACAATTGCAGAGGTCAAAACTCAATGGATTGAAAAGTTCCTTATATTATTGGAAAATATTTTGGAACTTAAATGTCTAAAATGGGTTCACATGACCCATTTGGACATCTGAAACACAACTTATGGCCAAAAGAAGGGCCAGGAGTCAACTTGGCAGTTTGACTCCCAACCACTAAAATTCAAGAATCACCCCAATTCCCTCATGTGCAAGTGAGGCATGACATACCTTGGAAAACTCTTGACAAGGACTAAAATTTTGCTTTAGACTTCATCTTAATCGTAGATCTGCATGCAAAGTTATGGGGGCCCCAACGTCACTAAAGTCCTAGTTATGAGAATTTCGGAACTCCCACTTAGGAGTCCTGGGACAAAATGACATTTGGGTGATGGTCCCATGGCCTGCCACTGAGTATACTATAAGGGGGAAGGTGATGGCTTCCCCGAAGTCCAGGTCGTGGTGAATCTTGTGAATCCAAGTTTGCCTGTGGCTTATCCTAGTTGCAGAAGTGCTTCAACTATGCATTAATTGTCGCAACCCTAACCTTAGGCTCGCAACTAAAGCAAGGGGGGTTGTAAGGTTGTGGGCCAAGAGGGAAGCCCGGTAGTCATGCCACATGCTCCCGGGAATGCAAAAGAGTGTGAAGGAATAGGCCCTCACACTCCTAAGGGAACTCCCACTTTGGGAGTTGGAGTCCCGGTGGACTCCCAAATGTTCAAAGAGCAATTGCAAGGGCCAAAACCTAATGGATTGAGGAAGTATTTATATCACTGAAAAGCTACTAAAATTTAGATGTTTAAAATAGGCTCACATGACCCGTTTGAACATCTAAAACATAAGTTATGGCCAAAAGAAAAGTTGAGAGTCGAATTGGCAATTTGACTCCTGACCACTAAAAGTTGAGAATTAACCCGATTTTCCTTATGTTCAGGAGGCGTGCAACATGTTGTTGGAAAGATTTCAAGGACGGCTACAACTTTGCTATAGACCTCATCTCAATCCGAGGTCTGCACGCGAAGTTATGGGCCCCCAAAGTTGTAGGAGTCCCAAATGTGGGAATTTTGGGACTCCCACTTGGGAGTCCCGGGACAAAATGCCATTTAAATGTGGGCCTCGTGGAGAGGCACATAGTATATTATAAGGGGGAAGGTGATGGATTCCCCCAAGTTCGGGCCACGGTGAGTCTTGTGAGTTCGGGTTGCATGTGGCTCGTCCTAGCACTAAAAGTGTTCCAACTATGCACTAACCACTTTGTGTTGGTTTTGTGCAAGCTTGTGTGAATAAGTGAAGCTTGTCAATTCTTCCTAGTCCCATCCCGGAGCTCCAGGATGCCCCTCTACCCCTCAAAAGTGCTACGAGCTAAGGAGCGTGCCCCAACTCCTTACTCTTTCGTTGTTTTCTGTTTGGGACTCACATTTGAGTCCTTCAAGGGGTTTGGAGTGCGCCATTAACCAACTTGTTGTTTGGTTTTGTGTAGCTTCATGTGAGTGAATAAGTGCTTGTCATTTTTCCTAGTCCCATCCCGGAGCTCCAACATACCTTTTTACCCCCAAAATGTTGCAAACCAAGGAGCATGCCCCAACTCCTTGTTTTCTGTTGTTTTCACTTTAGACTCATGCTTGAGTTTATCAAGGAGCTTGGGAGCACATCATGGTTAGTGCAAAATTGAAGCACTTTTGGTGTTAGAACAAACCATGGGAAAATTTGAATTCACAAGATTCATCATGACCCGGACTTAAGGAAAGCCACCACCTTCCCCTTTATAGTATATTCTATGGTTGGCCACAGGACCAGCACCCAAATGTCATTTTGTCCCCGAACTCCCAAGTGGGACTTTCATAACTTTGGGGGCCTAGAACTTTGCGTGCAGACCTTCGATTGAAATGAGGTCTAAAGCAAAGTTGTAACCTTCGTTGAGAGCTTTCTAATAGAATGTGATTTTGCACACCACTTGAACGTGAGGAAATCAGGTGATTCTTGACTTTTAGTGCCGATAATTGACAATTTGACTCTCGGCCTTTCTTTTGGCCATAACTTATGTTTCAGATGTATAAATGGGTCATGCAAGCTCATTTTAGACATTTACATTCTAAGAGCTTTCCAATGATATAAGTAACTATTCAATCCATTTGGTTTTGACCCCTACGATTTCTCTTTGAAGATTGGGGGGTATTTGGGAGTCCACCATGACTCCAATTCCCAAAGTGGGAGCTCTCTTAGGAGTGTGAAGGTTTATTCCTTCACAGTTTCTTACACTTCCAAGAGCATGAGATGTGACTCCCCGGCTTCCTCTTGGCCAGCCCCCTTATAAACCTTTGCCTTGGTCATGAGCCTAAGGCTAAGGTTGCAAGACCAAACTTCCTTTTGGTTCACCCCCTTGCAAGCCCTTGTCTTGGTCACGAGCCCAAGGCTAGGGTTGTGATAGCAACTCCTTTTCTTCCACAAATCTTGGTGCAAAAACTTGTTTTATTTATTCCTCAACAACAAGTTGTTACAACTCTTCTTCTTTATTAGGTCTTGATGTAGAAATTTGTTCTGTTTGTCCCTCAACAACAAATCAAAGTAAAATTTCAACCTTTTTTTATGAGTTTAAAATATCAATAAGTTGCGGTGTTGGTTTTGTTGTAAAAGTAACAATTTTCTTTAAAAATTTAAAGGTTGTTTCTAATTCCTCTTCTAACTCCTTTCGTGTTTGCTCTTGTTCAAAAATTCTAGTCTCCTTAACTATGGGTGCACGCAAAATTAGTAATAGTTTTATTTAGATTGTTCCAATTAATTTAACTTGTTCTATTTTTTCTTTCTTTATTTGCTCTTTTCTAAAAGTTTCAATTTTTCTTTCAAGTTTTTTCCCTTATTTCTTGTTTCAACCTTAACATTGGGTTCATGATTAAGTGTGGATTACAAGGGCCCATGAGGCCAAGAAAGTGTGTTTAGGTGTGAAATGAGGGAAAGTGCAAGGGATGGAGCCTTATGACTCCCAGTTACACTCCCACTTTGGGAGTTACATTCATGCGAGAGTCGTGAATGTTCAAAACCTTGGTTGGAAAGGCAAAAAAACACCAAATTGGGCCCC